>SXGU01507009.1_pt1 | contig 27036 bp, 20 predicted proteins | sample 3174531 | NCBI WGS metagenome assembly SXGU01 (sample SAMN11356863, study PRJNA531348) | freshwater metagenome | isolation source: freshwater sample F1-140 | place: China: Fuxian Lake, Yuxi | collected 2017-12-25 | reverse complement strand
GCTGGTGGAGTTGCCCGAAGAGTTGATCGACCCGGTGGTGGCGGCGCTCCGGGCCACCAAGGTCAAGGGTAAGCGCCTGACCGTCCGCCGGGACCAGGCCACCCGCCGGACGAGCTGACGCCGGGCAATGGACGTGGCGTTAGGCCGAATCTCGGTCGTCATCTGCACCAAGGACCGCGCCGCCGGCCTGGAGCGAACGCTGAAGCACTGGGCCAAACTCTTCGGCGACCCCGGCCTCGACATGATCGTGGTCGACGACGGCTCGAAAGACCAGACGCCTCTGGTCGTAGCGCGGGCCGGGAGTGGTTTCCGGGGCCGGTTTCAGGCGGCCCGGACCGTCGGGGTCGGCTTGGGCGCGGCCCGGAATGCCGGCTGGAGGATGGCGGCCGGGGACATCGTGTTGTTCACCGACGACGATTGCTATCCCGCCGACGACCTCCCGACCGCCATCCGCTCCTGCTTCGCTGACTCGGACATCTCCTTCATCGGCGGGCAACTCCTGCCGGCCACGCCGGCCCACGCGGGAGTCGCGGCCGTCACCCGGTCGTTCCGCGTCGAGATCGGTGGACCGAGTTTCGTTCCGGCGGGCCTGATTCCCGGCGCCAACATGGCGATTCGGCGGGCGGCGCTCGAACAAGTCGGCGGGTTCGACCCGGAATTCGGTGCGGGAACGCCCTTCCCGGCCGAAGACGTCGAGGTCATTGCGCGGCTGGCGGCGGCGGGCTTGCGGGGGGCCTATGATCCCCGGCCCCAGGTCGTGCACGATCACGATCGGCTCACCGAGCCGGCCCAGCGCCGGCTTCGGTACCAGTACAGCCGGGGCCGGGGCGCGTACTACGCCAAATGCCTCCTCAACCCGGCACTTCGGCGATCCTACCTCACGGCTTGGGCCCGATCGGCCACTCGTTCAATTCCTCACACAGTCGCCGAGTTGGGCGGTGCGATCCGGTATTGGCTTCGGCGGCCTTCTCCGGGCCGATCATGAGCTGAAGGCAGCCATCGCCGGCGGCGGCCATCGTCAGTCCCCGCTGACCACAGCCGTCTCGCGAAACTGCAGGTCATAGAGGCGCCGATAGAGCCCGCCGGCCCCGAAGAGTTCCTCGTGGGTTCCGACCTCGACGACCCGGCCTTGGTCCATGACCACGATCCGGTCGGCGTCCCGGACGGTGGCCAGGCGGTGCGCCACGACGAGCACGGTACGATCCCGCATCAACCGGTCGACCGCGTCTTGAACCAAGCGCTCCGAGGCTGAATCGAGGGCGCTCGTAGCCTCGTCCAGAATCAAGATCGGCGGGTCGCGGAGCAAGGCCCTGGCGATGGCGATCCGCTGACGCTGCCCGCCCGAGAGGCGGGTTCCGCGTTCGCCTAACATCGTGGCGTAGCCCTCGGGCAGGGCACCGATGAACTCCGCCGCGTTCGCCGCCGCCGCGGCGGCCTCGATGTCCGGCTGGCTCGCGCCCGGACGCCCATAGGCGATATTGGCCGCGACCGTATCGTTGAGGAGCACCGTGTCCTGGCTGACCACCCCGGTCAACGCCCGGAGCGACGTTCGGGTAAGCCGGGTCAGCGGTGTGCCGTCCATCCGGATTTCGCCGCCCACGGGGTCGCGGAGCCGCGGCACCAGGTCGAGGAGCGTCGTCTTGCACGCGCCCGAGGGGCCGACGACCGCCACGGTCCAGCCCTTCGGCACCACAAACGACACCTCATCGAGCACCGGACTGTCGTCCCCGTACCGGAAGGTCACCCGATCGAATACCAGGTCGCGCTCGAAGCGGGCCGGCTGCTCGCCCGGGACGTCGACATCGGTTGCGGGGAGGTCGAGCACCCGGAACACCCGCTCGGCGCCCGCCACCGCCCCGGCGATCGCACCGGGGATCTGGGCCAAGCCCTTGATCGTCGACATGACCTTGAGCGCCGTCGCGAGAAACGTGATCGTCACCGCCGCGCCCAAGGGCTGCCCCACGATGGCCGGGGTGGCTGCCGCCACCACCACCAAGATGAGGAGCAACCCGCCGAAGATCTCACTAACCATCGACGGGAGCGCCAAGTACCGCTGAGCCCGGATGACCTGCTTGCGGTACCGGTCGGTATAGCCGCCAAATACCGCGGCCTCCGTCCCTTCTTGCCCATAGGCCCGAATGAGCCGGAGCGCCCCGAGCCGTTCGGTGGCCGACGCCGTCACCTCGCCGCGTTGCTCCGCCCACCCCCGGCTGTGACGGCGTACCGGCACCAACAGGAGCCGGATGAAGAGCACCAAGATCGGGGTGGTGACCAACATGACCAGGGTGAGGCGCCCGGACATCAGCGAGAGGAAATAGAGAGACAAACCCACCGCCGCGAGGTTTTGGGGCGCACCGGCCAATAGGTTCGGCACGATCGCCTTGGCCGCGTCGGTGTCGGAGATCAGGGTCGAGACTACCTCACCACCCCGAGTTCGCTGGAAAAAGCCGAGCTCGAGTTTGAGCAGATGCTGATAGAGACGGTTCCGAAGATCACGAACGAGGCCCTCTTCCACCTTGGCGCTTTGCTGCTTCGCGAACAGACTGAGGCCGTTCTTGACGATGAGGCCGAGCACCAAGAGCCCGATGATCCGGATCGCCGCTGTGGTCGGATCGCCACCGACCACCGGCGCCAGCACCCGCTCCAGCACCGCCTCGAGTTCCGTCGAGGATGGCGTCAAGGTGCCGGCGGTACCGAACAGCAGTTTGAGCAGGGGGATCAACAAAACCACCGTCAATCCGTCGAGACCGGCCGCCAGCACCCCGGTGGAAACACTCAGGGCAAACCGCCCCCAATACGGCGTCATGAAGGCGAGAAGCCGGCGTTCGGTACTCCGCCCTGCGGATGGCATGCGGGGAGAACCTACTCGGATCGGACCCCAAATCCCAGACAATCGAGGCCCCGATCCTCTCCTCCCGGCCCGGCGATGCACTTACATTCGCACCGTGCCGAAGCCGACCGTTGCCCTGATCATCGCGACGTATAATTGGCCCGAGGCGTTGGCCATTGTGCTCGCCAGCGCCGGACGACAGTCGTCGTTGCCGGCCGAAGTGATCGTCGCCGACGACGGCTCGGGACCAAAGACCAAGGCGGTCATCGCCAAGGCATCGGAGGTTCTGCCCGTCCCCGTCCATCATGTCTGGCAGGAGGATCAGGGCTTTCGGCTCGCCCGGATTCGCAATCGCGCCATGGCAAGGGCCACCGGCGAGTATCTGATCCACGTGGACGGCGACTGCGTGCTCCACCACCACTTCATCCGGGATTTCCTGGCGGCGGCCCGGCCCAACGCCTTTGCCCGGGGCTCGCGAACCTTCCTGTCGGCCGAGCAAACGGCAGAGGTTCTGGCAGGAGGCCGGTTGCCTGGGTGGTGGGACTCCCGCCTGACTCGGCCGGCCGCGGCCTTTCGCCAGCCACTCCTGCTGCGGGCGCTCTTCGACTGGCGAACCCGAGGGGTCCAGGGACACAACTTGGCGTTATGGCGGACCGACGCGATTCGCGTCAACGGTTTTGACGAACGATTCGAGGGCTGGGGAGGCGAAGACAACGATCTGGCCCAGCGGCTGATCAACGCCGGAGTCGTCAAACGCCGGCTCCGGTTCGGCGGGCTCGTGTTTCACCTCGACCATCCGCCATCGCCCCGGCCGCCCGGCGGCCGGAACGACCAGATCTTCGACGCCAACCGTCAGGCCGGCCGGGTTCGGATCGACGCCGGAATGGACCGGTCGAGCTAGTCCGGAGCCGACCAAGGCACGGTTCCTGCCTTGAAGTACCTCGATATGACGGCCACCTTGGAACCGACCGCCCCGGCGACCACCCGCCCCTCGATCGTCGCGACCTTCTTCGCGGTGCTCAAACGGGCCACCGAGCTCAACGCGTCCGACGTCCATGTCTCGGCTGGAGGCCCATTTAGGCTCCGGATCCGAGGGCAAATGGCCTCGGTGACCGGCATGCCGAATCTCGAGCCCGAACATACCGCCCAAATCGCGGCAGAAATCCTGACCGCCGCGAAAAAAGCCACCCCCGCCACCATGGCGGCCACCCTCCAGAGCCTCCGGGACGTGGACTGCTCCTATTCCCAACCGGGGTTGGGACGGTTCCGGGTCAACATCTGTAGCCAGCGGGGATCGATCGCCCTGGTGCTCCGGACCATCCCGGTCGCGATTCCGGACTTTGAGCAGCTCGGCCTGCCAACCGTGGTCCGGGACATCGCGATGGAGGATCGGGGGCTCATCTTGGTGACGGGTGTAACGGGGAGCGGGAAGTCTTCAACCCTCGCCGCGATGGTGTCATTCCTGAATCAGCAACGCGCCGCGAAGATCGTCACGATCGAGGACCCGATCGAGTTCCTCCACAAAGACCACAAGTCGGTGGTGATTCAACGTGAACTCGGCGGGGACACCGACAGCTTTTCGAGCGCCCTCCGCGCCGCGCTCCGCCAAGACCCCGACATCATCATGCTCGGCGAGATGCGCGACCAGGAGACGATCGACATCGCCATGAAGGCGGCCGAAACCGGTCACTTGGTATTCAGCACGGCCCACACGACGGATGCCATCAAGACGATCTCTCGGCTCGTGAGCGTGTTCGATCCCTCCGAACAACAGTCGATTCGCTTCCGTCTGAGCGAGACGCTTCGAGCGGTGGTGTCCCAGCGGCTCCTCCCGCACAAAGACGGCAAAGGGCGGGTGGCGGCCGTCGAGATCATGCGTCACACCGGGGCGGTCCAGGAGTACATCGCCGACCCCAACCGCACTCCGGAAATCAAAGACCTGATCGCCACCGGCCGGACGCAGTACGGCATGCAGACGTTCGACCAACACCTGATGGAGCTCTACCGGAGCGAGACCATCTCCGAGGCCGTGGCCCTCTCCGCCGCCACCAGCCCCGCCGACTTCGCCCGGGACCTCGAGTTCCAGTAGCGCTAAGGCGTTTGGGACCGGTGCTGGTCGAACCAGCCCTGCAAGGTCGTCAGCTTCGCCATGCCATGGCTCGGCCGTCCCCAGATCCCATGCGCTTCACCGGGCACCCGCACCAGCACCGCCTCAACCCCGAGCAGCTTGAGGGCCTTGTAGTACTGCTCCGACTCCGACATCGGAGTCCGATAGTCCTCTTCACCCGTCATGATCAAGGTCGGCGTCTTCACGTTCTTGACCACTGACAGTAACGAGCGCGATTCGTAATTCTGGAGATTGTCCCAGGGCATGCCCGGAAACCAATTGTCGACGGCCAACGGCGACATGTCGGCGGTCAAGGCAAACGAGTACCAGTTGATCACCGGGTAAAACGCCAGGGCCGCCCGGAATCGGTTGGTCCGCCCGATCATCCAGGCGGTCAGCACGCCGCCGCCGCTCCCGCCGGTCACGAACAGGTTCTTGTCGTCGACGTACCCTTTGGCCACCACCGCATCGACCCCGGAATCCAGATCGTAGAAATCATCGCCCGGATAGGCGTGATGGATCAGATTCCCGAACTCCTCGCCGTAACTGGTGCTGCCTCGCGGGTTGGTGTACAACACTACGTAACCACCGGCCGCCATCAGTTGCTTCTCGACGTCGAACCGATCGCCGTAGTTCGCGAACGGACCGCCGTGAATCTCCAGGATCATCGGGTACTTCTTGGCCGGATCGAAATCCGGCGGCTTGATGATCCACCCCTGAATCGGCCGGCCATCTTTGGATGACTTCCACCAGAGCTCCTCGACTTGCCCAAGGCGCCGGTCGGCCATGACATCGGCGTTGACCGAAGTAATCGTTCGGGCCGGCTGGGCCGGTCTCTGGACCGCGATGTCGCCGGGCACCGACGGAGTACTGATGGTGTACGCCACGCTCCCGTCCTTCGCCACCGTATACGAACCGCCGCCGTAAGCGTTCCCGCCGGTTCCGAGATTGCTGGCCACTACCCGGTAACTCCCGTCGAGTAGCATCACCGCCACCTTGCTGTTGCCCTTTTCATCGAAACCGACCACGAGACTCTTGCCATCGGACGACCAGACCGCCGCGCTAACGCTCTGGTCGAGTTTGGAGGAAAGAATCCGTTTGCCGCTTCCGTCCCGATTCATCAGGTGGAGCAAGGTGTTCTGATAGCCGACCTTCCGGTCGTCGAACCCGAGGTAGGCAACGAGCTTGCCGTCGGGCGACACAACCGCCGAACCATCCGGACCCATCCGGTCGGTCAGCTGCCGGAGCCGGCCATCAGCCACCGTGACCTCAAAGAGATCGGTCTCCAACAAATGCCGCTCGGCGTTCGCCCGGCGGCTCGCCTGGAAGACGATCGCTTGACCGTCCGGGGCCCATGACGCCGTGCCGCCGCCGAAGCCACTCGTCCCGTGGTGGAAATCGCCCGTGGTCAGCTGGCGCGCGGTGCCGCCTTCGGACGGCACCACGAACAAGTGCGAGAATCCGGGCGGCACCTCGCCCACGCCGTCGAACCGGAACACCAGCCGGTTCGTGTACTTGGCCGGCGGAGCCCATTGCGCGCCGGGCGGCGGAGCCGGTTGCTGGCCCACCACCAAGGCAGGGCTCGGCACCAACTTGAAGAACGAAATCATCGACCCATCCGGCGACCAGGCAATGCCCGACGGCGGTTCCTGTACCTTCGTGATCGGCGACGTCTGGCCGTTGTCCATCCACCGGACATAGATCTGCGGGGACCCCTCCCGGCTCGAGATGTAGGCCAGCCGCTTCCCATCCGGTGACCACGCCGGGGAGCCCTCGTTGTACTTGCCCGCAGTCAGAGGCCGGTGATCCGACCCGTCGCTCCTGGCAATCCAGAGATTCGAGTACTGCCGGTCGGTCATGACATCGAAGTACTGGCGAACGTAGACGACCCATTGACCGTCGGGAGAAATCTCCGGACTCGTCGCGTACTCGAGGTTGAAGATGTCCATGGGGCCGAGTTTGGCCTTCTGGGCCTCAGCCGAAGCCGCCAGAATGCATAGTAGGGCCGCCGAAAACCGTCTCATGCCTTCTCCTTGGAAAACGCCACCCGCCGAACCCGCCCCGATCCTACGGTTACGCCAATCACTCTTCCGGCTTTGTCCCGAACCGCCCGGATCACGAGTGGCAGCCCGCCCGAGCTGGCGGTGTAGGTGTCCCGAAGCACCGCCGACAAAGGGGCGTTCGCGAACTTCCTCCGCTCGAGGGACAGGGTGTCACCGGCCAGCCGAATCTGCCAAGTGACCCCGATTTCGTCACTGGTATAGCGGCCCACCAAAGCCGCCCGGTCCGCCGCGGTCGGACTCCAGGCTTCAACCCGTGCATAACGGGTTGGCTCCCCATTCCCGGATCGGACCACGACGCCGTTCGGCACGACCAGGAGCCGCCCCGGCCCGTTGGCGATGGCGTAGGTGTCATCCGTGAGGCGCCGGAGCCGGAAGCTCGTTTGGCCGGTTTTCCACCCCAACCGAGTACCATCGATTTCAACCGTGGCAGCACCCTCGGCCTGCTCGCTCCAGTAGAGCCCGGTCGCCTTGACCAACGCCCCGCCGGCCGCCGAATCGCCCACGACCTGGACCGGCTGGAATTCGCTCGCAAAGAACTGGTCCGCCGCCTGCTCGGCGAGCGGACCCGGGTTGGCCTCGTTGTGGTTGCACAGCACCGAAACCCCGCCCTTGAAGCTCGGGAAGTGGAGCAGTTGGCTCCGGTAACCCGGATCGCCGCCGGAATGAGAAATCGTCGGCACGCCCCGGTAGCTTCCGTGCTGGATTCCCAGGGCGTACTTGAGCGTGTCACCCGAGGCCAGAACCGCCGGTGTCAGCAAGGTCCGGAGCGCCTCCGGTCCGCCTAACAAAGCCTCGTCGAGGTGCCGGTGCCACTGCACCAGATCGATCACGGTGGTGAAGAGGCTGGTCGCCCCGACCGTGGAGTAGTTGGGGACGGTTTCCTTCCAGGCCCTCCGATTTCCATACCCGCGGGCTCGGCCCGGAACCACCATGCCGTTGTCGTCGTGCCAGTGGGTCTGATTCATCTGCAGCGGCCGGAACATCTGCTCCTCGGAGTATTCCCGAAGCGTCTTGCCGGTGACCCGCTTGACGATGATGGCGGCGAGCGAGAAGCCGGAATTGCTGTAGAGCCAGTCGGTTCCGGGCGCGAAATTGAGGGAGCGCTGCCTCGCCACGATTTCGAGCACGTCCGGTTCGGTGATCAAGTCGTCACCGAGCCGCCAACCGGCGGTCATCAACAGGCTCCATTGGTCCCGAAGCCCGCCGGTGTGGTTCAACAGGTGACGAATGGTCACGACCTGGCCATAGGACGGAAGCTCCGGGAGGTACTTTCGGATGTCATCGTCCAGTGAGACAGCTCCGCTCTTGGCCAGCAACACCAGGCTCATCCCGGTGAATTGCTTCGACACCGACGCCACGTGAAAGACCGACTGTGGGGTAATCGCGAGGTGGTGGGCCAAATCGGCCATCCCATAGCCCCGGGCGGCCAGCACTTGGCCATCGCGGCTCACCGCCACGGCACATCCGGGCCGATCGGTCCGATCATAGTTTGCGAAAATCGCGTCGAGTGCCTCGGGGCGCTGGGCCTCTGCGACGGACAGAGCCACCAACGCCAGCACCGATCCGAGAACGACAGCCTTCACTTAAACCAACCTTGGATGAGTGGATGCGAAATTGTATCCCGAAATCTCGGCGGAGGCTAGCGGCGGCGAGACAACTCCATGAAGACCCGGGCCAAAATCATATCGACCCCGACCTGATTGTGCCCGCCCTCGGGCAGGATGACATCGGCATAACGTTTCGAAGGCTCCACAAACTCGAGGTGCATCGGGCGAACCGAGCCGAGGTACTGCCGGATCACCCCATCCATCGATCGGCCCCGCTCCGACACGTCCCGCTCGAGCCGCCGGATGAACCGGATATCGTCAGCGACGTCCACGAAGATCTTGATGTCGAACAGGGCCCGAAGCCGGGCATCGGCAAACAACATGATCCCGTCGACGATGACGACGTCCTTCGGGTCGATCCGAACCCGGGCCTCCGCCCGGGTGTGGGCCGCGAAGTCATAGGTTGGCTTCTCGATCGGCAGGCCCGACCGAAGCGCCTCGAGATGGGCAACCAAGAGATCGGTATCGAAGGCATCGGGATGGTCGAAGTTGACCGCCATCCGCTGCTCCAACGGCAGGTGGCTCAGGTCCTTGTAGTATGCGTCCTGATCGACGAAGGCGGCATCGAGCCCCAACTGGTCGTAGATCCCGCGCGATACCGTTGTCTTTCCCGAGCCTGAACCACCGACTACCGCGATCAGCAGCGGCCGAGCCGTCACCACCGTCATTCTTCCTCGGGCTTCATCCCGGCCTTGCTGTCCGCCGCCACCCGGGCGGCCACGTCCGGCGGAGCTTCGGCATAGCCATGGAATGTCTCGCGGTGCGCTCCCCGGCCATGGGTAATCGAATGGAGCACCGTCGAGTACTTGTACAACTCGGACTGGGGCACCAACGCGGAGATCTTCGCCAACCGGCCGACCGATTCGGTCCCGACGATATGGCCTCGCCGTGGGCTCAAATCACCCAGGACATCTCCCATCAACTCGCTCGGCGTGAAGACGTCGACGGCCATGATCGGCTCGAGCAAGACCGGGCGGGTCTTCGGGGCCACGTTCCGGAACGCCAGGATGCCGGCCATCTTGAACGACATCTCGTTCGAGTCGACATCGTGGTAACTCCCGTCATAACACTCGGCCCGGAAGTCGACCAGAGGATAGCCGGCCAGCGTCCCTCGAGCCGCCGCTTCCTGAATGCCCCGGTCAACCGCGGGAACGAACTTCCCGGGGATGACCCCGCCCACGATCCCGTTTTCAAACTCGTAGCCCGCGCCGCGCGGCCGGGGGGACAGCCGAATCCAACAGTCACCATACTGGCCCCGCCCGCCGGATTGCTTCTTGTGCTTCCCCTGCCCCTCCGCCGTCGCCCGGATCGTCTCCCGGTAGGCCACCTTCGGACGAGCCAGTTCGGCATGGATCCCATATTTCCGCTGGAGGCGCCCGAGGAGAATCTCGAAGTGGCGCTCACCCAGCCCGTGGATCAGGGTCTGTCCAAGTTCCGAGTTGTACTCGAAGTGAAAGGTCGGGTCCTCCTCATGGAGCCGATGCAGTCCCGCCGCCAACTTGTCTTCCTCGCCCCGGACTCGGACCACCACCGCCGCTGTGGCTTCCGCCTCCGGAAACTCGATCGGGTCGAGGTGGACCTGGTGATCCCGCCGGCAGAACGTGTCGTTCGTATGGGTATCCTTCAACTTGGCCACCGAGCCGATGTCGCCGGGAAACAACTCCGGTACCTCGAGCCGTTCCCGGCCTTGCTGAACCGATAAGTGGGCGAGCTTTTCCGCCACGCTGTGCTCATGATTCCAGACCTCGTCGCCGCTCTTGATATGCCCGGCATAGATCCGGAACAAACTCACGTCGCCGACATGGGGCTCGGTGACGATCTTGAACACCCGGCCCACCAAGGGACCGTCCGCCGGGCGGGGCACCTCGAGCGGTGACGGGAACAGCTCGACCATCTCGGTGAGCAGGGTGCGCACCCCGTAGAGATGCTCCCCGCTCCCGCAAAACAGGGGCACGATGTCGCCGGCCAGGATCGCCTTCTTCATCGCGGGCACGACCTCGTCGCGGGAAAGCGGTTCCCCGCCGAGATACTTCTCGATGAGCCGCTCGTCGGTGGCCGCCACCGCCTCGGTAAATTGATCGGTATAACGGGCAAACGCCGCCTGATACTCCGGGGGAACCGGGCCTTCGTCATATTCATCGGCTCGAGCCCCGGCCTTGAACATCTGGCAGGTCCCGGTGAACAGGTTGATCACTCCCTTGAATGCTGCCCCGTTGCCAACGGGGATTTCCACCGGAAGAACCTTGGGCGTCAGGTGCTCCTTGATGTCGTTGAACACCTTCTCGAAGTTGGCGTGCTCCTTGTCCATCTGGGACACGAATAGGATCCGGGGCACATGCAACCGGTCGCAATGTTCCCAGACCCGCTCGGTTCCGACCTCGACACCCGCGGTTCCCGAGATGACCACCACCGCGGCGTCCGCCACCGCGAGCGCGGAAGCCACCTCCCCGTAGAAGTCGAGGAGGCCTGGGGCGTCGAGCAGGTTGATCTTGGTGTCCATCCACTCCGCAAACCCGAGCCCCAGACTGATCGAGTGCTTTCGCTCGATCTCGTCGGCCGAGGTGTCGGTAAGGGTGGTGCCGGTCTTGATGGCACCGTGGCGTTTACTGGAACCTGCAACGAAACTGAGGGCGTCTACGAGGGTGGTCTTCCCTGCGGAACCGTGGCCGACGAACGCCACGTTCCGAATTGCTTCCGAGCCGTAGGTCTTCACGGAGCCCCGCTTTCGACAAGGTGGATACCGAGAACCTGCGCCTCCGGCGGAATCTTGTCAAATGCCCCGTCATGAGATCGGAATGAAGATTCGATCAGGCCGAACCGGCGACGCGGTAGATCGCTGATCGGCCCGGTCGCCGCGGACTGAGATCGCTTAGCCGCCCTGATCTCGCAGCGGCCCTACAGCTTGGCCTTGACCTGCGCCGCCAGAGCCTTGAGCGCGGTGAGATCCGAGGCGGAGACCTTGGCCCCAGCTTCTGTAACCGCCAGGTCGATCTGGGTGATGGCGTAGCTACGATTCGCCGGGGCGGGCGGCTTATCTCCACCGTTGAGCCGCTCCAAAATGTGGGTCAGGGAAAACCTGGCCACCGCGGCGGTCCAGGCGTTCGGCGCGTGGCGAACCCCGGTCCGCAGGCCGTCGTAGATCGACTCGTGCTCACCCCAGCTATTGGCCGGGCGCGAGACCTGGCTTCGAAGCGCCACGAACGTGGCATGCCTCCGAAGGCCCCGACCGGTCAGCAGATTCTCGAGGTAAAAGCTCTCGTGATGCCCCGGCTCGAAGATCCAACCGAGATACATCCAGTCAATTTGGTTGCGGGTGGCATTCGCGATGGGCACCGGCGACCCCGCCATTTGCGCCTTCCGGGCCGTTTCGCCGACCGCCCACCACTGCCTGTGGGCCAGGGCGCCGAGGGACTGAGTGACCCCGCTCCGAAGCATGTGCTGGGCGATCAAGCTGGCTGTCCATCGCCGCAACTCGAAGCAGACCACGTAGTTGACCCGGCTCGGCGAGTTGAAGAGGCATGGGGCGGAAGGATTGGCCGCGTCTTTCTCGGCGGCGCCGAGCGCGGCGATTGCGAGATCCAGATTGGCCTTCGTTGGCGTCGCGTGATAGGCGGCCAAGGCGGTCTGCGCCCGATTGCCGGCGTAGGCAAGAATCGACGGCGGCGGCGCCGAGTCGGGCAACCAGTCGAGATTCGACCCCTCGTCCGACCACTCCGGCATCACCATCGCCACCGGGGTCGTGGCCGGATTGATCGCCAGCAGCTGGGCCGTGGTCAGCGCCGGCCAGGCGTCTTGGCCGAAGACACCGATCGCGAACTGGGCGTCATCGGCTACCGTCCGTCCTCCCGGTTGAAACAACGCGATGTTCTCGGCAACATGAGGGGTGTTGAGCGATCGGATGTACGCGACGATCCGACGGGCCGTGGTGGTATCGACGTGCTTGACGGCCCGGCGGATGATGGTGGTATCGGAATAGGAAAAGAACGCCAGATCGAATCCGTCTTGCGAAGCATGGCACGATGCGCACTCCCGCTGAACGGCGGCCCGCCCCAGGGCGATATCACTGCCGGCCGGGGGAGGCGGTGGGGGTGGCGGAGGCGGGGAACCGGGTGGCGGCGAACCTGGGGGACCCAACGGGCCTTCCCCGGCACAAGCCCCGACGGCTGCAATGGCCAAGATCAGGCCAATGGCCCTGAAATGCTGTTTCATGCTTCACCCTCGCGGAAGGACTCGACAATTCAAACAGGTGACGACGCCCTAGCTCACCCTCGCACAGGCCTGTGCCGTCCCAGAGTGACCGGCGGCGCCAGCCATCCCCCTGACGCCCGACCGAACTCGGTCTGGTTTAGGCTCGTAAAGTAATATTGGACATCGAGTTCGGATCCGCCAAGCCCCCGGATCGAGGCCGCTTCAGCCGCCGGCGCCTGTGGCGGCGTATATTCTCCCGGCCTTCTCAAAGCAGGGTGGAATGATCCGTAGGGCCGTCCTCGTTGTCCTCGGCGCCGTCGCGCCGATTGCAGCCAGCGCACAATCCTCCCCGTACTTCCCGCACAAGGGCGACTGGCAGCGGAGGTCCCCAGCCGAGGTCGGGGTCGACCCAGTGGCCCTCGCCGCCGCAGTGGCCTTTGCCAAATCCTCGGACATCGGATGGCCAACCGATCTCGTTGAGCAAATCAAGAAGAACACGGCCAAAGAGCCATACCCAGCCATCCTCGGTCCGGTGAAAGACCGGACCCAAACCAACGGCGTCATCATCAAGAATGGTTACTTGGTGGCTGAGTGGGGCAACACCAGTCAGGTCGACATGACCTTCAGTGTGGCCAAGAGCTACCTCTCAACCGTGGCCGGGTTGGCCTTCGACCGAGGCCTGATTCCCGATCTCTCCGCGCCCGAAAGCCAACTCATCAAGGATGGCGGGTTCGACAGCCCCCACAATGCCAAGATTACCTGGCACATGCACCTCAATCAGACCAGCGAATGGGAAGGAACCCTCTGGGACAAGCCCGATGTCGCCGACCGGCGCTTGGGCTACGACCGGACCCTGACCGAGCCCGGCACGACCTGGGAGTACAACGACGTTCGGGTCAACCGTCTGGCCCTCTCCCTGCTCCGGTTGTTTCGAAAACCGCTGCCCGACGTCTTCAAGCAAGCGATCGCCGACCCGATCGGGATGTCCGATAGTTGGCTCTGGCACGGGTACTTCAACGCCTACACCGAGATCGACGGGCGCCGGATGCCGTCGATAAGCGGAGGCGGCCACTGGGGAGGCGGATTCTGGGCCACGACCCTCGATCACGCCCGATTTGGCCTCCTGATGGCCCGACACGGAAACTGGGCGGGAAAGCAATTGCTGTCCGCGCAATGGATCGACAGGGCCCTGACGCCGACCCCGCTCCGGCCGGTCTACGGCTACATGTGGTGGCTCAACACCGGCCGGGCCCAGTTCCCCGCCGCCTCCGCCTCCAGCTATTTCGCCCTGGGCGCCGGTGGCAACGTCATCTGGATCGACCCAGCCCAGGATCTCGTAGTCGTGGTCCGTTGGTTCGACAACGCCCGGACCAATGAGTTCATGCGCCTCGTGTCCGCATCCCTCACCCCCAAACCCTAAGACCCCTTGTCCTCTCGAAGAATCCATCTGGCCGTCCTCGTCGCGGCCCTCGGCTATTTCGTCGACGTCTACGACCTACTGCTGTTCAGCATCGTCCGCGTCCCCAGCCTGCTGAGTCTGGGCGTCGCGCAAGCGGATGTCTTGGCGGTCGGCGTTCGGCTCATCAACATGCAGATGATGGGTTTGCTGCTGGGCGGCATCGCCTGGGGCATCCTGGCCGACAACTACGGCCGCCGGTCAGTGCTGTTCGGATCGATCTTGATGTACTCCCTCGCCAACATCGCCAATGCCGGGGTGCAAACGGTCGATCAGTATGCGTGGCTCCGGTTCATTGCCGGGATCGGACTGGCCGGCGAACTGGGCGCCGGCATCACGCTGGTGGCGGAAATCATGTCCCGCGAGGGACGCGGCTGGGGCACTACCATCGTCGCCAGCCTCGGCCTCCTCGGCGCGGTGGTCGCGGGCCTGGTCGGCGACCTGTTCCCGTGGCGGACGGCCTACGTCATCGGTGGCGCCATGGGCCTCTCGCTGCTGGCCCTTCGGATCGGCGTCACCGAGTCGGGCATGTTCGAGGCCGTCAAGCACAAGGCCATCGGCAAGGGCAACATGTTGTTGCTGTTCTCGACCCCGACCCGAGCGCTCCGCTATCTCTCCGTGGTGCTCGTCGGGCTCCCGACCTGGTTTGTGATGGGAATTCTGGTGACCTTCTCGCCCGAAATCGGCACGGCGCTCGGGCTCGAGACGGCACCGACGGCCGGTCGCGCCGTCATGTTCGCCTACATCGGCGCCACGTTGGGCGACCTCCTCAGCGGGTTCTTGAGCCAAGTGCTCCGGAGCCGGAAAAAGGCCCTCCTCGCCTTCATTACCTTCTGCGGACTCGGCATCGCCAACTACTTCATCATGGGCCAGGGTTCGCTGACCGCGTTCTATCTGGCCTGCGGCATCCTCGGCGCAACCTCCGGCTACTGGGCCGTCTTCGTTACCGTTGCCTCGGAGCAGTTCGGCACCAATCTCCGGGGCACCGTGGCATCGACCGCTCCGAACTTCGTCCGAGGGGCCGTCGTGCCGCTCACCATCACGTTCCAGGCCCTGAAGCCCGAGCTCGGCATTCCGGGCAGCGCCATGGCCGTCGGCGCCGTCACGTTGGCCATCGCGTATCTCTCCCTCGCCGGATTGGAAGAGACGTTTGGAAAGGATTTGGACTATGTGGACTCGTAACCGTTCGATCGTCGTCGGGCTCGCGCTGGCCACTGGCTGCGGAGGGACCCGCCCGGTCGAGTCGGTCGGCCCGAACGCCTCGTCGCCCGCCGCGGTGCTCGCCCTGCTCACGGCCCTTGCTCACGACTCTCTCGAAGGACGGCTCACTGGGACGCCGGGGATTGCCAAGGCGGCCGGTATCATCAGCCGTGAAATGGCCCGAATCGGACTCACGCCGGCCGGCGACAGCGGATACCTCCAACGCATCCCGCTGATCATGACGACCCGGGTCGTCAACCAGCGCGAGGTCGCCGCGATCAACCTCGCCGCCAGTTTCGTTGCGCGGGACTCGTTCCCGGCCAACAAGCGGGTTCCGGGGTTTAACATCTTAGGCAAGCTGGAAGGTGGCGACCCGTCGTTGGCCTCCGAGCACATCGTGGTGGGGGCCCACTACGACCACATCGGCGTCCGGGCACATCCAAGCGGCGACTCGATCTACAACGGAGCCGACGACGATGCTTCCGGTGTCGTCGCGGTTCTCAAGATCGCCGAACAACTCAAGTCCGGACCCCCGCCCCGCCGCACCATCATTTTCGCGGCCTGGACCGGCGAAGAACGAGGGCTCTTGGGCGCTCGGTGGTATTCCGACCACCCAGTCCTGCCCCTTGGCCAAATGGCCCTCAACCTCGAGATCGAAATGATCGGCCGCCCCGACTCGCTGGCCGGCGGCCCGGGCCGGGCCTGGCTCACCGGCTACGAACGGAGCACCATGGGACCGGCCCTGGCGGCGGCGGGAATCCCGATCGTTCCCGACAAACGCCCCGCCCAGAACTTCTTCCGCCGAAGCGACAACTACCAGTTCGCTCTCAAGGGAATCGTGGCCCATACCTTGTCCAGCTACAACATGCATAGCGACTACCACCAGCCCAGTGATCAGGCCGACAAGGTCAACGCCGAACACATGACCTCCGTCATCAACGCAGCCGCCCAAGCCGTTCGACTCCTGGCCGACGGACCGAAGCCGGAGTGGAACCCTGGGGGGCGCCCGACCCCAACGCCGCGGCAGGACTGACCGCGATGATCCACCGAAGCCGGTACCCGGACGTCAGCTACCCGAACGTTGCCTTCTCGACCCTCGTACTCGATCGGATGAGGGAACGGCCGGACCAAGTCGCCATGATCGACGCCGCCACCGACCGTCATGTCACCTGCGGTCAGATCGTCGACGACACCCGCCGTCTGGCATCCGGTCTGGCCCGGAGAAAGTTCGGGCCCGGTCAGGTTTTTGCCGTGTTACTCCCGAATGTGATCGAGTATGCCGCTATCCTCCTCGGTATCAGTCAAACCGGCGGCACCTCGAGCACCTTGAACCCGCTCGCCACCGCTGACGACTTGGCGGCCCAGTTGGGCGAGACCAAGACCCGCTTTCTAGTGACCATTCCGGCCTTGCTTGACCGGGCGCTGGACGGAGCCAAGCGAGCCGGAGTCGAGGAGGTGTTCGTCTTGGGCACCGCGGAGGGCGCGACCTCGTTCAGCACCCTGTTTGACGCCGATCCCCAAGCCGTCCATACCACGATCGACCCGAGAACGGCCATCGCTGTCATGCCGTGGTCGAGCGGCACCAGTGGCAAGCCTAAAGCGGTCCTTCTGACCCACGAATGCATCGTCTCACAATTGCACCAGTTCACGGCGGTTCAACAGCCGACCGGGACGGATTCCATTATCGCCGTGCTGCCGTTCTTCCACATTTACGGGCTCACGGTGATTCTACTCACCAATCTGTGGAAGGGCGGCTGTTTGGTGGTCGTCGCCCGGTTCGAGCTGGAACCATTCCTCGCCACCATGGCCAAATACCGGATTTCGGTGGCTCCGCTGGTCCCGCCCATCGTGGTCGCGCTGGCGAAGCATCCGGTGGTCGGCCGCTACGACCTGTCCGCCCTCCAAACGATCATGTCGGGCGCCGCACCGCTCGGCGCGGAAATCGAGGTGGCCTGCGCCGACCGGCTCGAGTGCTTGGTGGCGCAGGGCTATGGGATGACGGAATTGTCGGGCGCCAGTCACCTCTCGCCCCGAAACGCAGCGGTGATCCGCCACGGCTCCGTTGGCTTCCTCGCGCCGAGCCAGGAAGCCCGAATCGTCGATCCGGTGACCGGCCTCGACCAAGACGTCGGGGGCCGGGGCGAAGTCCTGCTGCGGGGGCCGAACGTCATGAAGGGCTACCTGAATCGCCCCTCCGAAACCGCGGCAACGCTGGACCAAGACGGATGGCTCCACACCGGTGACATCGGCTACGTCGACCCCGACGGCTACTACTACATCGTCGACCGGGTCAAGGAACTCATCAAGTACAAAGGCCACCAGGTTGCCCCCGCCGATCTCGAGGCGGTTCTGCTCGGCCATCCGGCCATCGCCGATGCGGCGGTGATCCCGAGCCCCGACCCCGAGGCGGGTGAGGTTCCGAAGGCCTTCGTGGTCCTGAAAGCACCGCTCACCCCCGACGAGATCATGGCCTACGTCGCCTCCAAGGTCTCGCCGCTCGACAAGGTCCGCCGGGTCGAAATCGTCGAGTCGATTCCGAAATCTCCCTCGGGCAAGATTCTCCGCCGGATCTTGGTTGAGCAAGAGCGAGCGAAGGCCGCGGCTCAATGAGCACCCGGTGGCTGCTGGCTCTCACGCTGAACGCGGGTTTGGTCCACGCCCAAGCCCGGCCCGCGGGCCCCGATTCCCTGACCCGCCGGGCCATGGCCCTGGCCTACCTTCGGATCGAGCTCGCCGTCCGCGATCGCCCGTTGGCCGCCGACCGGATCGCCGAAACCAACCAGACCTTCGACCGGGCTACCTTGGCGTTTTTCGGGGGCCGCTACCAGCAGGTAATCGGAACCCTCGACTCGCTTGGCACCGCCATCGAGGCCGATCCAGCCGCCGGCCCCCGGCATCGAGACGAGGCCCTCCGCGCCCTGGATCGGCCCTCCGGCGAACGACGGGTCATTTCCTCTCCGGACGGCGAGGTGCCGTACCGGCTCTATCGGCCCAAATCGATCGGCGATCGTCCCGCCCCGGTGGTCGTGGCCCTCCACGGCGCGGGTGCCGACGAAACCGCTTTCCTCGAGGCGTACGGCGCCGGCCGGATTCGCCGCTTGGCCGACAGCTTGGGCTTCATCGTCGCCACGCCATTCACCAACGCGATGATGCGGACCTCCGCCAACCTCCCCAGGCTGCTCGACGACTTGAGCGCCCAGGGCGCGGTCGACCGGACCCGGGTGTACCTCCTGGGCCATTCGTTAGGCGGCGGGGCGGCCTGGCGGCTGGCTCAAGACCAAGCCGGCCTGATTGCCGCGGTGGTTTGCCTGGCCGGAGCCGGGGCGGTTTCGGCCACCACCGGCCCGGGCCTGCCCCGAACCCTGGTGGTCGGTGCATCGGCCGACCCGGTCGTGCCCCCGGCCCGGCTCAAGTCGGCCGTCGATCAGGCCCAAGCGATCGGGTGGATCGTCGATTATCGTGAACTACCGAACCAGGGTCACACCCTGATGGTCGGCGCCTATCTCGACCAAGCCGTCACCTGGCTCCTTACCCCTAAACCGTGAGTTCGAAAATGGCTGCATCGCTCGACTGGGCCTACCTCCGCCCTGGCTGAATTACCTGCAAACGAACGCAAGGGTTCCTTGCGTCAGCCAAGGCCTCCGTCGCGACGACGGTCGACGCCAAGAAACACACCATTAGCGCCAAGCACGCCTTCGAGGTCCTGGAGGGAATCGACGAGATCTACGCCACCAAGGGCAAGAAAGTGGTGCACCTCGTCCTGAAAGGCGCGGAACCCTCCAAGGCGGAGATCGCGGCGCTGCTGATCGGCCCGAGCGGCAACCTCAGGGCACCGACCGCTCGCAAGGGACGAACGTTGTTGGTTGGATTCGACGAGGAGACCTACCGGCGGTTCGTGAAATAGCGGGCTCGGGTTAGGACGGCACCTCCCCTTGAAGAATGGCGACCAGACGGGTGGTGTCGATGTTTCCTCCCGACACCACGCACACGATCTTCCGGCCCTGAACCCGCCCCGATCGCGCGGCGGCGAGTGCCAATCCTCCGGCACCCTCGGCGACAATCCGAGCCCGTTCCACCATCAGCCGAATCGCCTCGGCAACCTCCGCCACCGGCACCGACACCGAACCCGCCAACAGTTCCCGCGCCAACGGCCACATCTCCGCCAACACCGACTTGCCGCCCGAGCCATCGATGAAGGTCGGGACATAGTTCACCGGCGTCGGCACCCCCGCCGCGAGGGACGCCACCAACGGCGCCGCGGTGTCGGGCTCGACCGCCACGACCCGGGCACCCGGCGCCACCGCCCGAAGCGCCGCCGCGATCCCGCATGACAACCCGCCGCCCCCAAATGGGGCCAGCACCAGGTCGACATCCGGCAGATCCTCGGCGATCTCGAGCCCGATGGTGCCGTTGCCGGCAATCACGGCCCGGTCCGACACCGGATGGACGAAGAATCCGTCCAACCCATCGAACCGCCGCTCCTGCAACACCCGCCACCACCGGTCGAACGGTACCTTGATGACCGCCGCGCCTAACCGCGCGATCGCCTCGAGTTTGGTGGCCGGCGCATGATCCGGAACCACCACCGTGCACGGAACCCCAAGATCCCGGGCGCACCACGCCACGCCTTGGGCCATGTTACCCGCACTCGCCGTGAAGACCCCGGCATCCAGCGCCCCGGCTGGAGCCGTCGCCAGCGCATTCCGGGCGCCCCGGATCTTGAAGGAACCGATCGGCTGCAACGTCTCGAGCTTGAGGTAGATCTCGGCCGGGCCCTCATGCCACCGCACCAATGGGGTCCTGACCGCAAAGCCCGTCAGCCGTTCCCGCGCCGCCGTGATTTCATCGAGAGTCGGAACGCCGGTCACGGCGTGAGGGGTTCGTCCACCGGAATCGTCACCTGCTCGCCAAAAATGTACTTGCCAAACCACCGCCAGTTGTGCCACACGGCCGCGAGCTGCTCCTTGGGCTTGTTGATCCCATGCCCAAAACCGCGATACACCATCAGTTCGCTCGGCACACCTTGGTCGAGTAACCCCTGGTTCAATTCGTAGGCGTTCTGGATCGGCACCCGCCAATCGAACTGGCCGTGCTGAATCAAGGTCGGCGTCCGGGCCCGCTTGATCGCCGTCATCGGCGAGGTCTTCTGATAGATCGCCATGTCGTCCCACGGTGTGGCCTTGAGGTATTGCCGTGTAAACGGATAGATGTCGGTCGAGACGTAGTAGGTGACCCAATTCGAAATCCCGGCCCCAACCGAAATCGCCTTGAACCGCGTGGTATTGGTGGTCAGGAACGCCGAGATGTATCCGCCCTGGCTCCATCCCATGGCAGCCATCTTGGTGCTGTCGACCATGCCTTGCTTGATCAAGTGATCGACCCCCGACATGACGTCCCACATGTCCCCGACACCCAGGTTCCGGACATTGAGCGACCGGAAACTCTCGCCATAGCCCGCCGAGCCGCGATAGTTGGGCCGAAGCACCAGCGCCCCCTTGGCCACCCACTGGGGAATCGGATAGACGTAGAACGGAGTCGGCTGGGGAAAGTCGATTCCGGTCGGCCCGCCGTGAATCACCACGAACAGCGGGTACTTCGTGCCGGGCTGCCAATCCTTCGGCTTGTGGAGTACCCCCTCGATGGTCGTGCCGTCTCGGCTCGGCCAACTCACCACTTCGTTCTGACCGACATTCCAGCCGGCAATCTGGGCCGTGACGTCGGTCAGCTTCTCCGGCCCGCTTTGCCCGGTCACCTCCCCACGGTACAACTCCGGCAACGACATCCCGTCCTTCTGCGCCGAGATCACCCACCACTTGCCGTCTCGGGTCACATCGGCCGCACCGATCGTGAGGAACGGCGCTCCCGTGTCGCGCTCCGCCAGGCCGGTCACGGGATCCACTTGGACGAAGCCGGACTTGGTCTTGTTGAAAGCGGTGAACCAAATCCCTTGCGGCGTCCACAACAACGAGCCGATCATTTCATCGAAGCCCGCCGCGAGCCGCGTTGGCTCGCCGCCACCAGCCGCCACCTTCATCAGTTGGTTGTTCTTGTAGAAGTTGGAGACGGTATCGCCGGCAGAGGTGGTGAAGGCAATCCACTGACCATCAGGAGACCACACCGGCGATCCATCCGACCCGACCCGAACCACCAACGGCGTCACGGCTCGACTAGCCACCGTCACGATCGAGATATCGGTGGTGCCTCCGGAATGCAGCAGCGGATCGCGCCGATGATCGAACGCGATCCGGCCCCCGTCCGGCGACCAAGCGAACGAACCGACGGTATATCCGCCCTCGGTCAGGCGAACGGGCTTCGGCAGCATCGCCGAATCGCCGAGCCACCGGGATGGATCGGCATCCATGACCCAGAGATGGGTCATCCGGTAGTCGTTCTCCTCCATGAAGAAGTCGCCGTACCGCGCCTTGGCTTTGGTCGCCGCCTCACTCTCCGGTTCGGTTGCCGCGAGCGCGATCTTCCCCCCGGCCGGCGACCACCGATAGTCCGCGACCCCGTCTTTGAGCGATGTCAGCCTGATCGCCTCACCGCCGGTCGACCCAATGACATAGAGCTGCTGGCCGTTGCCACGGTCGGCCAAGAAACCAAGCCACTTTCCATCCGGAGACCATCGCGGCGCCGTACTGCTGCCCTTCGGCGACCGAGTCAACTGAACCGCGCCGGCACCCTCCCGCCACAACCAGATCTCGATGTCGAACCGGTTGTCCGTCCAATCCGTGGTTCGGACCGTGTATGCGACCGCCTTCCCGTCCGGCGAAATCGCCGGCGAGCCAACGCTCTGCAGATTGATGACCTCCCGAAAGCTCGGTCCCGCCACCTGGGCCGGGAGCGCCGCCGCACCAACCACCAATCCGAACACCATCGCCGTCGTCCGCATGGCTATCTCGCCTTCCGCATCAGTTTGGTCCCCGAAAACTCGACCCCGATGACATTCCCGCCGGGGCCCAAGAGAAAGGTCCCTTCATTCCCCGATTGAATCCCGATCGACTTCTCCTTGGACGTGAGGCCGAACTCTTCGCGCGGAAGCAACCCCTTCGCCTCGGCAAAAAGCTTCCCACCCTCCCGGCTGACCAACAGCGAGACGGGAAATGGCTTGGTGGCCTCGTAGGTCCCGACGTAACGTTCGAGCTCCAATGAATCCACGGCCAACAGCGATACCGACCTTGGCCCGTACTCGGGCCACCGATAGCGGGCCGCAATCGAGTACAGGATTTCCTTGACCAACCCCATCCCTTGCTCGCCATTGGTCATCACGGCGGCGCCCTGCCCCGTCTCCGGGAAGTAGATCACCTCGCACCGAAACCCGTGATTGCCCCCCGTGTGGCCGAAGTTGAACCCGCGTCCGGCACCGTCGAGGAATGGACCCAACCCGACCGGCGCCTTCTGGACCGTGAGCATCTCAACCGCGGTCGGCTGGGTAAGCACCTTGGTGGATGTCCCGGCCCGGGCGGCCGCAATCTCAATTGCCCACTTGAGCAAGTCGGTCGGCGTCGTCCACAACCCGGCTGCCGCCATCTCAGGATAGGTATGGGCCCGCCCGGGGGTCATGACGCCATCCCCTTCATGCGCCGCGGCGGCCTCAGTCCAGCGTGATTCCGGCAGTGGTTGCTCGTAGGTGCTACTCGTCATCCCGATCGGGTCGAGAACCAATCGCTTCATCAACGCGGGGAATGGTTCGCCCGTCACGTCGGTGAGCACCAACTGGATGATCGTCGTTCCGCCGCCCGCATACCGCATGATCTTCCCCGGCTCCACGTCAACCCGGACCGGGCCGGTGTTGGCCGGCTTCGCCCCATCGAGCACTTGCGGCACCGTCGGCACCGAATCGCCGGCCCCATAGCCCGGAAAGCCATGAATCGTCAGTCCGGCGCTGTGCGACACGACCCGCCGGAGCGTCACCGCCTGCTTCGCGGTGAACTGGTTATCGGGGAGTTTCCAGCTGGTGAGATAGACGTTGACCCCGCTGTCGAGCGACAACTTTCCCGCCTCGACCAACCGGAGCATCGCCGTAGCCGCCACTGCTTTACTGATCGACGCCGCCTGAAAAATCGTGGCCGCCGACACCGAGTCCGCCGTTCCGGCCTCCTTCACCCCGAACCCCGAGGCCCACACAATCCGCCCGCTGTCCACCACGGCCACCGACACCCCCGGCACCTGATAATGCGACATCCGGTCGGCCAACTGGAATACCACCGTCGGCGCCCCCTGAACCGCCACCGCCGGCCGAAGCCCCGCCGCCACTGCCGCCACCGCCTCCGCTGTCCGATCCACCACCGGAGGCGCCGCCTTCCCACACCCCCCCACCAATCCAACCCCCAGCACGAATCGCCAATTCATCGTCTCCTCCGAGAACGCTGATGCCGCTGCTTCTGCCGTCCGCCGAGCACCGAGTGCCGAGTGCCGAGTGCCGAGCCCTTCAGCAACCCCTTCAACATCGCCAGCGTTTCCGCTTCGATCGGCGGGTCCTCACCCCGAAGCACCTGAAACCGAAGCGGGCGGTCCACCCCCGGTAGATCGTCTTCCGTCATCCGCCGGGCCTGGCCCTCCCGGAGGCGGAGTCGAGCGATGCCCACACCGCGGTCGACATCGTACTCGATGGCAGTCGCGTCGCCAAACAGCCGGACGGTTGACGGAAGCTGATCCAAGGCCACCCGTTGTGCCAATGGAATAACATCGGCCGGGTCGAGTTCCAAGCGCCGCTTCATGAAGTCGGACCAACTGGTGACGCCTTCGAGTTGAGTAGCCACCGTGCGCCGAACTCCGTCCCGGCTAGCCGCCGTGGCAGTGCCGCCGGACCGGCGCCAGTACTCGTCGAGTTCTCGCGCCGCTCGCCGAACTTTGCCCTGATCGGGGTGGTTGATGCTGCCGTCGATGACACCGTCGATCAACGCATTCATCGCAGTGGCCCGGAGCGCCTCGGGAATCTGATCCGGCAACGGCTCCCGAATCGTCTCGAGATCAAACCCGAAGTACGACAGGGTATAGCCGACCAGCAAGCGCTGATGCTTCCGGGAACCACTCACGGTCACCTCGGGTTCGCCCCGCTTGGCGTACTGACGAACCTGGTCGTACGAGATCGTCGTACCCTCCACCGAGGCCCGCGGCGCCCCAAACCGGTCGGCAAAGAACCGGAGTGACCCGGCCACCGCGCCCCAACTTCCGGCAAAGGACCGCTTCCCGATCCGCGCTTCCTGGCCATCGGCGGTCCGCTCGTCGATCACCAAGTCGAACGGCATGACCCTCGCCACCAAGTCGACGAACTGGCTCTTGAGCTCTTTGGTGACGTAGGGAAGTCCCCGAGGGAGTTTCAATTCGAGCGCCCGGTAGACCGACGCCATACCCATGGCCGCGTCCTCGATCGCCTTGACCAAGACGCCTCGCTCCTCCGCCCACTCCACGATCCCCTCCTCGAAGCCGTGGCGCTCGAGCCCATACACCTCGCCTACCACCCCGAACCGGTTTACGGCCTCGGCGTAGATGTTGTACGCCGTCAGGTGATCGCTCCCCTGAATGGCGACGCCCCGAAGATCCCGCTCTTCCCGCGTCATCCGGTGGGTCGACTCGACCGCCGAGGCCACCGCGAGAATGGGGGCGAGCTCCGGCTCGCTGCTGACCAGGAGCTCGCCCCAGCATCGCTCGACCGGCATCGCCTCGACATCCCGGCCATATTTCGTCAGCCGGCCGCCGGCAATGAGACCGCGCTCCGTCAACAGCGTCACCGACTTCCGATAGGCGGTTCGGTCGAGCGGGACGGGCAGTTCGAGATCGGCGGCATCCACGCCCATGGCGGCACAGGTCAGAGCGACGCGCTCCGCATCTCCGGCCAACTGGAATTCCGGTGGAGTCGGCCGAAGATCCTCGAATCGAAGCGGCCGGTCAGACAGAATGGTCACCTCGCCGTTGGCGACCCTGCCGTGGACCCGGCCCGCCATCTGGAGGATTTCGTTCGCTCCCAAGTACAGCCGGTGCAGCACGTTCCGCCCCCGGTCAACGACGTTTCCGTACCGGGCGTCGTAAATCACCACCGTGTCGAGGCCGGGGAGGTTGAGTGCCGATTGTCCGGCCGCGGTCATGGCGAGCAAGAACGGCTTGTCGACCTGGCCCTCGAGAAAGGGGCGAATGACCCGAATCGGTTCGCCGCCGTGGTAGAAGGCCGCGGTCAGTCCAGGCCACTTGGCCCCCAGTTCGGCGGCCAACCGCTCCACTTCAGCCCGGGTCGGGACGAAAACGGCGACCCCGCGCCGTTCCCGGATCAACCGCTTGATGGTCCGGTCGTCGAAGAACTCGGCTGTGTCCTTGGCCGCGACGTGCACCCGCGCCTTCAAGGCCGGGTCGAACGCCGTCGTTTCGAGGACATGGTCGCTCTTGAGATAACTGGCGTAGAAAGCCGGATCGACCGTAGCGCTGAGCCAAATGAACCGGCAACCGGCCCGTTTGCCGAGCGCCAAGCACAGCTCGAGTTCCGCCGATGTCTGGTGAATCTCGTCGACCACCAGGGTGTCCGCTGCCGTGATCAGCTCGTCCTGAAACCACCGCCGCGCAATCCCAGTCGTCACCACGATCACGTTCCAGAACGGCGTTTCGGGGGTGGCCTCGCGCTCCCGATTGACGACGCCGTACCGCAGTGTCTCGCCGAGGATGGCTTCGGCAAAGATCCGAACCGACAGGGTCTTGCCGGTTCCGGTGCCGGCCACGATCCCGAAGCCCTTCCGTTCCAGAGCCCATGCCACCAGTTCTTGACCGTGCTCGCGAATCAGCAGGGTCTCGAAGGTTGAACCGAGTGCCAACTCGATCGTCTCACAAGCCGCCCGAGTCGGGGCGATGACAATCACCCGGCCCTTCGGCCTGGCCGCCCGATACGCCGCCGGATCGGGCGGAAGATTGTGATCGCGGGTCGGGCGCAACCGCTAGGGCTCCACTTCGACGACCATTTCGATCTCAACCGACAGGTTCCTCGGCAGGGACCCCATCCCGACCGCCGAACGTGCGTGTTTCCCCTTCGGCCCGAAGACGGCCACCATCAGATCCGAGAACCCGTTGACCACCTCGGGCTGCTCGCTAAAGGTGTCGACGCCGTTCACCATCCCAAGGACTTTGACGATCCGTTTGACCTTCTTGAGGTCGCCGATTTCAGCCTTGAGGGAAGCAAGGAGGTTGATTCCGACGTTTCGGGCCGCGTCGTATCCCTCCTTGACGGTCAGATCGCGGCCGAGTTTGCCGGTTGCGGTCTTCGTCCATGGCTGGGCCGGCCCATGCCCGGCCAAGAACACCAGATTGCCGGTCCGGACGGCCGGAACGTAGTTCGCGAGGGGTACGCCCACGGCCGGCAGAGTGAGTCCGAGTTCTTTGAGCTTGGCCTCCGGATCGGCCTGGGCCATGAGCGGGCCGCTGACCAGGGCCGCGAGGATGGTAAGGCTCTTGAGGAATCGTTGCATCGCAACATCCAGGTGGTGGGTTGAAGGAATCCTACCACCCCACCTCCGCCGGGCCAAACTCCGACTATTTTGGCTCATGACCAAGAACCGGCTCGAGGCATTCAGCGATGGCGTGATCGCCATCATCATCACCAT
>SXGU01288013.1_pt1 | contig 27038 bp, 21 predicted proteins | sample 3174531 | NCBI WGS metagenome assembly SXGU01 (sample SAMN11356863, study PRJNA531348) | freshwater metagenome | isolation source: freshwater sample F1-140 | place: China: Fuxian Lake, Yuxi | collected 2017-12-25 | reverse complement strand
TGTCCATCACGCCGACCGCCGGGACTGCCACGGCGGCGAGGTCCGGCCGCTGGGTCATGGTGGCGCCAACCAAGAGCCCCCCGTTCGAGCCGCCCTCGATGGCCAGGTAGGCTGAACTGGTGTACCGCTCGGCGAAAAGGTACTCGGCGGCCGCGATGAAGTCGTCGAACACGTTCTGCTTCTTTTCGAACATCCCCGCTTCGTGCCACGCCTTGCCGTACTCGCCGCCACCTCGAAGGTTCGGCTGGGCGTAGACGCCGCCCTTCTCGAGCCAGCCGATCAAGGCCGGATCGAAGGAGGGGGTCAAGCTGACGTCGAATCCGCCGTATGCGTAGAGGATCGTCGGGTTGACCCCGTTCTTCTCGAGGTCGCGGCGGTGGGTGATGAACATCGGGACCCGGGTGCCGTCCTTGCTCCGGTAGAACACCTGCTCGGTCTGATAGCGGGCCGGGTCGAACTTGAGTTTCGGCGCGCGGAATATCTCGGATCCGCCGGTGCCGACATCGTACCGGTAGATCGTCCCGGGCGACAGGAACGAGGTGAAGGCGTAGAACATTTCGGTGCGATCCGGATCGCCGCTGATCCCGGCGGCACTGCCGATACCTGGTAAGCTCACCTCACGCACCGGCCGGCCATCACGTTCGAAGATCCTGACCGACGACTTCGCATCGGCCAAGTAGCTCGCCACCAAGCGGCCACCGACCAGGGCGACGGATTCGAGTGCGTGGGGTTGCTCGGGAATCGTTTCCTGGATGGCCGCGGCCCCGGCCCGGGTGTCGATCGTGATCACCCGGCCGCGCGGGGCGTCGCGATCGGTCCGGAACTGAAACAGCGGTCCCTGATTACCGATGAATCCATAGGCGGCATCGGCCTCGTCAAGAAGCCGGACCACGGTGCCGGTTACTTGCGGCCGAAGCGGATCGATCAGGTCGAGGTAATGAACCCGTTGCCGGGTGTCGGTGCCGACCCAGACGTTCATCACCAGATACCGGCCATCGTGGGTGACCTGAACGCTGAATCCCCAGTCGGGCTGGTCCGGGCGCTCGTACACCAAGAGATCCTCGGTCTGCGCGGTTCCGATCCGGTGATAGTAGACCTTCATGTCCCGATTCTGCCCAACCATTGCCGAACCGGCGGCCGGCTCGGGGTATCTGGAGTAGAAGAACCCCTTGCCGTCCTTGGTCCAGGCGCCGCCTGAAAACTTGATCCAACGAAGATGGTCGGTGAGGTCGGCGCCGTCAGCCACTCGCCGAATCTTGAATTCCTGCCAGTCCGATCCGCTCGCAGCGGTCGCATAGAGCAGCAGACTCCCGTCGGGGCTCGGCTCCGTCAGGGCGAGCGCCACGGTCCCGTCGTCGGAGAGCCGATTGGGGTCGAGTAACTCGCGGCTGGTGCCGGTTCCGGCGTCCTCGACGTAGAGCACGGCCTGGTTTTGAAGCCCGCTGTTCCGGGCGTAGAAATAGCGGCCGCCCCGGTAGTAGGGCACCGAAAACCGCTCATAGTCGTACAGTTCGCTCAAGCGACCCTTAAGCGCATCGCGGCCTGGGAGAGCCCGGAGGTAGTCGAAAGTGACCTGATTCTGGGTCGCGACCCACGCGAGTGTCTCAGGGGCATCGACGTCCTCGAGCCATCGGTAGGGGTCGGCGACCTTGGTTCCGTGATAGTCGTCGATCGTGGCGCCCGCCCGGGTAACCGGGGGGCGCTTGGGCTGCGCACTAAGCATGGTGGCGAGGCCTACGGAGAGAGCCAGGACAGGACGGATCATGGTTGCCCGACCTAACGATTGAACCGAATCCGGAGCATCCGGCTGGCGCTGACGTCGAAGCCGTTGATCCGGCCGTTGGCCCCTCGGGTAAACCGGACGAAGCTCCCATTGGCTTGATAGCCGTCCTTGATCCGGGGCTTCAGCTCGGATTCTCCGACGGCTCGGCCTTTGAGCATGACCTTCCCCTTTTCGATCCGAACGGTCCAGGTGGTCCCGAGCTCGGGGCTCGAATACGACCCGACTAACGCTTGGAGGTCGGCGGCTGTCGGGGTGAAGCTCGGGGTCTTGAGATAGGGCCCTTGGCTCACCCCGAGGATCGAGAGGTTGAGGGCGCGGCGTTGGTCGGTGAACTGGACCACCACGGTCTGCCCCTGGAAGCCGAAGCGATCCTCGCCGAGCGGGCTGAGTGACAGTGGCCGGCCCATGGCGTGCGCTACGAGGCGCCCGGAGTCGGCAGCGACCTCGACGACCGACTGGAGGGCATCGGCGTAGTAGAGTCCGAGATACGGAGCGGGGTCGACGTTGGCCGCCGGAGCGGCTGCCGGGCCAGCGGAAGGCGTGGCGGCTGCCGCGGGGAAGGCGCCTGCCAGAATCACGTCGGCCACGTCGGTGGCTCGTTTCTGGGTGTTGGCCGTCCCGATGTTGCAGGTGACCGCGATCGATACGCCTTGGTCGGGAAACCGCATCAACATGGCACGGTAGCCGGCCCACGCTCCCCCGTGGTGAATCCGGCGGAGGCCCCGGTACTTGTCGACGAACAGACCCCGGGCATACTCCAGACTGTCGCCGTTGTTCAGGGTGCCTCGCTGTTCCATCCGATCGATCAAGGCCCGGCCGCCCACTTTCTGGTCATAGAAGTTGGCGTCCCATCGGGCGAGGTCGAGGACGGTGGTGTTCACGGCGCCATCGCCGGTCTGATCCCAATTCGACATGTCGACCGTAAAGCCATTCGGTCCCTGCCCGTAGGCGGTGGCGCGGTGCGGGAGGATCGCGGTGTGGTCGTCCCGGAAGTGGGTCACGGCCATGCCGAGGGGCGAGAAGATCCGCTGCTTGGAGAACTCGGCCAGGGTCTGGTTGGCGACCCGTTTGACGATCGTCGAGAGGAGGAAAAACCCGCTGTTGCTGTAGTCCCACCGGCTCCCGGGTTCGAAGTTCAAGGCCCGTTGGGAGATGATGACGCTGAGGGCATCATCGTCGCCGGTAAAGTCTTCAAAAAAGTGCCCCGCGAGGAACAACAACCCGTTGTAGTCCCGAAGCCCGCTGGTATGGCGGAGCATGTGGTCGATGGTGATCGTCTTGCCATAGCTCGGGAGCTCGGGGACGTACTTCCGGACGTCGTCGGCGAGGTCGAGCTTGCCGTCATTGGCAAGCATGACGATCGCGGCGGCGGCAAACTGTTTCGAGGTCGACCCGATATCGAACACCGTGGTCGGGCTGATCGGCACGCCAAGATTGAGGTCGGCCATGCCGTATCCCCTGGCAAACCGGACCCGGCCCCGCTCGTAGACGCCGAGGGCGCATCCCGGCGTGGCCGTGCCGTAGTCCTTGAAAACCGCGTCGATCTTGGCCGTGTCGAGCTGGATGGGGGTCTGGGCGGCCAGGGCGACCGGGAGGACGAGCAGCATCATGCTGACGGACAGCGATTTCATGGTTGACTCAAGAAAGTGGTGAGATCGGGATCGGCATGGAGCCAGTTCTGCCGGAGGGTGGTGAGGGCTCGGGTGGCGAGATCGGCTCGGCCGGCGGCCTTCGCCGAGCGCGTCAAGCCGACCAAGGCGGCGGACCGGCCGGGACCAAGTTCGAGGGCCCGCCCGAAAGCTCGGGCGGCCTCGACCGGTTTGCCGGCAGCCAGGTAGATCCGGCCTAACGTTTCGTGGCTCGGGGCCACCACGGCTGGCGGCCCGAACTCCTCGGGCATCCGGTCTTCGAGCGCCGTGGCTCGCCGCAGCAGGGATACCGCCTCGTCGAACTTGCCGTCGTGGGCCTGGATTTCGGCGCCCAGCGACCACGTCAGGATGAGCGGGACGACCGCGGACCCGGGATCACCCGGTTTTACGGCAGCGAAGGCATCACGATAGCGGCGTTCGAGGCCGGCCAAGTGGGCGGCCGCGATACCGCGGTCGCCGCGGCGGAGCGCCGCAAGACCGGCGGCGTAGGTCGCGTACTCGTATTCGTCTTCGCCCGCGATCGCGGTGTCGGCCGCCAGCGCGTGCGCCTCCGGGCTATCCCATCGCTCGGCCTCGAGGACGTACCGGGCGCGGATGTTGGCCAGCTGGCCCCGAGCCGCCGGGGTCGTGTTCGACGCGAGTACCGCAACGAGACGGGCGGCCTCGTCGCGCCGGCCCTGCTGGAGATAGGCGTACACCAGCCAGTGGGTATAGTGACCGGGGCGCCAGCGAGTTCGGACCGGCCCAGCCGCCACTTCGTTTTGCCGCGCGACGTCATCCCACATCCCGAGGGCCAGGAAGATGTGGGTCGTCATGTGCTGGGCATGCGACGCGCCCGGTGCGATGACCGAGTACCGGCGCGCGGCGTAGAGCCCGAGGGGGGCGTGGACCGGGTCATCGAAGGCATGAATGATGAAGTGGGCGGCACCAGGATGGTCATCGTTCCGTCGAAAAACGTCGGATGCGATCGCCCCGGCTCGGATGTACGTCGGTACGTCCCGAATGCCTTGGCTCAATCCCAGAAGCGCCACCGAGTAGAAGATCTTGGCCTCATCATCATCCGGATAATCCCTGACCATGGCCTCGAGGGCCGTGGCGTACAGGGTATCACGACGCGGCTTGCTGCCTTCGCCGTACAGTTGCTCGAGCGTTCCGAGATAGCCTTGCTCGCGCGGGGTCGGTGCCCGGGCGCGGCGGGCGGCGGCGGTTGCACCCAGGCGGGCCAGGACGGCGCGGGCCGCTCCCCGGTCTTGCTGGTTCCAGACCTGGTGGGTGTACGTCAGCGCCTCGCCCCAATACGCCATGGCAAATCCGGGGTCGAGCCGCTGGGCCGCCTGGAAAGCCTCGGCGGCTTCCTCGTACTGGAAGCTGTGAAGAAGGAGGACGCCACGGATAAATTCCGGCTGAGCCGCTGGCGCTCCGGAGGTCGGGAACGAGATCCTCCCCAGACCGGCCTGAGCCGCCAGAGGCGGAAAACCGCTCAGAACCGTGAGCAGGATGCACTGCAGATAAGAACGCATGGTGGCTGTAATGTGATGGCTTCCGCCCGGCTTGGCGAGTAGGGGGAATCGCGCCGCCGCGGTGTCACGCTCGCAGTTCGAGCCCAATGCCAGAATCGGGGTCCTGATGGTTGACGGGCTGATCGAGTTCTTTGCCCCCTGGGCCAAGCTCTACGGCGACTCTCCGGTGTTGCCCACAGCGGTGGCCTTCGTACACGTCGCGGCCCTGTTGTGGGGCGGGGGACGGGCGGTCACGGCCGATTTGATTGCGCTTCGGGCTCCGGCCCTCGAAGCGTATCGCTCGGGCTGGGGGCTTCGATTCCTGACCGAAAGTCACCGGGATGTCGTGGCCGGCTTGATCGTGGCGGCCATCAGCGGAGTGGCGCTCTCCACGGCCGATCTCGAGCACTTTCTGGCCTCCGGCTTCTATCTCGCCAAACTGTCCGTGGTGTTCTTGCTCTTGGCCAACGGCCTCCTGATCAAGCGGTACGAAACATCGCTTTACGTTGGTACCGGGACCGCCGAGGCCAGTTGGAGTGGTACCAAGCGGCACGCGGTCATCAGTCTGGTCCTCTGGTTCTCGGCCGCCCTGCTCGGGCTGACCCTCGTCAACGAATAATCGGAAGCGGGTGCCGCCGTGATAGTCCGACTTTGGTTGCAAGCAGCCGCGGTGCTGAGCGGGGCCGACCCGGCGCCGTTCGATCCGATGGCGGTCGAGGTAGTGCCCCGGGTCGTCACGACCACGACCCTGGCGGAATCCGTCATGCCGAGGCGCCTCGACGGGTCGGTGGACTGGGGTCGGATCCCGGTCGGCCAAGATACCCTCCGGACCCGCCGCCGAGGTCCGTCGATCGAGTACAGCGGTTTCTACAACACCCGGCTGACGGTTCACCGGTACCTCAGCTTTGCGATGCTGCCATTGTTTGCAGGGTCGTTCCTGACCGGAGACCAGATTATCAAGAAAGGCGATCAGGCGCCTGAGTGGGCCAGGGATTGGCACGCTCCGTTTGCTACGGCGACTGCAGTGGTTTTCACCCTGAATACCGTCACGGGACTCTGGAATCTCTGGGACAGCCGGAAAGATCCGGCCGGCCGGACCCGGCGGATCGTTCATGGGCTCCTGTTCATGGTGGCCAACGCCGGCTTCACTTACGCGGGCACTACGCTTGCAGACGATGCCAAGGAAGACCCCAGCAAGCGAAACCGTCACCGGACCGTGGCGCTCTCGTCGATGGGGGTGTCGGTGGCCAGTTGGGGCTTGATGTTGTTGACGAAATAAGGCAGCGACGGCAATGAAACCAGTGACCAGATCGTGCGAGGGATGCGAGTCGTTAGGCGACCGGCGCGACTTTCTGCGCCAGGCCGCCGGATGGGCCGCCGCCGTGGCCGGTGCCCTCGCGATACCGGGGCACGCGGCGGCGGCGCTGCCGATCGGCGTGGCCATCGGCCGGCGAAGCCGGGAGACGGGCGGGGTCAGTTACCCCGTGCCGGCCGCCGATGGCGTCCTGATCGACAAGCCTAACGAAGTCATCTTGGTTCGGCATCAAGGGTCGGTGTACGCCTTTGCCCTGTCATGTCCCCATCAGAACACGGCGCTCAGGTGGTTGGCGGAGGAAGGCCGGTTCCAGTGTCCGAAACACAAGTCCCGCTATCAACCCGACGGCACCTTCATTTCCGGCCGGGCTACCCGCAACATGGACCGACTGCCGATCCGGCGCGACGGGGCCACGGTGCTCGTCGACGTCGATCACGTCTTCGAGAGCGACAAGGACCAAGCGGCCTGGTCGGCTGCCGCCACTAAGGTGTAAGGGCTCGGTACCGGCGCGCTGGCGGCTTGGGTCGGGGTGGGCTAACCTCATGGCCTCACGACCAACCGCCGAGGTAACGATGCGTGGCTTCTCCCTCCTAGTCATCAGTGTCATTGGCCTGTTCCCGTGGTCCATGGCGGCGCAGGTCCGGCCCGCCGACACCCTGTTCCAGGTCGAACGATACCTCGACTACGAGACGGTGCAGTCACCCCGGGTCTCGCCCGACGGCAACATCGTGGTGTTTGGGCGGCGGACGGTTGACAAGATGAAAGACAGCTGGGAATCCAGTCTGTGGATCATGAACGCCGACGGGTCCAACCTCCGATTCCTCCTCAAAGGATCCGACCCGGTGTGGTCGCCGGATGGGACTCGGATCGCTTTTCTGGCTCCCGGCGAGCCGGGTGGCAACCAGATCTTCGTCCGCTACATGGACGCCGAGGGGGCGGTTTCGCAGGTGACACGAGTCGAGCAGCCGCCGTCCGATGTCCGCTGGGCGCCGGACGGACGTTCGATTGGATTCGCGATGGTAGTTCCCTCGGCGCCCGACTGGGACGTCCGGCTCCCTGCGCCGCCCGCCGGTGCGACCTGGACCCGAGCTCCCCGGGTGGTCGACAAACTCCATTCCCGCGCCGACGGCCGCGGGTGGCTGGTCAACGGATTCACCCACTTGTTCGTGGTGCCTTCCGCCGGCGGGACCCCCCGCCAAGTCACGACCGGAACCTGGAATGTCGGCGCCCGGGGTATTGGCCTCCCCGGGTCGGTCGGCTGGGACTGGATGCCCGACGGCCGGAGTCTCGTCGTCGATGGCAACGACGATCCCGATGCGGACCGGCAGCGCCAGGTCTCCAACATCTACGCGGTTGATCTCGAGACCCTGGCGCGGCGCCGGCTCACGCCGTCGAAAGGCAACTGGACCAATCCCGTCGTCTCGCCCGACGGCAAGACGATTGCCTTCCTCGGCTTTGCCTTCACCAAACAGACCTACCGGGTGGCGGACCTCTATACCATGCCGGCCTCCGGCGGTGCGGCCACGCTTCGAAGCCAGGGCTTTGACCGAAGCCCATCCCAGTTGGTATGGGCGCCCGATAACAGTGGCCTCTACTTCGTCGCGGATGACCGGGGGGCGTCGAATCTCTACCTCGCCCCGGTCAACGGTCCAATCCGTCAATTGACGACCGGAATCCACATGCTGACGGCGCCCTCGGTCTCGAAGAAAGGCACCGCGGTCGTGGTTCGGACCCATTTCTACGCCCCGCCCGACGTGGTGAAGGTCGACCTCAAGAAGCCGTCGCAGTTGGTGCAGTTGACCCAGATGAATACCGACCTTCTTGGCGGAACCAAGCTCGGTGAGGTCGAAGAGATTTGGTACCGGTCGGGCGATGGCACCCGGGTCCAGGGATGGATCGTCAAGCCGCCGTCGTTCACGCCGGACCGGAAGTGGCCGTTGATCCTCGAAATTCACGGCGGGCCGCACGGGATGTACAATGTCGGGTTCAATCCGATGTACCAGAACTTCGCCGCGAACGGGTTCGTCACGTTGTATACCAACCCCCGGGGCAGCACCGGCTACGGTACCGACTTCGGCAACGCGATCGACAAGGCGTACCCCAGTGTCGATTACGACGATCTCATGGCCGGCGTCGACAGCGTCATCGGCCGGGGCTATATCGACGACAAGCGGATGTACGTGACGGGGTGCAGCGGCGGCGGGGTGCTGTCGAGCTGGGTCATTGCTCATACCACCCGGTTCGCCGCCGCGGCTGTTCGTTGTCCCGTTACCAATTGGATGAGTTTTGCCGGCACCGCCGACATTCCGCTGTTCGGCTTCAACTGGTTCGAGAAACCCTACTGGGAAGACCCGAAGCCGTGGCTCGAGCACAGCACGATTTTCCACGTCGGCAAAGTCAAAACCCCGACCTTGCTGATGACCGGGGAACTCGACCTTCGGACCCCGATGGGCCAAACCGAGGAGTACTTCGCCGCATTGAAGGTGTTAGGCGTGCCGACAGCGATGGTGCGGTTCGAGGGCGAGTATCACGGGACCGGGTCCAAACCCTCGAACTGGATGCGGACTCAAGTGTACATGATGGAATGGTTCCGCCGGTACGGGACTGGCGGAACCACCCCGTGATGCCCTAACGGCGGTAGCGCTCCAGGTATTGGAGGTCCTCTTCGTCGGTCCGGATCACATACACCGTGCCCTTCCCGAAGCCGATGACCGTGCTTTTAGGGTTGAGCTTGACCTTCCGGACCAGCGCGCCGGCCTTGTCGAAGACGTCGTACGACGGGACCTGGTCGGTGGCCGACCGGGTCCTGGCTACCCACACCTCGCCTTCCGGGGCCACCAGCACGGCATTGTTCCCGGTAAAAGGCGGCTTGGTGTCCTCGAACTCCGGGTCGGGTAGTTGGATGTTGCCGCCGCCCGCCACCCGCCCGCCGGGCCCGCCGCCGACCGTGATCATCATGGGGCGGTTCCGCTTCCGGGCTTCGATCACGTCCCTTTTGTCCTGCTCGGTGACCTTGAGAGCCACATAGGGCTGCGGCCGGCCACGTTTTGCCGTTCCGACGCCCGCGCCGTACCAAATCACTTGGTACGGACTGGGTTGGACTCGCGCAATCGCGCCATCGCCCGCGACACCCCACGACTCCTGCGGCGTGAAGACCTTGCCGCCGCCGATCCTGAACGAGACCCGGTTTCCGCCTCCGGAGGCGGTGACGCTCCCCTTCGGCCCGAGCAGCCACGCGACGGTGTCGATTTTAGCCGCCTCACCTTTGGCGGCATCCCACCGGAGAATCGCGAGCGAGTCGGGTGCTTTCCCGTCCGGGTTGCCGACGTTGAACGGTGGTGCCTGGAAATAAACTCGGCCGGATTGGTCGGAGGCGGCGCCACCGAATCCGATCCCGATCCCGCCGGGTCCGCTGCCGGTGCCGGGAAGGGCCACCGTCCGGGTCGGCTTGCCGGCCGGGTCCACGACCAAGAACCGTCGGCCGAGCGGATCGTTGATCCAGGTCTCACCATTGGGCATTGCCAGCAGGCCGGCCGGGAGCGCGTACTCGCCGGGGCCTTGGCCCTCGCGCCCGACCTTGGTGGCTTGGCCGGTGGCGAAGTCGAGCATCTGTACCGTTTTGTCTTGGAGGTCCGCGAGGATCAACTTCCCGTTCGGGAGTTCCCGGACGCTGGTGATGCGGGTGAAGGGATCAGGGAAGGCCGCGTCGGGTTTCGTCAGGTTGACTGGGGTTTGGGCCACGGCGCTTGGCGAAATCAGGGCCGTGAGGAGAAGAGCATAACGTGTTCGCACTGAAGGGCTCCAGGGAATTGTCCTCGGGTGCCATGGAGATGCCCGCCCCCGCGCTTTGGTCGCACGGGAACCTCGTTCTTGGTTAGGGGATCCGCAAGACGCTGGCGTGGCCTCCGAAGCTGCCAGTTGGTGAAATCGCCGTTTGAACCCAGGTGTCGTTTACGGTGGCCGCCGCCAAGCCAAGGCCGTCGTGGCTAGTTCGGCATCCGGTACCGCTCGAGGTACATCAGGTCGTCGTTGTCCTTGCGGGCGACGTACACGGCCTGCTTCCCAAATCCAACCACGGCTGCATCGGGCGCCAGTGTTACCCGCCCCAGCAGCCGGCCCCGGCCGTCGAATCGGTCATACTCCGACGGGGCTTTGGAACGGACCGATCGAGCTACCCAAATCTGACCGTTTGGCGCCGGCAGAGCCGCGCCCCGGCCGGAAAACGGCGGCTTGGTGGCGGCGAATTCTGGTTCGGGGATCTTCATGGCGGCCGCCGCGGCGCCGGCGGCCGCTAGGCCTTGTTTGAAGGCCGAGCGGAGGACCTCCTTGTCGGCCTCGGTCACCGGCACAGGGTCGTAAGGAACCGTTGGCCCCGGAATCGGTTTCCCCTTCTCATACCAGACAATCCGGTAGGGCATCGGGGTTACCCGCGCCAAGAGACCGGTCGGGGTGGCAGTCCAGGCCTCCTGGGGCGCAAACATCTTCATGGCCTTGAACGCGACCTTGCCGCCCTTGTTCTCGATCCCGAAGTCCATTCCGCCGACGAAGCCCACGGTGTCGAGTTGCGGCCGGCCCACGGTCCACCGGAGCACGGCGACTGAGTCGGTGCCCCCCATCGCGGCCGGGTTGATCCCCTCGAAATACAACCGGCCTTGGGCGTCGGCCGCGGGCATGAGCATCATCGGGATGCCTTTGAGGCCGATCAGGGACGAGAACGTGACCAAGCCGCGGACCGAACCCTCGGCGCCGAGTTCCAGGAAGCGCTGGTTCATCGGATCGTAGACGAAGGTTCGCTCCCCGGGCATGGCCACCAAGCCCACCGGCATCGCGTATTCGCCCGGTCCGCTGCCGTTTCGGCCGATCGTCTTCACGGTTCCGGAGGCGAAGTCTGCGATCTGGACCAGCTTTTCCTTGACATCCACGACCACGACCCGGCCATCTCGTAGCTCCCGGACCGAGGTGATCTGGGAGAAGGGCTCGGTGAGCGCCCGGTCCGGTTTCGTGAGTGCCACCGGGGCCTGGAAAGCGAGTGCCGCAAGGAAGAGGTTCATGCCCGAAAGATGGCGACACTGGGCTATTTTTTGAAAATGCGGCCCGATCCCCGTTCTCTGCCCGCGGCCCCGACGACCCGGTTCGCCCCGAGTCCGACCGGGCCGCTTCACATCGGACATGTGGCCAACGCCGTCTGGACCTGGGGGGTGGCGGCGGCCACCGGCGGCCGGGTGGTCCTCAGGCTCGAGGACCATGACCGGGGCCGGTGCCGGCCGGAATACGAGGCGGCGATTCTCGGCGATCTCGAGTGGCTTGGCCTCGATCCCGATGAAGTGTCGATCCGGTCGCTCCATGCGGGGCGGTCGTCGTACCGCCAAAGCGACAACCCGGGCCGGTACCAGGAGGCCCTCGACCGGATCAGCCGGACGGCAACCGTGTTCTACTGTGAGTGCTCCCGGAAGACCATCGCGAAAACGTTAGGCGACGACGGGTTCGGCGACTCGGAGGAACTCCGGTACCCGGGCACCTGCCGCGCCAAAGGGCTCGGTCCCGGGCCCGGCCGCGGCGTGCGGGTGGTGATGCCGGACCAGGAAGTGGTCTGGAACGATCTGCTCCTGGGCCGGATTGCCCAGCGGCCGGCCCGCCAGTGCGGCGACCTCCTGCTCAAAGACCCGCACGGCAACTGGACCTATCAATTCGCCGTGGTCGTCGATGACCTGGAGCACGAAATCGATCTGGTCATTCGGGGTGACGATCTCTTCGCCTCGACCGGCCGTCAGATCATGGTGGCCGGCTGGCTTGGCCGCCCGGTGCCGCCGGCGTTCTTGCACCATCGGTTGATCCGGGACGATTCCGGCGCCAAGCTGAGCAAGCGCGACGGCGCGCCCGCGCTGGCCACGATGCGGGCCGCCGGGGCATCGGCGGAGGGGGTCCTGGGGTTGGCGGCGCAACTGACCGGGCTCCAAGAAACCGCGGCCCCGATCGGACCGCGGGAGCTCGGCCGGCTGTTCCGCTAGGCTCCCGCTTCCGTGAGCCGGTCGAGCGATCGAAGCTCCGGCCATGCCAGTCCAACCGCCGCCACCACCCCAAGCACCCCGACGCCACCCGCCACGACGGCGCCAACCGGCCCGATCCAGCTGGCGAGCATGCCGGATTCGGCTTCGCCGAGTTCGTTCGACATTCCGATGAACAGGCTGTTCACCGCCGAAACCCGGCCTCGCAATTCGTCCGGCGTGTGCAGTTGGGTGAGGGCCAGCCGGATGATCACGCTGATCGCGTCGAATCCGCCGGCCAGGAACAGCATGGCGATCGAGAGGAGATAGTTCCGCGACAGGCCGAAGACGATGATGGCCACTCCGAACCCCATCACGGAGGCCAGTAGCGTCCGCCCGGCCCGCTTGAACGGCGGCTGGTGCGCGAGGCGGACCGAGACCAAGACGGCCCCGAAGGACTGGGCTGCCCGGAGCCACCCAAGCCCGACGGGTCCGACCAAGAGGATCTCCTTGGCGAATACCGGCAGCAGTGCGATCACACCGCCGAGCAGTACCGCAAACAAGTCGAGCGACATGGCGGCCAGCAACATCGGCGAACGGCGAACGAAGCGGACTCCTTCGAAGAAGCCTCGCCCTGAGACCCGGGGGCCGCCGGGCGCCGGGGCCGGAATGTCGATCTGGGTTAGCAGGGCCATGAAAACCAACGCGGCCCCCGCGCACAGCGCGTAGACCGCGCCGGGCCCCGCCCAATAGATGATGAATCCGCCCAGAGCCGGTCCGATCATGTCGGCTCCCTGCCATCCGCCGCTGTTCCACGCGACGGCATTCTGGAACGCGCCTAACGGAACCAAATTCGGCATGATGGCCTGTTTGGCCGGAAGCTGGAAGGTCCGTCCAGCGCCATAGAGCACCAACAGCCCGTAATACACCTCGATCGGTGCCCCCGCCCGCGAGGCCAGCCACAGCCCGAGTGCCGCCAAGCCGATGGTGGCCTCCGCGACGATCAAGAGACGGCGGCGGTCGGACGAGTCGGCCAGCTGGCCGGCCGGCAAGATCAGGGCGATCAACGGAAGCACCTGCGCGAGGCCGACCATCCCAAGTGCCCAAGCCGAACGGGTCCGCTCGTAGACCTCCCAACCGATCGTGACCGCCATCATTCCCTGGCCCAGCACCGCTAACACGTGGCCCGCGACGAACCGCCGGAAAGCCGGGTACCGGAGCGCCTGGTAGGGGTCGTGACTCATGACCCGGCCTTCGGGTACAACGCGTGGTACATGGCCGTGTTCTGGAGCACTTTCTTGACATAGTCCCGGGTTTCGGCAAACGGAATCCGTTCGACGAACACCTCGGGATCCTGACCGACCCCGCGAATCGACTGCCAGCGGCTGACCCGCTCGAGGCCGGCGTTGTACGCCGCCAACGCCCGCTCCGTCCAGCCGAGCCGGCCCAGGGCATCAGCGAGATGGTCGATGCCGAAGTCGATGTTCACGTCGGGCTGGAACAGGAGCACGGGGTCCCATTCGGGCAACGCGGCCTGACGGGCCAATTCGGCCCCGACTGAAGGCACCACCTGCATCAGGCCGCGGGCGTCGGCCACCGAGCGGGCCTCCGGATCAAAGAGGGACTCCTGCCGGATGACGCCCGCGGCCAGCATTGGATCGAGCCCGGCCTGCAGCGCCTCGCTCCGGAGCACCCGTTCGTACGGGAGGGGATACAGGAGGCGGGCGACCGGCCCGGCGAGGCTCGCGCCCCGTTCGATGGCCCGCTCAGCCACCCGCATGGCCCGGGCATGCCATTCGGCGGCGGCGAGCGCCGTGGCCGTCCCGACCAACGGCCCTGGCGCGGTACCGGCGGAGGCCACATAGGCGTCGAGTTCGAATCGGGCCTCTACTTTGAGTCCGAGTTGGCGGAGCAGGGCAACCCGGGCCAGCGCGTCTGGTTCGTCGATCGAATCGGTGGCCGAATCCGGTTCGAAGCGCCGGAACTCGGTGCCCAACCGCGCCGCCGCCCGCCATGCGTAGTAGCTGTCCCGCCCCCGGGTGGCCACTTGCCGCCAGCGTTCGGCGGCGGCCACCGTGTCGCCGCCGGCCGCGAGGGCCCGGCCGGCCCAATACAGCGCGCCGAGTGCCTCCGGATTCGCCGGTGTCGCCGCGATCCGGTCGAACTCGGCCGCGGCGGTGCCGTGGTTGCCGTCGAGGTACGCGATCATCGCTGCTTGAAACGCCGCGCGCCGCCCGAAGGTCGTGCCGGGATACCGGGTCCCGGCCTCGCTGAAATAGATCCGAGCCGAGTCGTCGCGACCCCGGTCGGCCAAGAGATCGGCCGCGAGGAAGAGTGCCGATGCAGCGGGCTCCGAATCCCTCGGAAAAGCGACCCAGACCCGTTCGAGGGCCCGGACAACCGGTCCGGGCTGTCCGGTGCGGACCATCATTCGGGCCCGCTGATAAGCCGCGTCACCCTGCAAGTCCGGGGTAGTCACCCCGTCGAACGCCGCCACGGCTTCCGAGCCGCGGTTGAGCCGGGCGAGCACCGTGGCATAGGTGAACCGGTCCCGGTCCGTCCACAGGGCCCGGCTGGCGCCAAACCCGAGGGCGGCCCGTTCGAGACGGTTGATCCGCGCGGCGCGGCGGGCAATCCGGAGTTCTTCCGGGGCGGTCCGGGAAACGAACTCCCGGTCGAAGAGATCGATTGCGTCCGAGGCGTCAGGGGGCGATACGTCCGCGGCCAGGATCTCTAACAACTCCCGTCGGCTGGCCGCCCTCGCCGCGAGGTCGCCGCCGGACAGCCGAAGGCGCACAGCGGCCAATCGGGCTCCGAGGGCCGCGTACTGATTCGCGGCCCCCGACCAATCGCCGGCCCGGCTCCGGGCCAGGGCATCGGTCCACCCCACTCGGCTCCGCGGGGCCGGCAGCTCCAGGGCCGCCAGTATGGCGCTTCGGCCGGCCGAGTCGGTTGTGACCCCGGCGGCCCGAAGCAGGAGCCAGTCCTTGAGGGACGGGAGCGCGGCGGCGGCGGCCTGATAGACGATCGCGGCGGAATCGAGTTGGTCGAGCCGGTCGAGGGCGCGGGCCAGGGACAGGAGGCGTTCCCCGCGGTCGGCGGGCGCCGCCAACGCGACGGCCCGTTCGGCTTGGATCCGCGCCGCGGCGGCGCGGCCTCGCTCGACCATCGCCCGGCCGAGCAAGGCCCGCCCGGCGCCCCGGTCGAGTTGGTCGAGCCAGGGCTCGCCCTCGAGCAGCCGTTCAACCGTTTCCCAGCCCTCCCCGCCGGCGGCGGCCCGGGCCGCCGCCAGCTTGACGGCGGGCTTGGAGGCGGCCTTGGTAATCGGCGCCAGCAGGCGGGTAGCCTGCCAGGGTCGGCCCAGGTCCGTGGCGCGAGTGGCCGCCGCCAGGATGGAGTCGGCAAACCCGGACTGGTCGCGCTCCGCTTGGGCGGACAGTGCCAGGAGGGTGGAAAAGAAAAACCGCACCCGGTCAATCTAAGGGTGCGGTTCGGTTCCGAGGGGCAGAGCGGCCGACGTTAGGCCGCCTGGGGTTTCGAGCTGGGCTTCGGCGCGGGCTGGCGCCGGAGAAATACCGTGCCGTTGGTTGGCCCCGGAGCCCGGATTGCCCGCGGGAGGATGACCCGCCCGACTGACTTGCCGTGACTGTCGTACACCTCGTACCCCTCGAATCGGTCGCGTCGCTTGGCCTCTGCCATGGTCCCTGTCCGTGTGATCGTTCGCATTCTTTGATGCGGCGGACCCGGAAAAGGTTGCATTTCTCGGCGCTCGGCACTCGGCGCTCGGTGCTCGGCGCTAGCTGATTGGGGGGGGCTACCTCCGGCAGTCGGAGACGTCGACGCTGCCGATTTCGGGGACCAGGTCGGCCCGGGGTACCACCACCCAGCGGCCGCGGCGGAGGGCCAACTCCATGACCGAGACGTCGCCGCCGACCCAGGCCGGGGTGTTGTCGTCGCCCCGGTCCTCTTTGAACAGCGCGTAGGTGGTGGAGTCGCCGTCGGAGACGATGCCGATCAGGCGCCGGCGGGGCAGGGGAATGTCGTTCAAGTCCGCGGGGGCGGGGCATCCGGCCTGCTCGTATTGCATCCGAACCTGCCAGCGGGGGTCGCGGCTTTCGAGCCAGCGAGCCGCGGCCTCTTCGGCCGTCAGCCCCCGCAGTGCGGTGACCGAAGCGACCCGGGCAAACTCGTAGGGAGTCGGGTCGGCGAACCGGCGCTGCTGCTCCCGCATCATCCGAATCTGGTACTCGGCCGCTTCGCGGGGCATGTCGGGATTTCGCCGGAGCAACTCCTCCACGCTGGGCTGGGGCCCCTCGTCGGGCTGGCGCCGGGCGCGAGTGATGAAATCCCGCCGAAAGCGATCGAAGGCATCGAGGTCGAGGAAGCGCGCGGTTTCGGTCCAGAGCCTGGCGTTCCAGGCTTGAAGAAAGCCGGATGCGGCATCGCGCGGCGAGGACTGGCCGGCGACCGGGGCGGGGAACAGCGCAACGACGACTACCGACAGGGCGGCGACCAGCAGACGACCGTTCATGGTGACGGCACTCCTTCAAGGTCCCGCGACTCCGACGGAGCCAAAGGTAACTAAATTGGGTCGGCTTTTCCGACTACCCGCCGAACGAGGCTGACTCATGCGCGCAATGGTGACCGTGGCCCACGGAGACCGTTCCCAGTTGGTACTCCGATCCGACTATCCCGATCCGGTGCCCGGTCCCGATGAGGTCATCCTTCGAGTGGCGGCCACCGCCGTCAACTACCACGATGTCTTCACCCGGCGGGGGATGCCCGGGATCAAGATCCCGCTCCCGGTCATCGTCGGATCCGACATTGCCGGGGTCGTGGCGAACACGGGCTCGAACGTCGTCGGATGGAAGCCGGGCGACCGGGTGCTGGTCGACCCGGTGATTCGAGATGGCAAGCACTTCGGAATGATCGGCGAGGTGCTGGACGGCGGCCGGGCCGAGTTCGTGAAGGTCCCGGCCGGCACTCTGATTCGGGTACCCGACGAGGTCAGCTTGGAGCACGCGGCGTCGTTGCCGCTGGCCTACGGCACGGCCTATCGGATGATGATCACCCGGGGCCGGGTCCAGGCCGGCGAGCGGGTCCTGGTTCTCGGCGCAAGCGGTGGTGTTGGCGTCGCGTGTGTCCAGTTGGCCAAGCAACTCGGCGCCGAGGTCATGGCCTGCGCCAGTTCCGCTTCAAAGCTCGACCGATTGAAAGCCCTCGGCGCGGATCACGGAGTCACCTACAGCGAAACCAAGTGCGTGGACCGGGTCCGGGAGGTGTACGGCAAGCCCCGGATTACCGGAGGCGGCGGGGTCGACGTCGTGGTCAATTTCACCGGCGGCGATACCTGGCTCGAAACTCAGAAGTGCACCCGGGTCGGCGGCCGGATCCTGACCTGCGGAGCCACCGCCGGGTTCAACCTGGTGACCGACGCCCGGTATCTCTGGACCTACGAGCAGGAAATGATCGGTTCGAACGGCTGGACCCCGGATGACTTGGTGCAGTTGATGAATCTGATCCGAGATGGCCACTTGACCCCGGCCATCGACAAGGTGCTGACGCTCGAGGAGACGGCCGAGGGCGAGCGGATGCTCGAAGACCGGGAAGTCTTCGGCAAAATCCTGATCAAGCCATGATCGACCGAACCAACCTCGGCGATATCCTCCCTCGGGAGGCGCCGGAGCACCCGCTCTTCATCGATCTCCGGATCCCCGGCCGGCCGAAAGTCTGGCGGACCGACGAGTTCGACCATGCCGTCGACGCAGTCGCCGATGGCCTGGTGCGCCGGGGTTTCGCGCCCGGCGCCCGGATCGGGATTCTGGCCGCCAACCGGGCCGAGTTCATGATCGCCTATTTCGGCACGATGAGGGCCGGCATGGTCAGTGTCCCGATCAATTTCAAGCTGCCCAAAGACACCATCGAATACATCGTCCAAGACGCCGCCCTGGCGGCCACCTTCGTCGACGCCGAACGCCGCGCCCTCGTCCCAGCCACCTGCCCCACCCTCAACCTCGACCACCTCGACGCCGAGTCGCCCCCGCCGAGCGCCGAGCGCCGAGCGCCGAGTGCCGAGCTCGCCAAAATCCTCTACACCTCGGGGTCGACCGGCCGTCCGAAGGGGGTGCCGTTGCCGCACGCCGGCCAGATCTGGTCGGTGGCGAAATATTTCGAGGGGACCGAGCACGGCCGCCAGGAGATCACGCTGGTCGTGGCGCCGACCTATCACAAAAACGGCCTCTTCTTTTCGATGATGGCGTTGGCCAACCAAATGACGGTGCTGTCGCTCCCGAAGTTCGAAGCCCGGAGCTTTCTGGAGACGGTCGCCAAATATCGGTGCACGCTGCTGACCGGGATTCCGACCATGTTCGCCCTGATTGCGCGGGAGCAGGACCTGATTCAGTCCCTCGATTTTTCGTCGGTTCGGCTGGTCACGATTGGTTCGGCTCCGTTGACGGACGCGCTGGTGGCCCGGGTCAATGCGATATTTCCGGCCGCCGAGGTGCGGAATGGCTATGGAACGACCGAGGCCGGCCCGATAGCGTTCGGCCCGCACCCCATGGGGTTGCCGCGGCCGACGTTGGCCCTCGGCTATCCGTTTACCGAGATCGAGTGGCGGCTGGTCGACGGACCGTCACCCAGCGAGGGCGTGCTCGAACTGAAGACCCCGGCGCTGATGCCGGGCTATCTCAACTTGCCCAAGGCCACGGCGGAAAAACTCCGCGACGGGTGGTACTCGACCGGCGACGTCATGAGGCATGATGCGGAGGGGTTCTTCTACTTCGTGAGCCGGGCCGACGACATGTTCATCTGCGGTGGCGAGAACATCTTTCCGGGCGAAGTGGAGAAGCTCTTGGAGCGACACCCTGCCGTGGCGCAGGCCGCGGTGGTCCCGGTCCCAGACGAGATCAAGGGCCAGATCCCGGTGGCCTTCGTGGTGCCGGCACCTGGCACCGCGCCGACCGAGGCTGAGCTCAAAGCTTTTACTCTCGAATTCGGACCGGCCTTTGCCCACCCGAGGTTCGTGATCTTCGTCGATCTGATCCCGGTGGCCGGGACCCACAAAGTCGACCGGAAGGTGCTGATCGAACGGGCCACCACGGAGGCTCGGTCACGCGGTCGGGTCTGATCGTTGCGCCCTTGCTCCGGGCGCGGTAACCTAGGCGGGTTCAGTCTCCCTTCATTCCGAGGTCTCCCAATGTTTCGTCGCGTGGCCGCGCTGCTCTCGTTCGTCGTGTTCGCCGGGCTCTCGTCCGGAGCCGCCCAGACCAAGGAGCGCCTCAAGCTCGCCGACTATCTCGATTTCGAGGATGCGCAGGATCCCCGGGCCTCGCCCGACGGGAAGCAGGTGATCTACACCCGCCGGACGATCGACAAGATCAACGATCGGTGGGACAACGCCCTCTGGATCGTCAACACCGACGGCACCAAACACCGGTTTCTGCTCAAGGGGGGCAACGCCCGGTGGTCGCCCGATGGGACTCGGATTGCCTTCGTGGCCGACGGGCAACCGACGGGATCGCAAATCCACGTGCGGTGGATGGACGCGGAGGGGGCCACGACTCAGATCACCCGAGTGCCCCAGGCGCCGACCGATCTCGAGTGGTCGCCGGACGGGAAGAGCTTGGTCTTCCGGATGATGGTGCCGATGAAGGAGGCCTGGAAAGTGGCCGACCTGCCGGCGCCCCCGGCCGGGGCGAAGTGGACCGAGGCGCCTTATGTCGTCGAAAAGCTCAACTACCGGCGCGACCGGGAAGGATTCAGCGATCTGGGCTTTCAGCAGATCTTCGTGGTCACCGCCGACGGCGGCACGGCGCGGCAGCTGACGGAAGGACCCTACAATCACGGGGCTCCCGAGTGGGCGCCCGATGGCCGGTCGCTGGTGTTCGGCGGGCTCCGATCCGATGAGGCTGATTGGCAGTGGCGCGAGAGCGAGATCTACCGGTTGGACGTTGCCAGCAAAGCCGTGACGCAACTGACCCGGCGCGCCGGCCCCGACGGGCAGCCGGCGATTTCCCCTGACGGCCGGCAGATCGCCTACACCGGCTACGACATGACGACCGATACCTGGGTCGATTCGAAGTTGTACCTGATGAACGCCGACGGGTCGGGCTCCCGGGTCCTGACGCCGAGTCTCGATCGGTCACCCCAAGGACTGATGTGGGCGGCCGACGGGAGCGGGATCTATTTCTCCGTCGAGGACAAGGGCTCCCGTAACCTGATGTTCGTACCGGTGTCGGGAGAACCGGTTCGGGCCGTTACCAAGGGCGAACATCTGCTGGCGGTCACCGGGATCGACAAGCTGGGTAATGCGGTGGCGATCGCGACGGCGTGGAATCGTCCCAATGATGTGGTGGCGTTCAATGTGGCCCGGCCCCAGCAAATGACCCAGCTCACTTCGGTCAACGAGGACCTGCTCGGGACCAAAGACCTCTCGACCATCGAGGAGATTTGGTACCCGTCGGTCGACGGGACCCGGATCCAGGGCTGGATCGTCAAACCGCCATCGTTCGACAAGAGCCGGAAATATCCGCTGATGCTGTCGATTCACGGCGGCCCGCACTCGATGTACGGGGTCGGCTTCAATTTTGGCTGGCAAGAGCATGCCGCCAACGGCTATGTCGTGCTGTTCACCAACCCTCGGGGGTCGACCGGCTATGGCAGCGCGTTCGGCAACGCGATCAAGAATGCCTATCCCGGCAAGGACTTCGATGACCTGATGGCCGGGGTCGATACCGTCATCAACCGCGGCTACATCGACTCCAAGAACCTGTTCGTCTATGGCTGCAGCGGCGGCGGCGTCCTGACGTCGTGGATCGTCGGGCACACCGACCGGTTCGCGGCCGCCTCGGCGAATTGCCCGGTGACCAATTGGCTGAGTTTTGTCGGCACCACGGACGGGGCGTCATGGTACTACAATTTTGCCAAGTTGCCCTGGGAAGACCCGACCGAGCATCTCCGCCGGTCACCGTTGATGTATATCGGGAACGTCAAGACGCCGACGATGCTGATGACCGGGGTCAAGGACCTCCGGACTCCGATGCCGCAAACCGAAGAGTTCTACAGCGGGCTCAAGCTCCGGAAAGTGCCGACCGCGATGGTCCGGTTCAACGAGGAGTGGCACGGCACCAGCAGCAAGCCGTCGAATTTCCTCCGAACCCAGGCCTATCTCCGGCATTGGTTCAACCGGTTCGCGACCCGGGCGGCGGCTACGGACTGACCTTCGCCGCCCGGCGGCGTTTGACCAAGAACGGCAGGACGAAGAGATAGATCCCGGTGAGCCACATTCCGAACATCACGGTGGCCACCGGGAGGAATACGCCGAGCTTCACGCCCGATCCGAAAAACGACCCGTCGTGGAGGGACTCGATCAAATCCGACCGGCGGCGGGCGGAATGCAGGACAGCGCCGGTTGCGGCGTCGATTTGAACCTCCCAGTCTGACGCCGATGTCACTTTCACCAGCCCCCGATCGGGCCGGACATCGATCCGCTTCACGTCGCTCCACGACCGGACTTCGGCCTCCAGAACCCTGCTGGTTGTGGCCAAGATGTCGGCCAGAGCCAAGGTCGGTTCGGTGCCGCTGCCCCGCTGCTCGGTCGGCTGGATCCAGGAAACCTGTTTCTTGAGCTGGAGGAGGAGCCCGGTGGTGACTACCACGAGGAACGGCAAGGCCACGAAGATCGAGGCCCAATAGTGCACTTTTCGGTTGAGGGCGCTGAATGTCATGGCCCTAACCTAACAACGGTCAGGGCTTCAATTCGAGTCCGATGAGGACGGACCGGCCGGCCGGTGGATTGCCGTTGTGGCGTTCGAATCGGGTCGAGTTCGTCAGGTTGTCGACGTTGAGATAGGTGGTGAGTTGGCGATTCACGTCGAACGCCACGCTGAGGTAGGGTTTGACGAACCCGGGATATTGGAGCAGATAATCGCGGCGGCTTGGCTTGGCGGGCGACTGGTTCGCAGCCACCATGGCAATCTCGGTCCAATCGTACCCGGTCCACGACCCGACGTAGTTGGCGCCCAGGCCGACTTGGAAATTCCGGCCCTGATACGTCATCCGGGCCGACCCGGAGGCCCTCGGGATTTCGGGCAGTTGGTCGCCCTTCCAGAGCGGGCCGGCATATCGCTGGCCGATTCGTTCCACTCGGCTGCTGGTGGTGTAGAGCAGTCCATCGAGGCCCACGCGGCCGACCCGGAGCCCGGCTTCGAGTTCGACGCCTTTGTTTCGAATTGCTCCGATGTTCTGGAACTGATAGGTCGGGGCGACCCCGGTGACCGGGAGATATACCGATTGGATCAAATCGGTGGCCCGTTGATTGAAGTAGGTAGCCCGGAAGTAGCCATCGGTTCCCGCGTAGAAATCGGCGCCCACTTCGAAGCCGGCTTGGGTTTCGGGGGCCAAGAGGGCGTTGCCCTCTTGGCGGATCGTCGCGGTCGCCATCGCGCGGCTCATGCCCGGCTCGGGCGGGCGGATCCCGCGGCCCCATCCGCCCCGAAGCCGGATCGCCACGTTGCCGATCGCTTGGTTCCACGCGGCTCCGACGCTCGGCGCCCACGCGGTGCCGTAGTTGGCTCCAAAGCTCGAACTGCCCTCGGCACGGACGCCGGCGTTGACGAGGAACGGGCCCGCCCGGAGCTTCGTTTGGACGAACGCTCCGGAATTCCGGACCCGGTCGTCATACAGACTCACGTAGCGGGTCGATTGATTCGAATCCCAAGAACCCCGGGACCGTTCCAGTTGGGCGTACTCGAGCCCGACCGTGGTGGTCAGCGATTCGCTCGAGGCGAAATTGGTAGTGAACGCCGAGCTATACCGAAGTGTCGTCCGGCCGGCGGTCTCGTGGCTGGCGGCGAGGGGCTGGCGGATCCCGGTGAGGTATCCGCGGTTCGAGCCTAACGATCCGCTCGCCCGGTCGTATCCGACCACCAGGGTCTGGACCCACCAGTCATCGGCTTGATGAATGGCGGTGATGCCGACGGTCGCGACGCCCACTTCGGCCTCACCGGCGGCCGCCGGGGCCGCGGACACCGGAACGCCGGTCCACTGATCCTCGGTGAAGTCGTACTGGCCGCCCCGGGCCACGCCGCTGATCAACAGCGCCCCGAACGCGGCCTGCATTCCGCCGTGCACGCCCCACGATCTGGTATTGGGAACCGTGGTTCCGGTCCCGACCCGTCCGAGGTTCCCGGTCGCGGCCAGCGACGCCTTCGGGCCGCCCCAGGTCATGGCGCCGGAGTAGTCCTGGCGGAGCATGGTGCTCACCGCCTGGCGATTGAATGGGCCAGCCGCTGCGCCGGCCACGGCCTGGATCTTCCGCGAATTCCCGAGGCTCCCCTTGCGGGTGATGACTTGGATGACGCCGTTGATTGCGTCGGAGCCATACAAGGCCGCGCCCTGCGGGCCGCGAATGACCTCGATCCGTTCGATACTCCTCGGGTCGAGCAGCGTCACCAACGCCGGCGACGCGGCTTCGACCCCGTCGATGTACGTCTTGAGCCCCCGGGCGGTAAACGAACTGGCGCCCCGGACCGCCGCGATCTCCGCCGGTGGCCCGCTGGCGCCCTGGTCCCAAAGGACCACGCCGGGCAAGGCCGTTCGAAACAGCTCTGCCGTCCGGGAGAAGTGGTAGTTTCGAAGCTCGGCCCCGTGGACGATGCTCACCGCGTTGGTCTGCTCCCGTTCCGGGGCTCCCTGCGCCGGCGTTCCCATGACCACGATCTGGTCGAGTTCGCGGATCCCGCTCGCGAGATCCGGAATCGGCGAACGGTCCGGCGCCGGCGAACCGGCCAGACCGGGCGCCACGACGACGGTACCGCCTCGAAGCGGGATGACCCGAAGCCCGGTGCCGTCGAGCATCCGGGCCAGAATGCCGGCCACGGTCTCGTCGGACAACGCCAGGGTTACCGGACGGCCGAACGGAATGATCTCCGGGCTGAACGCCAAGGGGATGCCGTATACGGTGCGAAGCCGGGTGAGGGCGGTGCCGAGATCGACCCGGTCGAATCGGATCGAAATCCGCCGGTCGAGGTAGTTTGCCTCGGGCTCCTGCGCGGTCGCGGCCCGGCTCGTTCCGAACAGCCCGAACAGGGCGATCGTCAGAAGCCGGCCCCGGAAACTCATGGTTTGGGGGCCAGGGTAATGACCGAGCCGGCGTCGGAGCGGGTCAGTCCGAGGGCCGTCGTGATGATCTCGAGTGCTTCATTCAAATTGCCGGTCGGAATCGCCGCGTTCAACGGCCGGTCCGCGAGTCCGGGCGCGAGCGCGAGTTCGACGCGATACCAGCGTTCGAGCTCTGCGGCCACTTCGCCTAACGGCCGGTCGACGAAATCCAGGGTTCCCTGCCGCCAACTGATCATCCGATCGACCGGCGCCTGATGATCGACGCTCGATCCGCCTTCCGGTGAGATCGTGGCGACGTCGCGGGGGCCCAGCGTCACCGTGGCCGAGCCGTCGCCCCGGTGAACCGCCACCGATCCGGAGACGACCGTGACCTGAAGGCCGGGGCCGGTGGTGACCACCTCGAACTCGGTGCCGAGATCTTCGACCATCATCCCGGCGGCGCTGATCTGGAATGGCCGGGCGTCGTCGTGTTCGACCTCGAACCAGGCCCGCCCGGTCAGACTGAGCCGGCGGTTCGGCCGGCCGTAGCCCGGCGCCACGACCAGCGTGGAGGCCGGGGCCAACTCCGCCGTGGATCCGTCCGGCAGCGTGACCGTTTTCTGCTCGCCGATCGCGGTCGAGTAAGTCATCCCGACATCGCGGGTCCGGAGCATCATGGCCGACCCGGCCGTCAACACCACCGCCGCGGCAGCCAGCCACTGGATCACCGGCCGCCGGGCGAGCGGGATGGCCAGGGGTTCGGGATCGGCGACGGACTGTCCCAGCCGGCTCGTCACTTGAGTCCAGGCCCGGTCAACATCGTAGCCGCCGGGTTGCCCGGGCGGCTGCCAGGCCGCCACCAAGCGGTCTAACTCCCTCTTATTGCTAGGGTTGGATGCCGCCCACGCGATCACGCTGGCGCGATCATCAGGCGACGCCTCCCCGGCGAGATAGCGGGCGAGCCGATCTGAGTCCATACTGCCGTCCACCTGCCTTATTGTAGCGGTCTACCGCGTTGACACCCGCCCGCGCCCCCACCCTGACGCTCCCCCGCCCCGACCCATGATATTAGCCTTCCCGGAGTCGCGCCGTCACCTCCCACGTCCAGAGAAAGCCCCCGAGTGCCGAACCCCGAAACCCTCATCGACCGCATTCGGCTCGGCGATCGGGACGCGTTTGAGGTGGTGTTCCGGACCTATTACGCCAAGCTCGCCGACTACGCCAACGGCTTGGTCCGGGCTCGGGACGGGGCCGAGGATGTGGTCCAAGAGGTTTTCGTGGCACTCTGGACCCAGCGGGAGCGGCTGACCACGCCCGACAACTTGGTCGGCTACCTCTACCGGGCGGTCAGGAATCGGAGCCTCAATCAGCTCCGTCATAAGCGGATGGTCACGGATTGGCAGACCCGGCAGGCGGCTGAGGAGCCGAACTACTCGCCGCCCGCCGACCGCGAAGCCCAAAGCGCCGAGATCACCGAGGCGGTGCGCCGGGCCGTCGCCACGTTGTCGCCCCGGTGTCGTCAGGTGTTCGAGCTCAGCAGGGACGCCGGCCTCACGTATCCCGAGATCGCCAGTTCACTCGGGATTTCGATCAAGACGGTTGAGACGTTGATGGGTCGGGCCCTCAAGGGGGTGCGGACCCAGTTGGCGTCGTTTCGAAGCTAGCGTGTCGGGGGATGTTCCCGGCGCCGGTGTCAAGTTGGCCGGAGGGTTGGTTCGCCGGGACACCAAGACCATAGGCAAAGGAGCTGCATCATGTTGCATCGAACGCTAAGGGCGGCAGGCTCGGTCGCGTTGGCGGCCGTCGTGGCCGGTTGTGCCACGGAAGCCGGTTCGGTCCTGACCGATCAAGACCAAGAACTCGCCGTCGCATTCGACGGGATGTCGCGGGACGCAAACGTGGCTGGTGATGCCGATGCCGGCGCGGCGTTCAGCGGCGCGGCCATGGCGGTCCGGCTGGGACTTCGGCCAACGCCCATCGATGTCATGGTCGACGGCGAGAGCCGCCGGTATTTCGCCTTCGTCCATGTCCTCGGCAGCACTCGAGCATTGCCGGTGGCGGCGCTTAGAACCATGGTGGCCTATCGTGGTGAAGCGCAGCGCCCGACCGAAGTCCTCTATGTCGCCGCCGGCGCCGACAGCGTGGGCCTCGATCATCCGATGGCGAGTGGTGGGCGCCCCGATCCCACCAAGTTCGGGGTGTCGAGTTGGAAAGACCGGGTCGCCAACCAGTTCTACGTCGCCGTCCGTGGGTTCGCGATGATCAAGCGGCAAGCCGATGCCGGGACCCCGTGTCCGAAGCCGTCACCGCGGGCCAATGTCAGTTGCACCGCCGTCAAGTTCGGGCTTCGGGTGTCGGGAGACTACTTCGGTTTGATCAATAACCAGCGCGGGCAACTCGACCGTTCGAAGAAAGTGGCGATTTCGACGCGAGCGGCCGACGTCAACGGGGCGGTCCTGATCATCGATTGACGGATCGGCCGGGGCTCGCCTCAGACGTCGCAAATGTCCTTGCCCTGACGGAGCGACGTCATGGGGTCCCGTTTCGGGATGAACTCCTGGCCGACGTACCCGGCGTACCCGAGGTCGACGATGGCCTCCATGATTCGGCGGTAGTTGAGTTCTTGGGTCTCGTCGATCTCGTTGCGCCCGGGTACGCCTCCCGTATGGAAGTGGCCGATCCAGCCGATGTTGTCCCGGATCGTCC
>SXGU01286331.1_pt1 | contig 27039 bp, 20 predicted proteins | sample 3174531 | NCBI WGS metagenome assembly SXGU01 (sample SAMN11356863, study PRJNA531348) | freshwater metagenome | isolation source: freshwater sample F1-140 | place: China: Fuxian Lake, Yuxi | collected 2017-12-25 | reverse complement strand
GAGCCGGGTGTGTTCACCGGCCGCACGTTTGCCGACGCACCGGACATCGACGGCACCGTCTACGTCGAAGCCGAAGGACTCGAGGCGGGCGACATTGTTCCAGTCATTATCGCGGCACGGCAGGATTATGACTTGCTGGGCGTTGTCGCGGATGATGCTGTCTATGAAGGGGAGGGGTAGCTCGCCATGCCACGCCAAGTCTCTAAATGCATCACGGTCATGCTGTTCGACGACGAAGTCGAAGCCTGGCAGATTTTGCAGGGGTATTTGTTGCAAAAGGCGAATCGGAGCGATTGGTCGCAACCGAATGACAAGAAGGTCACTACGCGGCGGATGATTCGCGAACTGATGCGGTTGGCGGCCGAGCATGTGGCAGTTGAGATCGGTCCCGAGATCGCCGAAAAACTGTCGTCTCCGCCGCCGCTTTCCGATTTTTTGGTGCGCCGGTCTGCTCGGCAGCGGAGCGTGAAGCCCGCCGCAAAGGCTCGCGGACGCAAGCCTGGCAAGAAACCCGATCCCAAGCCGACTCAGCGAATCCATTGGAATCGTCGCTCAGGCACTCGGATGGGAGACGCTGAATGACGGCCTCGGAGGCGAATGCCAAGTCGGTGGACTCGTTACCGCCGCCGTTGCCGCGCATTGATCGGCGTTCGTTGAACGTGCCGAATTTCATCACGCTGACTCGACTCGTTCTGGCGATTGTGCTGTTCGCGATGATTTCGCTCGGCTCGTCGTGGATCGCGGCGACGATCATGTTCGTGGTCGCGGCCGCGACGGATGCGCTCGACGGCTACATCGCTCGGAAATACGGCTTGGTCACGACGCTCGGCCGGATCCTCGATCCGTTTGCGGACAAGATCATCATTTGTGGAGCCTTCCTGTTTTTGGTGGCTCAACCGAAATCGGGAGTCAGCGCCTGGATGGCCTTGATCGTCTTCGGCCGCGAGATGTTCGTCACCAGTCTGCGAGCGTTTCTCGAACAGCACGGCCGAGACTTCTCCGCCGTTTGGAGCGGCAAGATCAAAATGGCGTTGCAGTGTGTGGCAGTGGCCGTCAGCTTGCTGTCGATGGATTCTCGATTCGCGGAATTCCCCGGCTTCATTCTCGCGCGCGACGTGATCTTGTGGGCCACGGTGGCCGTGACGGTTTACAGCGGAGTCGAATACACCTACCGGGCCTATCGGATGTTGCGAGCGTAATCGCTGTCGAAAGGTAGGTCAGGCTTTCCAGCCTGACCCGGATTGGCAACATCGCGTCGGTCGTTGATCGAGTCAGCCTGGAAAGGCTGACCTACAGGTTTCAGAAGTCGTCCACGACGTTTCCGTCTGCGCGATGGCTGAGCCGTTGGTACATCGGCATCTGTTGGTCAACTCCTGGTCCAGACGCGATCCCCTCGTTGACAAAGCGAACTGCGCCGTCACACATCAGAAAATGTGCACCACCGATGTGACGGCTTGAGAAGCCCGCTTCGGATTTATTGATCTCGTGGCCGGGAGCGCACGCGGAGACTTGATCGGTTTCGAAGTCGTTGCCGCGGACTCCCATCCAGATGGCGGCTCCGCCGGTGGCCGAGCGTTCGCCCGCCAGAAACGTGTTCGAGCTTCCGTCCAGGATGTCACGAATGCTGATCTTGCTGTTGAGAAAGGCGAGACCATCGGTTTTAAGCGGCGTCGGCAATTGGCCGGGCCAGAATTCCGCGAGTCCGTTTTCCACCAGTCGTGGCGGTGCGATCGGCCCGAAATTCACCGAATAGTTCAGTGTCCCGAATTGGCCACGCTGCGAATTCACTTCGTCCGAGGGATCCTCCGGACAACGGTACGTTGGAATCCGTGACTGAAACAATTGCAGCGGCTCGGCTCGCTGCGTTTGAAAATCCATGCGTTGGTAGAGCGGTGCCTGTTCGACGAACGGCAGCACGAACACCGACCAGCCATATCGGGTCTCCGGTCCCGGCTGCGGATGATGCTGAGTCCAGCCCGGCGAAAACGATTGGTAAACGTCATGGTAATTATGAAAGGCCAAACCGATCTGCTTCATGTTGTTCTTGCACTGTGTGCGCCGTGCCGCGTCTCGCGAATGCTGCACGGCGGGCAGTAGTAATGCGGAGACGACAGCAATTAGACAAATCACGACCAGCAATTCGACGATCGTGAAGCCGCGTGCGGAACGATGAGAGCCCATGACGTAATACTCCTGAAACTGCGTTGGTCTAGTTTTCGAACGCACCGATGTTGAGGCCATCCGATCGGTGGCTGAGTTTCTGGTACGTTTGCATTTGCTGATTCTCGCCGATACCGGATTGGATTTTCTCGGAGAGAAAAACGACTCGGCCATCGACAAACAAGAAGTTTGCGCCGCCGCCGTGTCGGCTCGAGAAGGCCCCGTACTCGGAATTGATCTCGTGGCCGGGGCTGCAATCGGTGACCTGATCGGTCTCGAAATCATTGCCACGAACTCCCATCCAGATCGCGGCACCGCTGCTGGCGGAGCGTTCGCCCACCAACAGCGTCTGGGACGTGCCATCCGTGACGTCCGCGAACCGGACACGACTGTTGAGGAACGCCAAGCCATCGGTCTTTTCGGGTGTCGGGCTTGAGCCGGGCCAGAACTCATCCAACCCACCGTCGATCCAACGGGGCGGTGCCACGGGACCGAAATTGGCGGAGTAGTTCAGCGTTCCGAAATCGCCGCGGACGGAATTGGTTCGAGACGTTGGATCTTCCGAGCAACGAAAAACGGGGATCACCATTTGAAAGAGTTCCAATGGCACGGGCCGCTGGGTTCGAAAGTCCAAGCGTCTGTAAAGCGGGATTTGGTCCATGTACGGCAAAACAAACGTCGCCCATCCGAAGCGAGTTTCCGGCCCCGGCTGCGGGTGATGTTGAGTCCAACCTGGCGGCAACGTCTTCATGGAGTCGTGGTAGTTGTGCAGAGCCAGTCCGAATTGCTTGAGGTTGTTCTGGCATTGTGTCCGCCGCGCGGCGTCTCGCGCCTTCTGAACCGCCGGCAGGCAGAGTGCCGAAATTACGACGATCAGGGCCATGACGACGAGCAACTCGATGAGCGTGAAGCCGCGTACGGTGCGTGATTGGTTCGGTGCCATGCGGCGTATCTCCAGATGACGAGTTCGCCCTTCCAATTTCGTGGGACTTACTGGGCCAGTCGCCATTGGTCGCCGAAGCGTTCGAAGGTGATCTTCTCTTCAACCGCGGCAAATTGACCGCCCGCTCCCAGTGGGTTTGACAAATTCTTGGCGACTGCTTTGCGAGCTGGAGTCGTGTTGTCGGGAAGCCGCCAGGAACCTTCGACGAGTTGCAACTTGAAGAGACGTTCCGGTGTCGTCACGGACTGCGTCTTTGAGATCTCGATCTTCGTGCCGGGGATGCGAAACTCGGCCGTTGTTTTTTCATCGGCGAAAGTCGGCGTCAGTTTCTGGATCGCCCTGATGTCCGCCAGCATTTGCTCAAGCAGTTTCGGATTGTCCTTCAGACGCTGTGCCAGTGCCGCTCGGCGCGAGTCCGCGTCGGGGTGTCTGAGGTCTCCGGCCGGGAACAAGTTCTTCACGAAACCGTCGATATCCGATTTGTCGAGAGTTTCCTCGGCTTTGCGAAGGACCGTTGCCAGATCGCTGCCGAAGCCGGTCAGCTTGACGTTGGTCACGGGAGGGTCTTTGGGCGCGGCTGGTTTGGCAGGAGTCTCCTCTTCATTTTTGTCAGGAGCCAGGAGGAACTCGGCGACCGATCCCGTGCGGTCAAATTTCGGCGATCCTTTGGCCGCTTTTTTGAGGCGATTGCGAATGCCGTCCAGAATCTGCGGCTGCACCTTGAGTGCCTCGGCAGTCTGCTCGACGGCGTTGGCCTGACGCAATTGTCTCAGTTGCTCGGTCGGAAAGTAGTACTCCAGGAATCCGCGCGTGTCCCCATTGTCCAGCCGCTTGATCGCATCGGCGAGAGCCGCTCGGACTTGGGCTTCGGGAGTCTTCGCTTTCTCGTCCGTCTTCTGAGCATTCGCCCGACCGGGCGGACTCGCGATCAGAATCAACAGCGCGAGCGCCGCGAACAACCAACCTCGTGAATGATGCGACATGTGGTAGTTCCTTTTTTAGGAGCCGAAGTGATGGGGGGTAGCTTGCGCAAGCCGGTTTCACTTGGCAAGCGAGCAATGAGTTGGCTTGGCGTTCATCTCGCGCTGAGAGGTGGCTACATTGCGTCGGGTTTGGAATCGCTCACGTTCGGAAAGGATTGCTCATGCGTCGTCTCGTGGTGGGTTGCTGTCTCGCGTTGCTCGTTGCCGTTGGTTCGTTGGCTTTGGGCGAGGTCGCTCCGGAGGTGGTGACACGGTTGACTTCGGATTTGAAATACCTCGCGTCGGATGAACTTGAAGGACGGGGCGTCGGGACCAATGGGCTGAACGTGGCGGCAGATTACGTCGCCAAGGCATTCAAGGACGCAGGGCTGAACGTGACCAAGGGCGGAGGCGATCCGTTTCAGGAATTTACGATGACGACCGGCGCGAAGCTCGGTCCGACAAACACGCTCAAGCTGGTCGGGCCGGAAGGAAAGACCATCGAACTGGCGATCGACAAGGATTTCCAAGTCTGCTCGTTTGGCGCGTCAGGAACGTTCAACGCAGAGTTGGTCTTCGGGGGCTACGCGATCGACGCGAAGGACGACAAATACCAGGACCTCGAAGGGATCGACGTCAAAGGGAAGGTCGTGATCGTGATCCGCAAGACGCCGCGACAAGGGGACGCACACGGGCCGTTCACGGCGGGGCACGGCGGTATCTCGCGGCACGCGGACTTTCGAGCAAAGATGAGCAACGCCTTCGGCAAAGGTGCGGCGGCGATTCTGTTCGTCAACGATGTCGCTTCCGGCAAAAAGGACATCGAGCAGGCCCAGCAACGGGCGAAGGACGCGGCCGACCCGGTCGTCGATGCCGCCGCAGCGCTGCTGGCCGCCGACGCGAACATCGTAGAAGCCGTGAAGGCGGCTCGCGACAAACTGGATGAGGCGGTGAAGAAAGCCAAGCAACTGCGCGACGCGGCGACAAACGTCAAAACCGACGTGTTGATGAACTTCGGATACGCCGGATTCAACCAAAACGCCGGCGGGCCGATTTTTCATGTGACGCAGGCCACAGTCGATCAAGTCTTGCAGGCGTCGCTCAAGAAGACGATCGCGGCGTTGGAGGCCGAGATCGATCAAGACCTCAAGCCGAGGACGGCGGTGCTTCCCGGCTGGAAGGCTGAAGGCCAGGCGTCCGTCGAACTCATCAAGACCGAAGTGAAGAACGTGATCGCGGTGATCGAAGGGCAGGGGGAGTTGGCGGAGGAAACCGTCGTTGTCGGTGCCCACTACGATCACGTTGGCTTCGGCGGAGAGAACTCGCTGGCACCCGGCGTCAAAGACGTCCACAACGGAGCGGACGACAACGGATCGGGAACCGTGTCACTGATCGAGTTGGCACGGCGATTCGGTGCTCGCAAAGAACCACTCAAGCGGCGGTTGGTGTTCATCGCTTTCACGGCCGAAGAGTCGGGACTGATCGGGTCCGCGCGGTATTGCGCCGAACCGATTTACCCGCTCGACAAAACCGTGGCGATGATCAACATGGACATGGTCGGCCGGCTGAAGGACGAAAAGCTAATCGTCTACGGCACGGGAACGTCCCCACATTGGAAGGGACAGCTTGAGCGACTGAATGGAGCCTCGAAGTTTGAACTGGTGATGAAGCCTGAAGGCTTCGGTCCCAGTGATCAGTCGTCGTTCTACGGCAAGAAGATTCCGGTGCTGCACTTCTTCACCGGCACGCACAGCGAGTATCACCGGCCCGGCGACGACTGGAATCTGATCAACTACCCCGGTATGGCCCGCGTGGTCGATATGGTCGAGCAAGTCACGCTGGAAACCGTGCAGTCCGCCGAGAGGCCGCAGTACGTCGAAGTCAAAGGCTCTGGCGATCAGGCTCAGACCCGCAGCGGTGGCCGCCCCTACTTCGGTTCGATTCCCGATTTGGGCAACGAGACACCGGGCTATGCGCTTTCTGGTGTCACTGGTGGCGGCCCCGCCGACAAGGGAGGAGTCAAAGCCGCCGACGTCATTGTGGAATTCGGTAAAAACAAAATCAGCAACCTCGACGACTTTGATCTCGCACTTCGAAAGTTCAAATCGGGAGAAGAAGTCGAGGTCATTGTCCTCCGCAAAGGCGAACGAGTGACGCTGAAGGTGACGTTGGGGCAGCCGAAGTAGATGTGGTCTTCACGACTCTTCTGGCGCTTGTTTCTGACCTACGCCGTGTTGACGGTCGTAGCGGCAGCCGTCTTTGTTGTATTGTTTCAGAGTCGCCAGCGCGAGGCGATTGAGTCCGAAGTGCGGCAGCGATTGCGGGACGAGGCTGCGGTGTTGAAAGTGTTCGCCGAGGCGGTCTGGCAATCGTCCGACGCGTCCGTCGAAGATTTGCGCGCGACGTGGCAGCCGAAGTTGAAATCGCTAGGCCGTGAGGTCGGGACTCGGTTGACCTTGGTGCGTGCGGACGGGACCGTGCTAGCGGATTCGTCGGCGGATGCGCGGCAGATGGAGAATCATCGCGACCGCCCGGAGATCAAAAAGGCGGCGGAGCACGGAGTTGGGTTCGTGACGCGGCCGAGTCTGTCGGTTGGTGAACCCTATGAATACTGCGCGGTGCGAGTCGGCTCCCGTGAAGAGCCGCGCGGTTTTGTGCGCGTCGCGCTGCCGTGGACGCCGTTCGAGGCACGCCTGAAAGCGGCCTCGCGGTTGGTTGCGGGGACGGCGGTCGTGGTCACGCTGGCGGCACTGCTGGCGAGTTATCTGTTGGAACGGCGGCTGGTCTTGCCGCTGGAACGATTGACTCAAGCGGCACAGTCAATTGCGGCTGGAGATTTCGGGCAGGAAGTTGTCGTGCGCAATCACGACGAGATCGGGACGCTGGCTCTCGCGTTCAACACGATGAGCCGCGAGTTGGCTCAGCGGGTCATGCAGCTTCAAGCCAGCCGGCAGCAATCAGAAGAGAACAGCAAACTGATGGAAACAGTGCTTGGCTCGATGATCGAAGGTGTCGTTGTCATCGACGCTGGGCAACGCATCCTCTTCGCAAATGCGGCGGCCGGGCCGTTGCTCGATTTGCCGACGGCTCAAGCCACGGGACGATCCATGTTCGAGGCGGCTCGGCATCCGTGCGTGCAAAAGGTCGTCGAGGAAGTGCTGGCCGGTCGGATGCCGGAACGTGTCGAATACGGAGTACCGCGCACGAATGCGATCGTCGCGCTGATTGCCTCGCCCTTGCCGGGTGATCCGCCGCCGGGCGCGGTGTTGGTCTTGCACGACGTGACCGAATTACGACGGCTTGAGAATCTACGCCGAGAATTTGTCTCGAACGTCTCGCACGAATTGAAGACGCCGTTGACGACGATCCGAGCCTACACGGAGACGTTGCTGGATGGTGCGATCGACGACTCGGACAACAACCGCAAGTTCCTCGAACGAATCGACGAGCAGGCCGAACGGCTGCACAAGTTGATTCTCGACCTGCTCAGCCTGGCACGCATTGAATCGGCCGAGGACGCCTACGAGTTGTTGCCAGTATCCGTCGCAAAAACGGTGCAGGTTTGCCTGAATGAATATCTGCCGGTCGCGGAGGCCAAAGGAGTCGCGTTGCAAACACATCCGCTCGCGGACAGCGTTGTCGTCTGGGCGGACGAGGAGGGATTGCTGACAGTGCTCAACAATTTGTTGGATAACGCGATCAAGTACACACCGTCCGGAGGCCGTGTCTCGATTCGCTGGCGCATCGACGGACGCCGAGCCGTCATCGAAGTTGAAGACACCGGGATTGGCATTCCCAAGCAACATCAAGCTCGCGTTTTCGAACGTTTCTATCGCGTGGATAAAGCCCGCTCGCGCGAGCTGGGAGGCACCGGCCTTGGCCTGTCGATTGTGAAACATTGGACCCATGTGTTCGGCGGTTCCGTGGAAGTCACGAGCGATCTCGGTCGCGGCTGCACGTTCGCTATTCGACTGCCGGTGGTGAGCAAGTCGTCGGTGTGAACGAGGTGCGAGTCGGTCCGTCGAGAGACTCGATTTCGGTTTGTGAAGGTCGCGTGAAAACCTCGCCAGTTTTTTGAGAAGACTTGTTGAACGTCGCCTCAATGACGCATCACTTGACTCAGGTCTTCAGCGGTTCTGCGGATGTTTCCAGCGACCTTGGACGCGGCAGCGCATTCGCTGCTCGACGAACGGCGGTGAGCCACTCGCCGGTGTGACCGAGTTGCGATTCGGTCCGTCAGGCGAGTAGATTTCGGCTGGTGAAGGTCGAGTGAAAATCTCGTCGATTTTCGAGAAGACTTGTTGAACATCGCCGTTTGCCTTCGTTTGTACTCTCAAGGATCACCATGCGATTCTCTTTGATTCCGCGGGAACAAAAATTCTTCGACCAGTTCGACGCTGTGACCAAACTCATCGTCACAGCGGCACAGACGTTTGCGGAACTCGTGGACCAATTCGATCACCGCGAACGGCGCATGAACGAGATTCGCGAGCTGGAGCACAAGTGTGACATCGCCGTCGAGGGGATTCTGACGTCGCTCGGCCGAACGTTTATCACTCCGTTCGACCGCGAGGACATTCACACACTCGCCACGAGTCTCGATGACGTGCTCGACAACCTGGAAGAGGCTGCGTTCCGGCTGACCGCGTTCGGCATTGATAAGCCGACTCCCGAAGCCGTCAAGATGGCGCTCATCATCCAAGAGTCGTGCAACCACGTCCAACGGGCCGTGAATATGCTCCGCAAGAACAAGTACATCAGCTCTGAAAAAATGGCTATCGAGTTGCGCGAGATCAGCCGGCTGGAAAATATGGCCGACGAAGTGTTCCGCAACGTGGAGGCTGACCTTTTCGCCAATCCGCCGGAGATCATGACGTTTATCAAACAGCGAGAAGTGTACGCGTGGCTGGAAAACACCGTTGATGCCTGCCGCGATGTGGCGCATGTGATCAACGAGATTGTCGTGAAGGCAAGTTGAGCGATTCGACCGCGCCTTGCCATACTGGAGCGACTCTGAATGGAAGCGATGGATCAGGTCTTTGCAGAATTCGTGCGCGACATGGGGCTAATCGTGCAGCATCCGTATGTGCTGCTGATTCTCGTGGTGGCTCTGGCGTTCGATTTCATCAACGGATTTCACGATGCGGCCAACTCGATCGCGACGGTGGTCGGCACGCGGGTGCTGCGGCCGCTGCCGGCGGTGATGTGGGCGGCGTGGTGGAATTTCGCGGCCGCCTGGGTGTTTGGCGTCGCAATCGCCAACACCGTCGGCAAGATGGTGAATAAAGAGTTTGTCACCCCTGACGTTATCTTTGCCGGATTGATCGGGGCCATCGTTTGGGATCTGATCACTTGGTATGTCGGTCTTCCCACCAGTTCGTCGCACGCCTTGCTGGGTGGATTCGGAGGAGCGGCGATGGCACACGCGTCGAAGTTTTCCGGAGTGCTGCAATGGGATCGATTCATCAAGACCGTTCAGTACATTGTGATCTCGCCATTCGTGGGACTCGTTCTGGCCTTGATCTTCATCGTTGCCCTACTGTGGACATTTCGGCGGTCACTTCCCGCCCGAGTGGATCGGTGGTTTCGTGTGGCGCAGCTCGGTTCTGCCGCCGCATTCAGTTTGGGACACGGCACCAACGACGCCCAGAAAACGATGGGCATCGTCGCTGCGTTGCTGTATGCAACGCTTTGGAAAGAACGGCAGATCGGCTTCGAGACCGGCAAGGAGACGTTTCCGTTCTGGATCGTGCTGGTCTGCCACCTGGCGATTGGCCTCGGGACGTTGTGTGGTGGTTGGCGCATCGTGAAGACGATGGGCTTGAAAATCGCCAAGCTTAGACCGTACAGCGGAGCCTGTGCCGAAACGGCCGCTGCGGTGGCACTGTTCGGCACGGCCCAATTGGGGATTCCTGTCAGCACAACGCACACGATCACTGGTGCGATTATCGGAGTCGGTGCCGTTCAACGATTCTCCGCAGTCCAGTGGGGGATTGCCCGTCGCGTGATTTGGGCGTGGATTTTGACGATCCCGGCCTCAGGGATTGTCGCCGCGATTTCCTATGGCGTGATCGAGGTCATTCGGCATTCGTTTGCAGCTCAGTGAATCCAGGCCGTCACGAGTTGGCTCGAATCGGTTGTACGTCGCGTTCGCTCACCGTTCGCCACTGGAAGGGGAAATTATCCGTCACCGAGCACACTTCCGGTGATTTGGAGTGGGGTTCGTCTGCACCGCTTTGGATTTCTCCGCCCCAATCTGTTTTGATACGCCACCGGCGGAATCGCCGTAGGTTTCGTTCCGGACGCTTCAAAGCGGTGCTGACACACCGCACTCCAAAGATGCACATCCAACGCGGCTTTCAACAACCTGACCAATACCGTTGCGGCTGGGTCACGATCGGTAACTTTGACGGTGTGCATCGCGGCCATCAAAGCATGTTGGCCAAGCTGGTTCAGCAGGCGAGGGCCACGAAGAATCTGGCCGTCGTGATGACGTTTGATCCGCATCCGATTGCTCTGCTGCGACCGCAACAGACGCCGCCCGCGTTGAGCCTGCTCGATCACAAGCTGGAACTTTTCGAGCAACACGGCATCGACACCGTCGTGATCTACCCGACTGACCACGAGCTGCTGCGACTCACACCGGATGAGTTTTTCCAAAGGATTGTGCTGGCCGAATTGAACGCGGTCGGCTTGGTCGAAGGCCCCAATTTCTTTTTTGGACACCATCGCGCGGGCAACGTCGGCACGTTGAAAACGCTGTGCGAGTCGGCCGGCCGAACGCTGGAGGTGGTCCCAGCGGTCATCGTGAATGGCAGGATGATTTCTTCCAGCGAAGTCCGCTCTCGAATTGCTGCCGGTCAAATTGGCGAAGCGGTCGAGATGCTCGGCCATCCGTATCGTGTGCGGGGCTTCGTCGGAACCGGTGCAGCGAGAGGGCGAACCATCGGCTTCCCGACGGCCAACCTGGAGAAGATCACAACCCTGCTGCCTCCCGATGGAGTTTATGCCGGACGTTGCTCGATCAATGGGGCCGCTTTTCCCGTCGCGATCAACCTCGGCCCCAATCCGACGTTCGGAGAGGCCGCTCGGAAGTTCGAGGCCCATCTGCTCGGTTTCGCGGGGGACTTGTACGGCCAGACGCTCGATGTCGATTTTCTGGCGCGGGTCCGGGATGTTGTGCGGTTTGAGTCGAGTGATGCCCTAATGCAACAGCTCAATCAGGACTTGGAGACCGTGCGTGCTCTGGCGAACACGGCGAGAGGGCTGTAGTTTGGTCCGGCCGATCACCGTAGGCCGTCTACCGATGGCCGTGATACCGTTTTCCGAAGTCCGAAACACGGTATCGCGGCCATCGGCTTTCGGCTCACGGCCTTCGGTCAGACAAGAACTCACGGAAATTGACACATGCCGATCAACTGGGAACCGCTTCGCCCGATCATCGCCGAGCATCAACGCTTCGTGCTCTCCAGCCATGTGCGGCCGGATGCGGATGCGCTCGGCTCGGAACTTGGCATGGCGGCCTTGCTCGAAGGGTTGGGCAAAGAGGTGCGGATCGTCAACCCGTCGAGCTCTCCCGCCAACCTGCTCTTCCTGGACCCGACGCAGCGCGTCAAAAAGTTCGGCGAAGGGATGACCTCGGCCGAAGCTCTCGACACCGAAGTTCACATGATTTTGGACACGAGCGCTTGGGGGCAGCTCACGGAGCTTGGCAGCGTCATCAAGCACACCAAAGCGAAGAAGGTGCTGATCGACCACCACGTCAGCTCGGACGATCTCGGCGCGGTCGAGTTCAAGGACACGAGCGCCGAGGCGACCGGCGCGCTCGTCTTTCAGTTGTTCCGCTTCTTCGACGTGCCGATTTCCAAGCCTGCGGCCGACGCGCTGTTCTGCGCGATCGCGACCGATACCGGCTGGTTTCGATTCCCCTCGACGACCGCGAGCACGCTCCGTATCGCCGGCGACCTGATTGACGCCGGAGCGCAGCCGAATTTACTGTTCCAAGTGCTGTACGAGCAGACGACACTCTCCAGAACCAAACTGGCGGGCCGAGTGCTCAGCACTGTGAAACTCGATTTCGAAGGGCAGTTGGCGTACATCACGGTGACTCAGCAAGACTTCGCCGAAACCGGCGCGGTCCCGGCCGACACCGAAGACCTCGTCAACGAATGCCTGAAGATCGCGGGTGCGAAAGCCGCGTTCATCGCCATTGAACAACCCACCAAATCCGTGAAGATCAGTTTCCGCAGCCGAGTCGGTTTGAACGTGGCCGCCATCGCCGAACGCTTCGGCGGCGGAGGCCACAAGCAAGCCGCCGGTGCGATCCTTCCCGGCCCCGTACCCACCGCCATTGCTCAAGTGTTGACCGCGATCAAAGCGGCCTTGGCTTGAGTCCCTCCCCACAACCCACCTGAAACTGCGAAGGACAAATCATGTCGCATCTTGCAGACGACGGCGCATCGGGCGAACCCCGGCGCGGCTTTTTGACACACATTCTCGCGGCCGGCATCGGCCTGTTGGTCGGAACTGTTCCCGTCTTGGCCGGGCTGGCGTTCTTTCTCGATCCGTTGATGCGGAAGAAGGCGGGCGCAGCGGGCGACGGATTCCTCAAGATGCCGGTGACGCTCGAAGCACTGGAAGTCAACGGCGAGCCGCAGCTCGTGAAGATCATCATGGACAAAGTCGATGCCTGGAACACCTACCTCCAGCAGCCAGTCGGCTCGGCCTATCTGCGGCGGACGGACAAAGACAAAGTCGTCGCGTTCAATTCGCGTTGCCCGCACCTCGGCTGTACTGTCGATTACAAGACGGCCGAGAAGATTTACTTCTGCCCCTGCCACGCCAGTGCCTTTGCCGTGGACGGCCAAAAGCAAAACGAAATCCCACCGCGAGGCCTCGACACGCTGGACGTTGAAGTTCGCAACGGCTCCGAAATCTGGGTCAAGTTCCAACAGTTCCGAGCCGGTCCTTCAGACAAGATCCCGGTCGGGTGAACGTAGCCTCCTCGCTCCCGCGAGGAGGAGCAAGCGCTTCATCAACACCTGTTTCACAAATCAAAGTCTTCTCCAAATTGCTCCGCCTCGTGGAACGAGACGACGACGTTGAACAATCCACTCGAAACCACCCACCATGAACGCACTCATCAACTGGCTCGACGATCGCACCGGCTTGAAGAAGCTGATGCACGAGGCTCTCTACGAAAACATCCCTGGCGGAGCACGCTGGCGATACGTCTGGGGGAGCACGCTGGTCTTCACGTTCTCGATTCAGGTCATCACCGGCCTGTTCCTGTGGACGGCGTACAGCCCCAGCACGACGACTGCTTGGGAGAGCGTGTACTACATCCAGAATCACATGCAGGCTGGTTGGCTGGTGCGTGGGCTGCATCACTTCTCGGCGCAGGCGATGACCGTGTTGCTGGCGTTGCACTTGATGCAGGTCGTCATCGACGGAGCGTACAAGGCCCCGCGCGAAATCAATTTCTGGCTCGGTCTGGTGCTGATGCAAATTGTGCTCGGCTTGGGACTGACTGGCTATCTGCTGCCGTGGGATCAGAAGGGCTACTACGCGACGCAGGTCTCCACGGAAATCATGGGGGCCACGCCGTTCATCGGCCCGCAGTCGCAAGTGCTCGCACAGGGTGGCCCGCAGTACGGGCATCACACGCTGACGCGGTTCTTCGCGATGCACGCAGGAATCCTGCCCGGAACGTTGATCGCGTTCCTGGTGCTGCACATCGCGGTGTTTCGGCGACACGGAATCACGGTTCCCGATCCCGATCGTGCTCCGGCAGCGACGTTTTGGCCGGATCAAGTTTTGAAGGACGGCATCGCCTGTCTCGCCGTGTTGGGCACGGTGTTGACGCTGACGATCTGGCATCACGGGGCCGAGCTTTCCGCTCCAGCCGATCCGTCCGTTGGGTACGACGCCGCGCGGCCAGAGTGGTACTTCTTGTTCCTGTTCCAATTCCTGCGCTTTGAATGGGTCGAACACGTCACGAAGGGACCGGCCTTCGGTGCGATCTACGTTCCCGGAGCGTTGATGGCCATCCTGGCTGCGATGCCGATCATCGGCCGTTGGAAAGCCGGTCATGCGTTCAACCTCTTCTTTCTGTTCGTGATGATGGTCGGCATCATCGGCCTGACCGGCTTGGCGTTGAGGAACGACGCCGCCGATCCCGACGTCAAAGCCGCCGTAGCCCAAGCTCATGCCGACGCCGAGCGGATCAAAGTGCTCGCCGCGCGTCCGACTGGCATTCCGCTGGAAGGAGCCGTCTCGTTGCTGCGTGCCGATCCGAAGACGCAAGGCCCGCGACTGTTCGCTCGCAACTGCTCTCCGTGCCACCGCTATGACGGACTCGACGGCACCGGCCGCGAAGTCGTGAAGATGGTCAACAAAGAACGAGTCCCGGAGAACGCGACCGCCACCGACCTCGGCAAATTCGGCAAGCCCGAATGGATCAAAGCGGTCCTCACCGATTTCAAAGGGACGTTCAAGGCGTTGGAGAACGTCAAAGACAAGGAGGGCAACGTCGCCGAATCGTCGAAGCACTTCCTCGAAGGGGAAATGGCAAGCTGGTCCGCCTCGCATGCTCAACACTGGCGTGTGAAAGAAAACGAGCCAGCCCTGGACGACCTCGTCGCGTTTCTGGCCTCGCAGAGCCAACTCCGCGGCGCACCGGGCATCTCTGACGAGTCTCCGAAACGGGGCCGGCAAATCTTCGAGACCGGCAAACTTCCGGTCGGTGCTTTCGAGGCGAACTGCCTCGACTGCCACTCGCTGCAACCGATCGGCGAGGACAAGTTGCTCGGCGAAGTCGGAGCCGGTCCGACGCTCACTGGCTACGGTGGCGAACGCTGGCTCCGCGAGTTCCTCAAGAATCCCGGCCACGAAAAGTTCTACGGTTCCAACAACGCGATGCCCGCCTTCGGCGACCGCCTGCTCGAAAACGAACTCGACCTCCTCGTCCGCTGGATGGTCGGGGACTACGACTAATTTGGAGTGCGGTGACCAGAGTCACCGCTTTTCAAAACGGCTCGTTCCTTCGTGGCGTTCGTTTTGGGATTCGCGCGAAATGAAAAGCGACGGCTTGGGCCGTCGCACTCCAAAGATGCCCATCATCACCGTCCAAACTGGCGCGCGATTGCATTTCGGATTGCTCGCCCTGAAATCGGTGAGCGGCCGCAACTTCGGCGGGGTCGGATTGATGGTCGAGGCACCCGGCTGTGAACTGTCCGTGGAACCCGCCGATCGGGACGAGTGCCTTGCCGAGCCTGAAATCGCCGCGCGATTGAATGCTTGGCGCGACGAGTACCGCCGCCGCTGTCCCATCGAGCATCGGCCGCCGGCTTGTCGCATTCGACTCTCGCAAACGATCCCTGCTCACGCCGGATTGGGGTCCGGGACGCAAACCGCACTCGCCTTGGCAGCCGCGCTGTCTCAATGGGGTGGCGAGCAAACCATCGCCGCACAAGAACTGGCTCGTCGAATCGGCCGCGGCGCGCGATCCGCTCTCGGCATTCACGGCTTTGAACATGGCGGACTGTTGGTCGAGGGAGGCAAGCGGCATCCCGACGAAATCAGCCCACTCGTCGCACGACCCGACTTCCCCTCCGACTGGCGCGTACTGCTCGTCACCCCCAACGACCGGCGCGGATTATCCGGTGACGCCGAACGCGCCGCATTCTCACGGCTCACGCCCATGCCGACCTCGCTGACGGAGACCCTCTGCCGCATCGTTCTCATGGAATTATTGCCAGCCGTTGCCAGCGCAGACTTTGCGGCCACCGCTGCCGCCCTCCAAGAATTCGGGCAGTTGAACGGATCACATTTTGCCCCCATCCAAGGCGGAGTCTTCGCCGATCGGCAGATGGCCGAGTTAGCCAAGACCTTGACCGATCAAGATTGTGTCGGAGTCGGCCAATCCTCGTGGGGGCCGACGCTATGGATTCTGTGCCGCGATGAAACGGAAGCCAGCCGCTGCCGCGACGAAATCACGACACACCCCTCCGCCGAAGCTTGCACGATTCAACTCACGTCGGCACAAAACAGCGGTAGCCACGCTCGCCAGAACGTGGGCAAATGACCGCAATGACCCACGCTCTGGAGGGTGTGACAGAGATTCTTGGCGAACGTAGCCGCCTCGTTCCACGAGGCGGAGCTATGGCAGTTGGTGCTCGAAAAGGAACTCACGCACAAGGCCGATTGCTCTGCCTTGCGGAGCAATCGGCAGCTAAGTTCGTTCGGATGCCAGCAACTTTTACCACCCACGCTCTGGGGAGCGTGGCTACGAGGAGATCGCATGACTTACGAACGCAGCCATGAACTCATCGGGCGCGGCGAGAGCCGATTACTCATCGTCGATGTGCAAGAAAAGCTGATGCCGGCAATCCCCGTTCGCGAGTCGCTGATCGCGAACTGCCGTAAGCTGATCGAGGCCGCAAAGCTGTTCGGCGTACCGGTCTCGGCGACCGAGCAGTACGCGAAGGGACTCGGCCCCACGGTGCCGCAACTAAGCGAGTTGCTCGACGGCGAGACGATCCCCGACAAGGTCTGCTTCAGCGCGGCCGAGTGCCTGGGCTGGGGCACGGCGGCCGAGCATCCCGACGGCCGCTTTCAAATCGTCGTAGCGGGGATCGAAGCTCACGTCTGCGTGCTGCAAACGGTGCTCGACCTGCTGTCGTGCGGCTATCAAGTCTTCGTCCCCGCCGACGCCCTCGCCAGCCGAGCCAAACTCGACTGGAAAATCGCCCTCCGCCGCTTGGCCGCCAGCGGAGCGATCATCACCACCACCGAATCCGTGATGTTCGAATGGTGCGCTGCGGCCGGCTCGCCGGAGTTCAAGCAAATCAGCCAGCTCGTGAAAGGTGGATAGTCCTCCCGTTTCAATTCGGCCGGACACGCAGCGCGCGATCGAACCAGTCGCGGATGGAGACGCGGAAGCCGGGGAGTACGTCCTCGCCGGCAAGTTCATCGTGCTCGCTTTTCGTGACGAAGGTTTCCGGCGAGCGATAAACCCGCACCGATCGCGTGGGCGGATCGACGTACCGCACCAGTTTGACGCCCGCGTCAAAGTCGTCGCGCAGCTTGCGAGTCATCTCGGCTTTGGTGTTGCTCTCGCTGAGAATTTCCAAGGCTAACGAGGGAATCCATTCGGGAACCGCTGTGTTCTGATCGGCGTCCGCCGGGATGTTCTCGTAGGCGATGAATGCGACGTCAGGCAGTCGAATTTGATCGGGATGAATGCGATGCGGACCATTGGCTGCCGTGACGATGCCAAGATCGTGCTCGTCCAAAAACGCTCCAAACAAGTGAGCCAGTCGCATTTCCAATCGCGACTTGAAATGTCCTGTGGCCTTCTCCACCAGCACGCCATCAATGAGTTCGCAAAGACTCTTTGGCTCGCGATTGCACAACCGCTCGACGTCTTCAACGGTCGCGGTGCCGGGAGGCGGAAACATGTGGATGCGGTTGAGCGGGACATTTCCAAGACGTTCCCACATCTCGGCGAACGTCTCAGGAGGCGACATGCTGGCAACCATTGTTCGGACTCCTCATCGATTCCTGACGACGTTCTACCTCGACTCGCGACTGATTGGCTACTCGTAGACCTCACGGCGATGGGCGATGACAACGACGTTCACTCGTTGGATTGCATCATCGACACGATACAGAACGCGCCAGTCACCGACTCGATACCGATAATCACCGGTCCATTCGCCGGTCTGACGCTTGATGTTGTTTCCGCGGCGCGGGTCGTCGCTCGTGGCGTTTCGCAGCGCCGGATAGACGCCCAGTCACTCCGTGATTGGAACATTCGAGTCACGAAGTGACTCGTCTACTTTTTTCTGCGGCTACCCGCATCGCCAGTCCTGACGTCGGCAGTGGACGTTTTCATATCCGCATGGTCAGAATAGCCCCGACTCTTTGAATTTTCAGTGTCGAGGATTTTCCAATGTCCGACGAACCAACCGCTGGGCCTGACCGCAATTCAGCGGCGGGCAATTCTCCGGCAGAAAACGCGGTCACCCAGGACTTCGATGCCCAGACGGTGATTCCAAAACCGAGCGAGTCGCTTGGTGCGGACACGCACCGGCCGTCTGTGAATGACGGAACCTCAGTGACGGGGATGACCGCCACACCGATTGCCAGTGGCGAACTGACTGTCGGGGTCGGGACCGAGTTGGGCTACTACCGACTCGTGAAGAAGCTCGGCGAGGGTGGCATGGGAGCGGTGTGGCTCGCGTTGCATACCAAGCTCGACAAGCAGGTCGCCGTGAAAGTGTTGCCGGCGACGTGGAACCGCGATCCGGCGTTGCTCAGCCGGTTCGAGCGGGAAATGAAGGCGGTCGGCAAGCTGGAGCATCCGCACATTGTCCGAGCGATGGATGCTGGTGAGTTCCAAGGGACGCACTACCTCGTGATGGAGTTCAACGAGGGGCAAGACCTGAGCCTGTGGGTCAAGCAGCGTGGTCCGCAGTCGATCTCGAATGCGTGCGAGATGCTGCGACATGCCGCGCTCGGCCTCGCTCACGCGCACGAGTCGGGATTGATTCACCGCGACATCAAGCCAAGCAATCTGTTCCTGACCAAGCAGGGGAAGGTCAAGATCCTCGACTTGGGAGTGGCTCGTGTGCAGGGGGACAACGCAGGTGGCGGGCAGACGCTCACCGGGTTTGGCCAAGTGCTCGGAACACCGGACTACATGGCTCCGGAGCAATGGGAGAACACGCATGGGGCCGATGGCCGCTCGGACCTGTACGCTCTGGGCTGCACGCTGTTTTATTTGCTGACGGGTCGCGCGCCGTTTTCCGAAGCGAAGCATTCGTCGCTGGTCGGCAAGATGAAGGGGCACACGCTCGATCCGATTCCCGACTTGAAAGCCGCGCGGCAAGCCGCCGTGGCTGATCGTCCCAAGTTGGCGAACGATTTGGTCTCGGAGGAATTGGACTCGCTGTATCGCAAGTTGATGGCGAAGAAACCCGAGGACCGATTCTCGTCGGGTTTGGAACTCGCGGAAGCGTTGACGGTGTTCGGCAAGTCGAAGGCCGGAGCATCAGGAGTGCTAGTGAAAGGAAGTAGCCCTGTCGCTCCGCGACAGGAAATCCGACCATCCACCCACGCCGAACATGCAACCGACTCACAACCCGAAACGATCGCCTCCAGGCTTGGCCAGCACGTCTCGGAGCAACTCGGCGACAACACCACCGCAACGCAAACCGCGACCAAATTTGAACCGGGCGCTCCTGCCGATTCCACCACAGTCAACGACGAACTTTCGTTCCTGACGATGTTCGCGGGAGCTTCGTCGTCCACCACCCAGCACGACGCGGCAGCGAGTGGCCTCCCTGGTCACAATGTGTCTGCGAGTGACCGTACTTCTCCACCGCTCGACCACTCGCTGGCGCGTCGTGCTAAAACGTCGGGACGCAAGCTCGGCATGATCCTCGGCGGTCTGGTGGCGTTCATTGTGTTGGGTGCGATCTTCATCAAGCTCACCAAGAAAAACGGTGCGGCTCTGGAAGTCGCCGGCTCCGATGGCAAGGTGACGGTCGAGATCACGAATGAGGAAGAGGTCGCACCCGCTCCCAAAAAGAAACGCAATCGTCAATCGGCCACCAAACCCGAAGTCTCGCCTTCAGATTCTTCCGTTGAGCCAGCGACGACCACACCGGTCGCGCCGAACCCGCCACCGACAACTCCTGAGCCAGCACCAACCACGCCGGCCGTGACAAGCCCCAAGCCGACGACTCCTGAATCAACCACCGCACCGTCGGAGTCCGGGCGAACATTGATCGTGGGCGTCGCCAAAGACGAAATCAGTGACTTCGGAGCCGCACTCGCTCAGGCAAAACCGGGTGACACCATTCTCATCCGCCATCGCGGCCCGCTGGAGTTCGCACCGGTTGATCTCACTGGCAAGACCCCCTTGACGATCGCCGGAGACGTCAAGAGCGGCGTCGATTACTGGCCGATCCTGCGCCAAGCCACAGGGAAGCCCAACGATCAGGAACGCACCAGCGAAACAGTGCCATCGATTGCCGACACGCCCGGACTTTTTTACGCGAAACAGTTGGATGTCACGTTTCGGAAACTCCACTTGGTTGCCGCGGGACCAAAACGAGCCAATCTTGGTTCGGTGTTTGGATGCGAAAGGGGACGTGTCGAACTCGATCAATGCACACTGACCGTTGGCGTGCAAGGTAATCCCGGTGAATTGCCAGGCGCACCGGTGTCGTTGGTCCGAATGTATCCGGAAGCGAATGGGGCGATCGAACTCGTCTTGAATCAATCCTTTTTTCGAGGACTACGTTTGCAATCGTGTGTCAGTGCCGAACATGCAAACCAAATCGATGTCAAAGGTTTGCAAACTGTTTGGGCTGGTGGTCCATCTCCTTGGATCGTCGCGAGAGACACTCAAGGCACTGTCAAACTGGCTCTGTCGAATTGCACAATCTACAACGTGCCGAGCTTCCTCTCTTGGGAATCGCATGACGCGACCGCTTCGACGAAGTCGACGATCGATGCTCAGGTTGAGAAATGCGTCTTCGTTGGTCCTTACGCAAACAAGGAACCGTTTGTCGCCTGGAGTCCCGGAGTCCCGAAATCCGACCTCACGAGCGCTGCCACCGATGGATCGTTTCGTTGGCGAGGAACAAACAACGTGTTCCATCGGTACGGCGGCTTCTTCATTGGCCCGGATCCTCGTAAGCAACCGGGCCTTGATGAATGGCGAAAACTTTGGAGCCAGTCAGGGCCGGGCATGGATCGCCAGACCGATCCGATTTTTCGCGTCTGGCCCGACGGCTATGAACTGCAGGAGTCTCTCGCGCGTGATTTTCAGCCACGAGTATCGAGAAACAAGGCACGCAATCAAAACATCGAAGCTGACACTGGTGCCAACCACGATCAAATCCCCAATGCCTTCGTCGATGTTGTCAACCGTCCCTTATCACCACCCGAAGTAGCAGCAAAGCCGCGAGGAGTTCCTCGCGTGCTCCGAATCCACCAGAAGGAAGGGCCGCATAAGACACTCGAAGGAGCGTTTGCAGCAGCCAAGGATGGAGACATCATCGAGATTGCGAGTGACGGGCCATTTACGCCTGCTCGAGACTTTGGACAACCCAAGGATGCCCTCGCGTCTGCCGAGACGGCTGTCATTCCGGTTACCGTCTCTGAACTCTCGTTGCGAGCCTCCGATGACGCGCGGCCGGTTGTCATACTCGACGAACGCAAGCAACGATCTCTCGGACGGAGAAGTCTCGTACTCTTTTATGTCGCAAGTGCTCAGGCATTTTCCGTCGAAGGCATTCACTTCCATCTCATTCAACCGAAAGAGAGTCGCGCCGGCATCGCCTTTGAAATTGAAAATAGGTTCTGCCGATGGACGAATTGCAGTTTCACTCAGGCGAACGATGGTGGTCAGGCGATTTATAATTGGGTTACCGTCAAACCAAGATTCCAGGCACTTTTCAGAACATCTGTCGTTTGGCTGGAAAACAACAGCTACAACGCAAACTTTAGTGACGGCGCAAATCTCGGTGCACAGGGCCCCGGCTACTTATCGATTCGTAATTGCCTGTCGGTTGGTCCGTTCCTCTCGTTGAGCACTTATGCGGAAGCCAACACAGAATCCGATCTCGTCTTGTCGGACTGCTCGGTGTTTGGCCAAGCGCTCTTTCTGAATGTGTATGATCCGAAGCTGGCAATTCGCGCGCGCTGCCAACGAAACCTCGTGGTGCAAACGGGGGGTGGTACGTTTGTCAGTCTCGAACCGTCAGCGAGTTTGTCCCGCGTCAATTATGACGGGTTGGACAACTGCATTTCTTGGTCGGATCGAATCGTTCCCGCTGCCGAACGAGATCGCGGGCTGAATGCGATGCTTCCCGGATCAAAACTGTCTTCGATACCGCTTCCCGAAGGCAGCCCCTTGGCAAAGGACTTGTATCGGCCGTTTCGACTCAAGAAAGGCCAACCGGCGGCAAAGATGGCTCCGGACGGAGGACCAGTGGGCGTTCGATTTGAGTATTTGCCCGAGCTGCCGCCTCAACTGTCTGCGATCTTGCAATCGAAATGATTCCTGTAACGGTGGATCCGGACAGATAGGCTTTAGTAAAAGTCTCTTGTTGGACCATTGCACAAAACGGTTCCTACCTTCGCCAGTAATGGGACTAACCCAGCAGACACCCTGTGGGCCTTTCGACTGAAACCAGGTCCGCCGTGGGCCACAATGGCGACCGACGGTGGAACCGTGAGAGTACGTTTCGAATACCTGCCAGCGCCGCCACCGATCCGCCCAGAAACGATCAAACGCGCCAAGTGACTCTTGCGGTTCCTTGATACTTCGCGCGGACAAGAATGAAGCCGGCGAGCGGGGCGGCGTCAGCCCCCCGGTCCTGCGGCGAATGCACCAGGGGGCTGACGCCGCCCCGCTCGCCAGAATGTCTCACTGATGGCCACATTGGTATCTACACAACTCGAAATGGTCGGCAATTTCATCATCTCTGCGCTCTTCGCTTCTCTGCGGTAAAAGTGACGGAAACTACATTTTTACCGCAGAGAAGCGAAGAGCGCAGAGGTAAGGCGGACACGTTTTCATGGGGTTCGCAGAATTGTGTAGATACCAATGCTGATGGCCGTGCTGGGCGTGGCCGCGTTCAATATTCACCGGCCAAGTCTTTGGCCGATTTCGTCGCTAGGGCTTTGAGCGTGTTGTACGACGCGTTGAGACTCAGGAATCGCACGCTGCCGTCGACCAGCAGAAAATGGACGCCGCCGGGATGCCAGCTCCAGTAGTTGCTGACGTTGATGCTGCTGGTGGGAATGTCGTGTGGCGGGACCAAGCCGTTGACCACGCTGAGATATTGCTCGCACTCGGAACCGCCGCACATCACCCAGCCCCAACCGAGATCGCTGGGCAAGCCGCGCTCACCAAAGAACAAAGTCTGCGACGTTCCGTCACTGACTTGCTCCATGCGAGTTGAACTGCGCGTGAACATCATCCCGGTGCCTTTGGTTGTCGCGGTGATGCTGAAGTAGCAGGCCGGAAACCCGATGCCGGTGTCGCCAGAGACTCCCAGATAGTTACCGGGGTACAGCAGACCGCAATCGGCGGACCCGGGGCTTGGGCCAGTCGGGCCGGAGAGCAGCGTTTGGCCGGAGTGTGGATCGCTCGGACAGGTGTAGGCCGTGATCCGTATGCTGGCCGGCTCTGGCTTGTTCAGGGCCTGCATCTGCTTCGTCCACAGGCAGCAATCGGGAGCCTTGAAGTCCACCGTTTGAAACGCGGCCGTTTTTTCGATGTGCGGCAACAGCGACAGCAAACTTCCCCAAGCGAACGTCCGAACGTGTGATCCCATCGGAAAGCAGCGGTTGGTGTCGTGGTAGTTGTGCAGGCCGAGGCCGATCTGCTTGAGATTGTTCTTGCACTGCGTCCGCCTCGCCGCCTCGCGAGCGTTCTGCACGGCCGGCAGCAAAATCGCGACGAGCATCCCGATGATCGCGATCACGACCAGCAGTTCGATCAGCGTGAAGCCGGTCGGCCGAACGGTTGCAGAGCGTCGAGAAGATTGCGGCATGATTCGCGGGAGATTCAAAACCAGCTCGACGCGCCAGCGAGAGGTCGGGGCCGTAGAAATGCAGGCCACTCGCTGGCGCTTCGTGCTGGTCTTCCTGGGTTCGGGAACGCGGCTACGGATTGGTTTCGGCGGTTTGCTCCTCGGGACTCTTCCAAAGAAAGTGTTGCGTCGCGGATTCGCGGTCCGGCACCGTGGTCTCCTGCTCCCAATTCATCGGTGGCGGCGGAGCGTTCGGATCGTCGCTGGCGATTTTCGATAGGCTACCCAGTTCCAGATTCACACTCACTTTGTACTTGCCGGGATAGGGCCCATCCAATTTCGTGAAGTTGTACAAGCCGCCGACAACACTCGTCATGGCCACTGGCCCCGCATTTCCGGTCTCTGGCAGAAACCGAACGGTCGCCTCCGGCACGAGCTTGTCGCCGACGATCACGGAACCGCGCACCGCGACTCGACGAGGTTCCGACTTGGTTCCACAACCGATCAACGAGACGATGAGCAAACCACAAAAACAAATACCGGCGAGTAGTCGCATTGAAGAAGTCCCGTGAGCCGATTCGTTTGCATTGGTCGGCCAACTCCGTTGGCTCGTGGATCATTGCAGCAATTCCGTGGTGTTTGGAAAAGCCACGATGGCAATGATCGCGAATTCGTCCCGGCCCATCGGACGCTTGCCGTCGTCGAGAGACGCGACGTTGGAGACTTCCCACCGCAAAACGGAGGCTGCATGAAATCTCCGGAAAATCTCGCAGATGAATGGGCTGGTCTTCCGATTGATGCCGACCACAGCATAATTGTCCGAGTCGACGTTCGAGACGAGCCGATTTGCTTTTGGAGAACTCGTCGATCGCGTTCCAAGGAGTTTTGACATGCTCGGCAAAAAACAAACGCCACTCGCACAACGGTCACAAGGCTGGCAGTCGCTGGGTCGTCTGGGAGCAGGTCTTTGCCTCTCGGCGATCATCGTCGTGAGTTCGCTGGCTCAAGAGAAACTGCCCCTGCCTCCACCAATGGATGATCTGCCCCGCGAGGCATTGCCGCAGGATGACGTCGAAGTCTTGACACGCGGTCCCGTTCACGAGGCGTTTGCCGAACCGCTCGCGAATGATCCGGAGGCGGGGCTGATCGTTCCGCGGAAGCCCCCCGAAGACATCGCGGAAGTTGCTCCCGACTTCAAACCGGTGGGTGACGACGTGGTCTGGATTCCTGGGTATTGGGCCTGGGATGACGACCGCGATAATTTCCTGTGGGTGAGCGGTATCTGGCGCAAGCTCCCTCCGGGGTTGCGTTGGATTCCTGGCTATTGGGTGGACGCGGATGCGGACGGCGACTGGCAGTGGGTTTCCGGCCTGTGGGTTCCAGACCAGCAAGATGAGTTGGCGTACCGCCTCGCTCCGCCAGAATCCTTGGAGACCGGGCCGAACACCCCGCCGCCAAACGACAGTTACTTTTGGGTACCGGGATGTTGGATGTGGTACGACGTCGGTTACCGCTGGCGACCGGGTTATTGGCATCCGTATCAAGAGAACTGGGTCTGGGTGCCCGCTCATTGGGTCTGGACCCCCAGCGGTTGTTTGTTCGTCGCCGGATACTGGGACTATCGAATTGGGACTCGCGGCCAACTGTTCGCGCCCGTCTATTTCCGCCGCAACAACTGGTACGCCACGCATTATTACTCCCCGTGGTGCGCGATCGAAAGCACGCCGCTCTTGGTTCACTTCTGGGTTCGGCCGCGATATTCGCACTATTATTTCGGCGATTACTACGGGCCCAGCTACGTCACTTTGGGGTTGAGTCCTTGGTCGCGCTGGCATTCGCATGCAGGTCACTTTGATCCGCTACTGACACACTACAACGTGCATTATCGACATCACGACCACTTCGATTACGCGGCTCGGATGTCACATTGGCATTCCCACTACGACAGCCATGTCGATGACCGTCCTCGGCGAACGTTTCAGGATCAGCAACAGTTCGCCAGTCACCTCGGCCGCAAGCCGTCGCAGATCGGCCAGCAGTCGATGCTGGGTGTGGCGCTGGCGACGGCCGCGACGCAGAGCGATCGGCCCGTCGCACTAAAGCCGGTCACTCATGATCACAAGGAATTGCAGTTTCGCGAGTCGAAGCAACTGCGCGAACTGACTCGCGAACGAGCCAAATCGGAAAAGTTCGCGAAGATCGATCCCGACCGAGGCGATCGGAAGGATCTTGGCAAAGGTGGATTGTCCCCGGACCTCAAGGGCAAAGTGACGGACGGCTCAAAAGTCGATCCGCCAAACACTGGCAAAGGAAAGCCGGTAGAAGCCGGCAAGACGCCGGATTCAACGGTGAAGCTCAAGACGGACGAACCGGGAAAGAAGGTGGCGGATCAGGATGACAAGGGGGGGCCTGACCATCGGCCGGCGAGAAGCGGAACGCTCAAACTCCCCAAGGCCACGATGACCACCGGGAAGCTGGCCGCCGATGCACCGAAGACTCCCGCGCAGGTTGCCGTTCCATCGTCGATTGATGCCAAGGATCTTCCCAAAGTCGATCGTCATAAATTCGATCGCCCCAAGACAGGTCAGCCGGTTGGCGGGCAAACTCCGCCGGACTTGAAAACGAAGCCGGGTGAACCCAAATCCACACCGCGCGTGGAATCGCCCAAAGTTCCGCCAAAGGCCGAAACTCCGAAAGCACAGCCAAAAGTCGAGGTGCCGAAGGCTCAGCCAAAAGTCGAAGCACCAAAGGCTCAGCCAAAAGTCGAAGTGCCGAAGGTGCAACCGAGAGTTGAGTCCCCCAAGTCTCCCAAGAGCGAGCCTCCGAAACGCTCTGACCCACCCAAAAGAAGCGATGACGACAAGAAGCCGAAACGGGGCGGAAAGTAAATCGAGCTTCAGAAGATGGTCCGTCGGAGGTTGTTTCACAACAGACTGCCCAACGAGTTGGACCACTGACATTGGGAGTCCGACTTCTCGATACACTCAAGCTGTCGAGGGAGAAGTTTCGCTCGCGTGACGAATGCGATTCAACTCTTGCCTCGCAGAGATTCGTGGTGTTTGTCGGCTGCTGCGCTCCCGCGCGTGACTTGCCGTGGTCTCTTCGCGACACTGCAAACTCACGGAAACTTTTCATTCACCTTCGACAAACACCGACACATGACCGAACTCGCCAAGCAGTACGAACCGAAAGAAGCTCAATCGAAATGGTTTTCGTTTTGGGAGGAACGCGGGTATTTCGACGCGAATCCGAACCCGGATAAGAAGCCGCACACGATCATGATTCCGCTGCCGAATGTCACCGGGGCGCTGCACATGGGGCATGCGCTCAACGGGACGTTGCAAGACTTGCTGACTCGCTGGCGGCGGATGCAGGGGTACGAGGCGCTCTGGATGCCCGGCACCGATCACGCCGGCAT
>SXGU01437309.1_pt1 | contig 27049 bp, 24 predicted proteins | sample 3174531 | NCBI WGS metagenome assembly SXGU01 (sample SAMN11356863, study PRJNA531348) | freshwater metagenome | isolation source: freshwater sample F1-140 | place: China: Fuxian Lake, Yuxi | collected 2017-12-25 | reverse complement strand
GTCATCGTGTTCGAGGAAGGGGATCAGCGAGGCTGAGACACCGACGATCTGCTTCGGGCTGACATCGACGAACTCAACTTCCGCCGCCGGAATCTGTGCGAGATCGCCGTCGATGCGCGCGAGGACGCTCGCGCCTGCAAGCTTCCCGGTGTTGCCGGTTTCAAGCGTGTCCGAGGTTGCGAGCACGCGCTTGAGTTCTTCGTCGGCGCGCAGTCGTTGAATCTGACCAGTCGCCTTACCGCCCTTCACGCTGCGGTATGGCGTGAGCAGGAATCCATAGTCATCAATCTCAGCGTAAATACCGAGCGACGCCATGAGACCGAGGTTCGCGCCTTCAGGCGTTGCGATCGGGCCGATGCGCCCGTAGTGCGAGATGTGGACGTCGCGCACTTCGAAGCCGGCGCGCTTGCGATTCAAACCGCCTGGTCCGAGTGCGGAGAGGCGTCGCTCATGCACGAGCATCGACAGTGGATTGGTTTGGTCAACCACCTGCGAGAGTTCGCTTCTTCCGAAGAAGAAATCGATGGCTGCCGAGACAGACTTCGAGTTGACGAGATCTGCGATCTTGCCGATCTCGCTCGGGTCCTTGGTCGACATGCGCTCTTGCACGGTGCGGCGGAACTTCAAGAAGCCCTTGCGCATCTCTTCGGTCGCAAGCTCATCGAGCGTGCGGAGACGACGATTACCCAAGTGGTCGATGTCGTCGACATGCGCCTTGTTGCGCTTCGAGCGGAGGTCAAGTATGTATCGCACGACGGCGAGGAAGTCCTCGGCGCGCAGATGCTGCACGCTCTCGTCTGGCAGTTCGCCCTTGGACTTGCCGTCCTTGGACTGGTTGGCGTACACCGCATCGTGTTCAAACTTGCGGTTGATTCGGAAGCGTCCAACGCGACCAAGTCGGTACCGATTTGGATCGCGGAACTTCTCGTCGAACAGATTCTTCGCTTTGTCGATTTGCGGCGGATTGCCGGGTCGAAGTCGGTTGTAGATCTTCAACAGGGCGGCTTCATGCTCCGTCACATCGGCGAGGAAGTCGAGCTTCTCTTCGGCGATTGTGTTGAGAATGAGCGGATCGCTCGGATCGGTGATGACGCGAACGGAACGAAGGTTCGACGCTTGAATCGTGGGGACATTGTCACCCAACACCGCGCCCGGACGGCACAGTTCTTCGCCGGTATCCGTGTCGATGATGAGCTCAGCGGCGTAGTGCTCTGGCTTGAGTCGCTCAACCTTGACATCGTCGACTTCATAGAAGAGTTCGAGGAGTTGGTCGGTCGAGGAGAAGCGGGGGTTCTCGTGGTCATCGAGCGCGCGGAGGAAGGTCGTCGCGGCAAGCTTGGTCGACTGGTCGATGCGCATCGCCAGCTGATCTTTCTTGTTCACTTCGAGCTCAATCCACGATCCGCGCTCGGGAATGATGCGCGCGGAGTGGAGCGGACGATCGCCGTACGAACTTGCGATGGAGAAGTCGACACCAGGTGAACGATGGAGCTGGCTCACGATGGCGCGCTCGGCGCCATTCACGATGAACTCGCCGCCACCCATGAGGATCGGAATCTCGCCGAGGTAGATCTCTTCGGTGGTGACTTCGTTGGTCGCTTCACGGATGAAGCGCACGCCAACCTTGAACGGTCGGCCGAATGTCAGTCGAAGTTCGCGGCACTCATCAGGGGTGTAACGAGGCTCTTCAAGCAGGTAATGCGTGTACTCAAGTCGCATCGAGCCGTCGTAGCTCTTAATACCCTTGACATGGACCTTCGCGCCTGGAGGCGCGTCCATCTCGAAGATCTCGCGGAGGAGCGACTCAAGTCCGATGAGTCCACTGCGCTTGTCGTGCTCGACATCAAGCTGCAGGAAGCGCTTGTACGCGTCTTGCTGCACTTGCGTGAGGTCGGGGACGCGAAGGGCGTCGCCGCGCTTGGAATAGTCTCTGATTCGGCTGGTTGGATTCGGCATCGAAGTCCCCTAGGGTGACGCTGAGGCTGCGAAACAAACAAAGACACGACCCAGCGGAAGCTGGACGCGTGAAGATTTCTAAAAATGTGGGCGAACGGGTGGTACCACAGGTCGCAAAAGTCCAGCAAGTGTAGCGAAGAGGCCTGTTTCCTTCCATCGCAGAGGTCGCTTCAGTGCGAAATCTGCGAGGAGGACCGATGGGGCTGGCGGATCTTGAGGGGGCTTGGCGCCCCCTCAAGAACTCGCCGAATATCGCTTACTTGATCTCGACCTTCGCGCCAGCGGCCTCAAGGGCAGCCTTGAGCTTGTCTGCCTCGTCCTTGGTGATGTTCTCCTTGACGGCCTTTGGAGCAGCATCGACGAGACCCTTGGCTTCGGCGAGGCCGAGCCCGGTCGCTTCGCGGACAGCCTTGATGACAGCGATCTTCGCTGCTCCGGCTTCGACGAGGGTGACGGTGAATTCCGTCTGCACGACGGCTTCTTCGACCTTACCAGCGGCGGCAACCATCACTGCGCCTGCAGCTGGCTCGATGCCGTAGGTCACCTTCATGTACTCAGCGAGGCTCACGGCCTCCTTGAGGGTGAGGGTCGCGATCGAGTCGCCGAGCGTGGTGATCTTGGATTCGAAGGTTGTGGTGTCGGACATGGTGTTGGGCTCCAAGGCTTTGGAGTTCAGAGGTGCTGCGACGCGCGGCATTTAACCCCGAGGGGCCAGTGAACTGCAGAGTGATCTTTGTAAGAGTCTTGTGGAAAAGTTAGTTTGAAAGAACGAAAGGACGGGGGAATGCGCGATGGATGCTTAGCTTGCCTTCGAGATCGTCTCGCCTCGTTCGAGGCGTTCTTGGATCTCTTTGACGATGCCGAGGAGTCGAGCGCCTGGCGCTTTCACGACGCCGAGCACGCTGCTGAGTGCTTCCTCGCGAGTTGGAAGCTTGCTGAGTTTCTCGACGCCAACCTTGCCGTCGTAATACTCGCCGTCGAACGACGCGCCTCGGAACTTCAAGTCCGGAATGCCGTCGGCGAGTTTGACGATCGCGCGAGCGATGTCGACCGAACTCTCAGGACCGTAGAGCACGGCGGATGAACCGGTCAGCGCCGGCTCGAGGGTTGAGAGTGGGTGCCCCTTGAACGCAGCCTTGGCGAGTGCAGTGCGCACGACGGTCGTGCGAATGCCGCTCGCGCGGAGTGCGCCGCGGAGTTTGGTGGTGGTAGAGGAGTTGAGTCCGCGGATGTCGATGACGACTCCGCCCTTCGCCTTGGCGAAGCGCCGGTTGTATTCGGCGACGAGCATGTCTTTGACTTGCTTGCTCATATTCGTGTCCTGCGCAGAGATGCGCCTTGCAGAAATCTCAGTGGAAAGAGTTAGTTGCCCGCGACCGCGACTTGCACACCTGGTGTCATGCAGCCAGCGACCACGCACTTGCGCACGTACTGGCCTTTGGCAGAAGACGGTCGAGCCTTCGTGATGGTCGCGATGAACATGTTCAGGTTGTCGGTGAGTTGTTCGTCAGAGAAGCTCAACTTGCCGATCACGCCGTGCACATTGCCGCCATCATCGTTGCGATACTCCTGACGACCTGCGGTGTATTCCTTCGCCGCGTTGACGACATCAGGAGTGACCGTACCGGCCTTGGGAGAAGGCATGAGACCCTTTGGTCCGAGGACCTTTCCGAGTCTTGAGACGACGCGCATCATGTCTGGGCTCGCGATGGCGACATCGAAGTCGGTCCAGCCGCCTTCGATCTTCGCCACGAGATCTTCAGCGCCTGCTTCAATCGCGCCGGCGGACTTCACCGCAGCGACCTTGTCGCTTTGGCAGAAGACAACCACGCGCGACGACTTGCCGATGCCGTGTGGAAGTGCAACCGAGCCACGAATGAGTTGGTCCGCTTGCTTAGGATCGATCCCGAGCGAGAAGACCACATTCACAGTCTGATTGAACTTTGGAGCCTTGAATTGGCGGAGCGCCTTGATGGCAGCTTGCGCGGTCTGTGCGCCGGTTGGCATGCCACTCTTGATGCTGTCGTTTGCCTTGAATCGCTTGGAAAGTGCATTCGCCATGATTTACGCCTCCACCGTAATGCCCATCGATCGCGCAGTGCCAGCGATGATGCTCATCGCAGCGTCGAGATCAGCGGTGTTGAAATCCTTGAGCTTCTCTTCCGCAATTTGCTTGAGTTGCGCCTTCGTGATCTTGCCCACCTTCTCGGTGTTTGGCTTTCCAGATCCCTTCTCTGCCTTCGCTGCAGCAGCGAGGAGCACAGAGGTTGGCGAGCTCTTGATTTCGAAATCAAAGGTCTTGTCGGTGTAGACCGTGATGACGCAACCGACCACGCGCCCATTGAGCGCCTTGGTTGCTTCGTTGAACTTGGTGACGAATTGGCCGGGATTGACGCCGTTGGCGCCGAGCACAGGACCAAGCGGTGGCGCAGGCGTTGCCTTGCCACCAGCGGCCATAACTTTGAATGACTTGAGAACCTTCTTAGCCATTAGTTGTACCTCCCACGATCTGTGAATCGGTCAACGGAATACGCATCCGTCTCGTGTTTCTGCGCGATCAGCGCATTCCCTTCCAGTGTCGGAAGAGCAGTCGTGGTTCAATCGGTTCGGAATGGAGAGCCCCGCACTGTAGCAAGCCCCCAAGCGGGTTGCAAGGTGCGCTCGGCGATCAATTTGAGCGAATTCTTGGCGTCGAGGCGGAAGGGGAAGGGCCAGTCGCGGGCGCTCCGGCGTTGCGCTTATCGGAGCGGAATCGCTCGGGTTCAGGCGTTCTCAGCGTCTTCGAGCGCGAGGCGGACCATGGCTTCCACGCCAACAGGGATCGCATCGTCATTGAAATCGAAGGTTGGATGATGGAGCTTGGCGCTCGGCGCTTCAGGCTCGTCAAGCCCGAGGAGGTAGAAGCAGCTTGGCACCTTCTGGGCGTAGAACGCGAAGTCTTCGCCTCCCATGACCGGAACTTCCATGGGGACGACCCGACTCGTTCCAAAGCTTGCGCGGGCAATTCGTTCGAACGCGTCGACGCTTGCGTCTTCGTTGTGCGTCACGGGATATCCGCGGAGATAGACCGTTTGCGCTTCGCATCGATGGGCGCGGGCGATGGATTGCGCGATTTCCGTGATCCGATGTTCAAGCAGGTCCTGCGTCGAGTGTCGAAGCGCACGCGCGGTCCCCGCGAGTTCAACTCGATCCGGAATTTGGTTGCTCGCAGTTCCACCATGAATCATCGTGGTGCTCACGACCGCGGCGTCGAGCGGATCGATCTCGCGGCTCAGAATCTGCCCGAGTGCCACGACGATCGCACTCGCGGCGAGCACTGGATCGCGCCCGTGATGCGGCCAGGCTGCGTGCGCGGCGTATCCAGTCACATTGATTTCGAATCGATCGCTTGACGCGAAAAGCGCACCTTTCTTCGTGGAAAGCGTTCCTCTGGGGAGTCCAGGCCAGCCGTGCAATCCGTAGATGCGGCGAACTGGCTTGCCGATCTTCGATCCATCCAATGCGCCATCTTCCACCATGCGCTTTCCGCCAGCTCCACCTTCTTCCGCTGGCTGAAACAACATGGTGACAGGATTCGGAAGAGTGCCCGATGCAGCCAACTTCGCGAGCACGCGCGCCGCGCCGATCATGATTGTTGTGTGACCGTCGTGACCGCACGCATGCATGCGCGAGGGAATCTTCGAGGACCACGGTTTGCCACTGACTTCATGGATCGCAAGCGCGTCGATGTCGGTGCGGAGCGCGACCGCGCGAGGAGCTGCGCCATCGATGTACGCCAGTGTTCCGGTTCCACCCGCAAGTCCGCTCACAAACGAGACGCCGGCATCGGTGAGCGCCGCTCGAATCTGCGACGCGGTTCGCACTTCTTCGTAACAAATTTCAGGGTGCTGGTGCAAGTCGCGGCGAAACGCCTTCAGCGCGTTGAGTTCATCGGCGATGAGCGTGCGAATCTGCATGCACGCAGGATAGCCTGCGCGATCAACTGCGCAGACGGGTAAGCCCGCATGCTTCGCGCCCGTCATTGATCTTCGCGAACGCGTGTCGTTCGTGCCGGATCAGTCGCGAGAGTTGACTCATCGTGACGCCGAGTATGCCAGCGGCGCCTGCAAGGTCATATCGCCGGACCGTCACGACATCGAGCGCTTCCGCGAGAAGTCCTGGGTAGTCCTCATGCTCGGGATTCACCGGCAGTTTCTCGCCTTGTCGGCGCCGCTTCCAAAGTTCGCTCGGTACATGTCCATCACGGCTCACAATCGTGCGCACTTTGATCGCGAGTTTGAGCTTGAGGCGGAAAAGCGCGCGCGCGCGATTTTGAATCTGGCTTCGCCGTTCGCCGGCGTGCCCTTCGACGCCAGTTGCGGTGTGCGTGATCCACACGGCAGTGTCAACTTTGTTGCGATGCTGCCCACCCGGCCCCGAGATGCGGCCCGTTTCAATCTCGCACTGCTTGAGCAACTCCTCGTCCTCAAGCGTGGCGGGATGCGGCGCTTGAACCGTGATGGACTTCTCGTCGACGAAAGGCGGTCGGTAGGTCATTGCGTGTTGACCATGGTAGACGCAATGATCACGAATGCCGTGGCGCGCCGAGTTTCGAGGTCGGTTGGGCGGGCACCGTGAGCGGATCTGACGGGCTCCCTTGCACAACCCGCATCCATGCAGCGCCGCCGATCATGGCCGCGTTGTCGACGCAATACGCTTGTGAAGGCATGCGAAGTGTGAGGTCGTGTTCGACGGCGAATGCCATCAGTTCATGACGAAGTACTTGATTGGCAATGACGCCTCCGCCTACGAGGAGCGTTGGGCAGGGAGCGCTCGCATGCGCTTCGCGCAGTCGTCGAAGGATGGAAGCGATTGCGGCGCGTTGGAAGCTCGCCGCAAGATCCGCTTTGGCTTCGCGGGTGAGATCGAGGTGCGAACGAGTGAAGTGACTCGATTTTCCTCGCCCTTCCGGCACGCCGCGGACCGCGTACAGCATTGCGGTTTTCAAACCGCTGAAACTAAATTGAAACCCCTCGGTCTGCGCAAGGGGGAATGCGTGCGCTCGAGGATTGCCCTCGCGCGCAAGTTGTTCAAGGTGTGGACCACCAGGGTGGGGAAGCCCAAGCATGAACGCCGCTTTGTCGAACGCTTCGCCGATGGCATCGTCGATGGTCCATCCCAAGAGCGTGGGCTGCGGATCGCCATGCTCTATGCGAAAGAGGTTGGTGTGCCCGCCGCTGAGCACGAGTCCATAGGCAGGAAAGGTCGGCGCAGCTTGCTCGAGCAATCCGCTCCACAAGTGCGCTTCCACATGATCGATGCCATAGAACGGTTTCGACAAACTCCATGCGATTGCCTTCGCGGCGCTGACCCCAACGAGGAGGCTTCCGATGAGACCGGGTCGGATTCCCACGCTCACCGCATCGATCTCGTTGAGCGTGCAGCGGGCGCGGGCGAGCGCTTCTTGCAGCACAGGCAAGATCTTTTCGAGGTGCGCGCGACTCGCGATCTCTGGCACGACGCCTGCGTATCGCTGATGGAGCTCGTGTTGCGACGCCACGATGTTGCTCAACACTCGCAATTCGCCGTCCGTCGTCCGCTCAACGATCGCGGCGGCGGTTTCGTCGCAGCTCGACTCCACCGCAAGCATGCGACCATGCATCGGAGCGAGGCCGTGGACTTGTCGCGGAGTTGTGTCGGCAGGCGCCACGATCGGAGAGTACCCTGAAGGGAATGCAGACGAACATCCGCGAGTCAATCGAAAACATCTCTGCGGAAGCGGCGATTCTCGTGGGCGTGCGGCTCTCTACATCGAAGTCCGATTGGCTCGATCCTCTCGGAGAACTCCGCGCACTGGCCCAGACGGCGGGTGCGCGCGTGGTCGGCGAACTGCTCCAAAATCTCAATCAGCCCCGTGGCAAGACCTACATCGGGAAGGGCAAGGTCGAGGAACTCGCCGCAATGGTGAAGGAACTCGGCGCCCGCATCGTGATTTTCGACAACGAGCTTTCGCCGAGCCAGATTCAATCTCTTGAAGAAGCGACGAGTTGCAAAGTGCTCGATCGCAGCGAACTCATTCTCGACATCTTCGCGAACCGTGCGACGACGAGAGAAGCGCAACTGCAAGTCGAGATCGCGCAACTTGAATACACCGCTCCACGCCTCCGCGCGATGTGGTCGCACCTTGGGCAGGTGACGGGTGGTGCGCCCATGGGTGTGGGGACGCGCGGTCCCGGTGAACAGCAACTCGAGATCGATCGTCGTCTCGTGCAGGCCCGCCTGAGCGTCTTGCGTCGAGATCTCGATGACATCCTCGCTCGTAAGGAGCGCGAGGTGCGCGAGCGCCGCGGCGGACATTTCACGGTTGGTATCGTTGGGTACACGAATGCAGGGAAGAGCACGCTGTTCAATAGACTGACGGATGGCGGCGCGTATGTCGCGGACAAACTTTTCGCAACACTGATGACGCGCGTGGAGAGTTGGAGTCTTGGGGGCGGGGAGAGTGCGCTCGTTTCAGACACCGTTGGATTCATCCGAGATCTCCCGCACCATCTCGTCGCGAGTTTTCGTTCGACGCTTTCGGACGCGGTGCACGCGCACTTGATCTTCATCGTGCTTGACGCGAGCGACCGACTCGCACCTGCCCAGTTGCAAACCGTGCGAGAGGTTCTCGACGACATTGGTGCGAAGACGCAACCGCGGCTCCTGCTCTTGAACAAGGTCGATCGGATCGACGAATTGGGCTACGAAGCGAAACAGTCCCTTCGGACGATCGAAGAGTGGAAGGCGATTGAACCGGATGCCCTCGCCATCTCGGCGACGGATGGGACGGGATTGGACGCGCTCGCGGAGTGGGTCAAGGCGCACAAAGGCGGCGAGCGCATCGAGCATCGATTACGGGCGCGGATGCGTGATTCGCGCCTCATCGACGCGATCGAACGGAGGACCGAGGTCGTCGCGCGGGAGTATGGAAGCGACGAGAGCGGGGACTTCGTCGAGTTCACTGCGAAACTTGGCTCGCGGGTGCTTGATGAGCTCATCGCGACGGGGGCCTCATTCACGATTGACGGCGCCATGGCCCGCGGCGTGAAGGGCGGATGGTCGGCGGGGCGCCGATCGCCGCCACATCTGCGCGATGCGTGACTGCGACGCCTCCCGCAAGGTGATTATGAGCAAAAAGAGGTGCGCATCGCTCGGTGGTTGCCGATCGTTCCGTTTCTTCCGGCGAGATTTTTCGCAATCAGTTCATGAAACACGCTGCTTCGTGCAGGTTGGTTGCAGGGGAGCCGAAACAAATGCTCAGACCCATGCGGCTCGTGTTGCTGGGTTTGAAATCTGAGAGTGATGCGAGCGCCTCGAATGGCGGCGTTCTGCAGGAGTAGGGGTTGTTATGCGCATTGGCGAACTACTGGTCGAGCGAGGCGTGCTCACGCGCGCGCAAGTGGAAGAGATCCTCGAAGCCCAAGAATGCGAGCATCTGCCATTTGGCGAGCTCGCGGAACGGCTGTTTGGAGTTGCTCCAGACTTGATGGAGAGTGCGCTTATCACGCAAATCACGGCGCGAGCGACACCGATCTCTCGAAGCGATGAGGTTGATGACTCTGTGGCTAGTTTGGTGGTCCGGCGCCAAGCGTGGCAGTTCAGTTTTGTCCCGATGCGTCTCGAAGATGGTCATCTCGTCGCCGCAACCACGGCAGCGAGTCTTGCGCGAGCGGTTCGGTTCGCGGTGCGCATTCTTGAACTACCCACAACCTTCGCGATCGCCGACGAATCAACCCTTTCGGCGCTGCTTCAATCGCAATATCCGATTCCTGGCATGGCGACGGGCATGCTCGATGGAAGTGAAGAACAGCGTTGGCTCGGGAAACGAAAACCTCGCAAACACGCCGCATGACGGGAGTTGATCATCCGGCCTTTGGTCGGTGGATGCGCGAATCGTCTTTGGACTGACGAACACTCGCTTCATGGGGGCATGAAGCGGGTGTTTGTCGTTTTGTTTGAAACGGATCCTGCGACAAAGCGCGCCGCGCGAAGAGAATGGCAACTCGCGGACTTGAACCGCGGACCCGCGCATTTTCAATGCGCTGCTCTACCAACTGAGCTAAGTTGCCAGTGCCGCGGAGACCGCGGAACGGCGGGGAGACTAGACGAATCATCGCGCCTCGGCAAGTTGACGCGACGGCAAATTCTCGATTGCGGAAGTTTGCGCGGACTGTGGATTCAAGTTCCGACGAGGCGGAGCACCGTTCGCGGGGCGTGCGTTCCATCGCGCGAATCTTGATTCATCGCTCGTGCGCGCTCGAGTTTCCCGAGCAATTGATCGGAGATCCAAACTCTGAGCGGGCGCGCGCCGTTGTATTCCTGAATCCCACCAGCACCCGCCTGGAGGGTCGCTCGTTCGAACTCGACCCAGAAGCGCCGCGCTACCAGAATCGACTCTTCATTGCCGACGCGCAGCGCAGCAGTTCGCTTCAGAATTGGTTCCATTTCGACACGAAGCGTTGAAAGCGGGAGTGAGGCGCGCGTCGTGCCGGCTCGAGTACATGCCGTCGCGAGCACGAGGTCCGCAACATTCGACGCGAGTGGAAGCGCAACTTTCTGCGCACTTGCTCGGGCCGCCACGCGCTCGAGGTGTACCGCGATGTCCTCATCGGTCACCCCAAATCGCTGTGCAAGCGTCGCCGCGCCGCCGAAAAATGCGCGCCGCAAGGCGTCACGCGAGGAGCCATCGAGTTCTGGGAAGAGCATCATTCCACGAGTCAAGCTCGTCTTCGCGCGATGTTTGCCGTTTCGCTTCCAAGAGCGTTCGGCAGACGGTTGAAGGTTGTTGCTCGCGTGCTTCATGCGCAATGTGCAACCGGATTGACGGACCTCGCGAGTGTACCGATCTCTCGCGCGGGTGGGTGGAATTGCAGAGATCTCGTCAACTTCGCACGATCGTGCAGTGACCGAGAAGCGAGCGATCAAGGTCACGCAGCGCCGAGAACTCAGCGCGGAGTCGATCGAGTTGTGCACGATCAAACACGGCAGTTGCGTGCACTTCCGACTCGCTTCCTTCCGCGAGACGCCGTCCCGACGGGTCGATGATCGCTGCCCCGCCAGCGTAACGGTGCGATGGATCTGCCCCCGTTCGATTCGCGGCGACAACGAAGGCCTGGTTCTCAATCGCTCGCGCGATCAAGAGTTGTCTCCAGTGTTCATGCCGCTGCATCGGCCAGGAAGCACCAATCGTGAAGACTTCCGCACCCTCCGTCACGGCGATCCGCCAAAGTTCCGGGAACCGCAGGTCGTAACAGACGAGGGGGCAGACTCTTGCGAAGCCACAGTCGACGATGTGGAGTTCTTCTCCTGCGAGAAAGCCGTGCTCTCCTTCGCGTTCACCCGGAAAGAGGAAGCGTTTGCGATAGATCGCTTTCACGACGCCACTCGGGTGCACAAGCGCGGCGGCATTCGAAAATCGGCCGTCCGCGGTTTCGATCGCGAGACCAGCCTGAATCCAAATGCGCCGAGTTCGCGCAGTTTCTTGGAGCCAAGCGATGGTGCTTGAGCCTTGGAGTGCAGTGCGATCGGTCGTCCATCCCGTGTCAAACATCTCAGGAAGCAGGACGAAATCCTCAGCTTCAAGTGCAATCTGATCGAGCAAACCTGAAATGAGCGTGTAGTTCGCAGCGCGATCGTGCCAATGCACCGCCGGACTGAGCGTATGAAATCGAGGGTTCTGTTTCGCGGTCACAGGATCCTTAGATCGGAGATGTCACTTCGGTTACAGGTCGAGCCGATTCCGACGCCGAACCTGAAGTATTGCGCGAACGGAACGAAGGGAGATCGACGGGATTTGAACCCGCGACGTCCAGGATCACAACCTGGCGCTCTACCAACTGAGCTACGACCTCCAATGGGGTACCGCACGATATCCGCGCCGCCGCATAGGGTCAATATCTCCAACCCGTGAAGAATGGTCGGAGCGGATTCTTCCGTGCTACTATCGCTCTCCCTCTCTCCTGGCACAACTATGGCACTTCCAACAGCTCCACTCAACTTCGGTTCCGCCACGGTCCATGCAAATCTCGCAAACGCACTTCTGATCGAGAGCGCTCTGCGCCGAGGCGAGGGCGTACTTGCGAGCAATGGAGCTCTGCAGTGCGACACGGGTGCGCGAACGGGCCGAAGCCCCGATGACAAGTATCTCGAGGACACGCTAGGGATCCACGCCAACATCCACTGGGGCAAGGTCAATCAACCGATTTCGCCAGAGCACTTTGAGAAGCTGAAGGTCGCGGCGCTCGCCCATCTCGCGCAGCAGTCGGACATCTACCGATTCGACGGTTTTGCGGGTGCCGATCCAAAGTTTCGATTGAAGGTCACGGTCTATACCGAGAAGGCGTGGCACGCCCTGTTCGCGAAGACCCTCTTCCTCAACGCACCAGAGTCGGACCTCGCGAACTTCCAGAGCGATTGGACGATCATCAACGCGTGTGGGCTCAAACTCGCTGATCCCGCAGCGTTCGGCCTCAAGACGAATATCGGCATCGTGCAGAGTCTTGAGAAGCGCACGGTTGTGATCGTTGGAACGGAGTACGCGGGCGAGATCAAGAAGTCGATCTTCTATGCGATGAACTACGACTTGCCGGACATGGGCGTCTTCCCGATGCACTGTTCTTCCAATGTCGATCGCAAGGATGAGTCGAACGTCGCGCTTTTCTTCGGTCTCTCAGGCACAGGAAAGACAACGCTCTCGGCTGATCCAAATCGCGATCTCGTCGGTGATGATGAGCACGGTTGGTCGAGTACGGGTGTGTTCAACATTGAGGGCGGTTGCTATGCGAAGTGCATCAAGCTTTCGCAAGAGGGCGAGCCGGAGATCTGGAACGCGATCAAGTTCGGTTCAGTGCTTGAGAATGTCGTGCTCGATCCAAAGACGCGCGTGCCGGACTTTGATAGCGCCGCGAAGGCCGAAAACACGCGCGTGACCTATCCAGTCTCGTACATCGCCAACGCGCGTCGCCCGTCTGTTGCGTCCCATCCGAAGAATGTCGTGTTCCTCAGCGCGGATGCGTTCGGTGTGCTTCCTCCCGTTTCGAAACTGTCGCCAGAGCAGGCGATGTACTACTTCCTGAATGGATACACCTCGAAGCTTGCCGGGACTGAAGCTGGGGTGAAAGAGCCGCAGCCGAATTTTTCGCCGTGCTTTGGTGGCCCCTTCCTCCCGCGCGCGCCCATGGTCTACGCGGAGCTCCTCGCCGATCGCATCAAGAAGCATGGCGCCCATGTTTGGCTTCTGAATACGGGTTGGACCGGTGGCCCCTACGGTGTCGGTCATAGGTTCAAACTCGCCTATACGCGCGCCTTCGTGACCGCGATTCTCAACGGGTCGCTCTCGAAGGCATCGTTCGAGACCCATCCAATCTTCGGGCTCTGTATCCCGACTGCAGTGCCGGGTGTGCCAAGCGAGTTGCTGAATCCACGCAACACCTGGGCTGACAAGGCCGCGTACGACGCGAAGGCGACCGAACTCGCAAAGCGCTTCCGCGACAATGAGTCGAAGTTCCAGATGTCTGAAGCGGTTCGGGCCGCCGGACCTCGCGGACTTGTGTGCGAAGCCGTGCGCTAAGACGGATCATTGAACCGAATCCCGCGCGGCGCTCGTGTCGCTCGTCCATGCCCTCGCGTTCATGGACTGTCGCTCATGCACTCACGCGTTGATTCGGGTGAGCGTCGTTCTCACGCAGTTTGGCGCGCGCGAACCTCGGATCGTCAGCCAACTGGAGTCGTCGAACGCGCCGGATGGGCGTTCGTCTTCGTTCCAAGCAAACTACGAACGCGCTGCGCGATGCTCGCGGCATCAAGGCCAACTTCGGCGAGCTGCTCGGTTCGCTCGGCTTGATACACCCACGCGTCAGGCATGGCCATGCGATGGATGTTTCGACTATCGATCGAATGCTCGTTACAAGCCTCAAGCACGCACGAGCCAAATCCACCGCGTATCGAGTGATCTTCAATGGTGACGATCGGGATCTGCTTGGCGGCGAGTTGGGCGATGAGCGCGTGGTCCACAGGCTTGGCGAAACGGGCATCGTAAAGATCAACATCGATACCGTCAGCCGCGAGTGCTTGTACTGCTGCGCCAGCCTCGATCGCCATCGTTCCATACGCGAGGACGGCGGCAGCGGGGCGGTCATGTGTGACCAGCGCGCGTGCCTTCCCAAAGACAAACTCTGGGCAAGGCGTGTTTGCGAACATCGAACTCACGCTCTCTCGCGGGTATCGCACTGCGCTGAGACCAGCATCAAAGTCCGCCATGAATTGGAGCGCCGCTTTGAGGCTCGGCTCGTCCATCGCCGCGAGCAAACATGCTTTCGGAAGGGTCGCAAGCAGCGCGATGTCGCAGAAACCATGATGCACCGCACCATCACCACCGACATACCCAGCGCGATCGAGGCAGAGGCGCACCGGTAGGCCTTGGAGGGCGCACTCCTGAAACGCTTGATCAAACGCGCGCTGTAAAAAGGTTGAGTAGACGGCGAAAAATGGTTTCCAGCCGGTCTTCGCGAGACCCGCGAGCATGTCGAGCGCGTGGCTCTCACAGATGCCGACATCGAAGGTTCGCTCGGGAAACTTCGGCATAACTTTCGCAACACCCGTGCCGTCCGGCATGGCTGCGGTGCATGCGACGACCTTCGGATCGCGCGTCATGAGATCGCCGAGGAGGTCTCCAAATGCAGCAGTGAAACTGCGAGCGCCCTTCTTGAGTTCGACTCTGCAGCCTTCGACTTCATACTTCACGCTAAAGGCTGCGGGCGAATGGAAAGTCGTGGCGTCGCCTTCTGCGGGCGAGAATCCCTTGCCCTTGATGGTCTTGACATGGAGGACCATCGGGCGGTCGAAATGCGCGGCTTCATTGAGCACATCAATCAGCGTGGGGATGTCGTGCCCATCGACTGGCCCGACCGTGACGAGGCCAAGGTGCTCGAACCAAGCGTCCTCGGAGATCAGTGTCTTGCTCACCTCGCCGAGCGCGTGATATGCGTCGCTCAATGCGTGCCCACCAGGCAAGTGCCGCGCCAGCTCTTTCGCACGGCGCTTGAATTCGCCATAGGTATGCGAGAGCCGCAATCGATCGAAGTACGCAGCCAAGGCGCCTTGCGGCTTTGCGATGGACATGCCGTTGTCATTGAGAATGACGAGGAACTGCCGTTTGAGGGTTCCAGCGTTGTTGAGGCCCTCCATCGCAACGCCGTTGCAGATGGATGCGTCTCCGATGATGCTGACGACGCGCCGCCCGAGTGGCTGCGTGCTACTCCAGCACTCTCCATTGAGTGCATCTCCTCGCGCCATACCGACTGCGGTTGAGATCGCGGTACCCGCGTGGCCAACTGAAAAGAGGTCGTAGTTCGACTCTGCTGGTTCAGGAAACCCAGCCATGCCGCCGCGCGATCGGAGCTTTGAAAGCAGCGGATAGCGCCCCGTGAGCAACTTGTGTGGATAGCACTGATGTCCTACATCAAACAGCAAGCGATCATGCGAGAAGTCGAACACACGATGCATGGCGATGGTGAGGTCAACGACGCCGAGATTCGGCGCGAGGTGCCCTCCGCTTTGCGCCACTTGCTCACAGATTGCCGCGCGCATTTCCGCGGCGAGCACATTGAGACCGTCAAGCGACAGATGCCGAAGATCTGCCGGGCTTGTCAATCGAGAAAGGATCGAGGCTTGCATGATGGGGGGTGTGACGGGGACGACTCTGTCGAACTGCGCGTTGCCGAAGAGATCGTATCAGGGTTCCCTTCGCCGGAAGCGTTTTTTTGTTCGCGAGTCGTTCTCGGGTCCTCTTACTTGGTCCGCGAAACACAGCGCTGGAGTAGGACTTCGAGACCCGAACTGGGGCCAAGGTCTCGTGCTGCGATGGAATCAAGCGCCTCCCGTGCGAGCCGCTCGAGGCGGGTGACTTCTAGGCGACTCGCATCGAGTCCATGGACGACCGGGTAAGTCAACTTTCCAGCCTCGCGGTCCTTCCCCGTCGCTTTTCCGGCGTGTTCACTCGACTCCGTTTCATCGATGATGTCATCGACGATTTGGAAGATCAGACCGAGATTTGATCCGAATGTCCGCAAGTCGTGAATGACCTCTGTCGTGGCGTTCGCTGTCATGCCGCCAAGGACTGCGGAACTGGTAAGGAGCGCGCCCGTTTTCTGGCGATGCACAAGTTCGAGCTGCGCAGCTTTGGTCGTTCCCTCCGGAAATCCACCGAGCGTATCGAGGCATTGCCCCGTGATCATGCGCATCGAGGCGGTGGAGAGCTCTTGGAGCAAGTGGTCGCACCCATGCGGACTTCGCGCGAGGGTTCCAAATGCGAGGGAGAGCAATGCGTCGCCCGTCAGAATCGCGAGTGCTTCGCCGTACTTCGCGTGGACCGTGGGAAGTCCGCGTCGCAGAAGGTCGTTGTCAAGCGCAGGGAGGTCGTCGTGCACAAGAGAGAATGCGTGGACAAGCTCGATCGCGGTTGCAGCGGGGAGCGCATCCTGAAGTTGACCGCCTGCTGCGCGTGCGGACTCGAGCAAGAGCACGGGCCGAAGGCGTTTCCCACCTCCGAGCACCGCATGGCGGCACGCGTTCGCGAGTTGAGGCGCGAACTGCGCGCGCGCAATCGCCGCACTGAGTGCTTCTTCGACAGTCGAGAGAAGATTCGCGAGTTCCATCGCGTGCAAGACTAGCACAGGCGTGTGTACGGCCCACGCCGTTTGCTGTCCGCTCGCAGTACCATGAATCCATGCCGATGGAGCCGTCCGATTTTCTGAAGGTCATGGAGCGCGGTGGCTGGGTTATGTGGCCGATGCTCGCTCTGAGCGTTGTCTCTTTGGCGTTCGCGATCGAGCGCGCTTGGTTCTGGTGGAACATGCATCGACCGAGCCGAGTAGAGCGATTGCGCCGCATGCTCGCGGCGTTGCGCGCCGGTCAGCGCGACAAGATTGAGGCATTCATCGCCAAGGATGATGATCTCTACAGCGAACTCGCCAAGAGAATGCTCGATGACGGCAGTGATGACGCGATCGCGATGGAGGTCGTCGAGGATGTGCGCCCTCGGATCGATCGGTTCATGAACATTTTCTCCACAACCATCACCGCCGCGCCGATGCTCGGCATTCTCGGGACGGTCACTGGCATCATCTCGTCGTTTGATCTGCTCGGCGGAGTGGGTGGCGGAGGAGTCGACCCTCGCGATGTCTCGAGCGGTATCGGTGAGGCACTCATCACGACAGCGAGTGGGCTCGCAGTCGCACTCGGGACGCTGTTCCCCTACATGTTCTTCCGGGCGCAGGCGGAACGAGCGCTCGGTCGTCTCGAGTCCCTGATTGCCGCCGCGAAGATCGGACTTGGCCCAGTCCGCAATTGGTCGACGCGCTAACCACATCGAAAGTAGATCTGCATGCACAGCACTCGATGGATCTGCACGCTGAGTTTGCTGCTGACGATGAGCGCACATGGCGCACAGGAAGTGTCCTCGCCTCCCACGCCACCGTTCGTGCGTGGCGAGTCATTTGAGAAGTTTGCCGCCTTCGAGACTTGCGCCGTTGCGTATCAACGCGGCGATCACACTGGACCAGTGGTCTGGCTTGTCGGCGCAGTGCATATCGGGGATGCCGAGTACTACGAGCGGCTCGAGCAATTTCTCGACGGCAAGGAGTTGGTGCTCTTTGAGTCCGTGCTTCCGCGCGGCGCGTTTGGTGCAAGTGGCGCGACAGATGCTGAGCGGATGCGGTCGACGCAGGACGCGATGCTCTTTCTGCGCGGCATTCTTGAGCGATTTGCACGAGAAAATGGGCACTATCCCGAGTCGCTGGCGCAGGCCCGCGCGTTTGCATCGGGAGAAGACTCGCGTCTCGCACGACCGTTTGATCTCTCGTGCGTCGATGCTTGGGGGCGAGCACTCGCGTACGTGTCAAGCGATGATGCGTACACGCTGTCGTCCTTTGGCAGTGACGCGCTTCCGGGTGGATCCGAACATGCGCTCGATCTTGTGCTCCATGAGCGCGATGACTTGCGGGCGGATGCGATTGCCACGGACGCAGCGAAGTCGCCGCAGCATCGCAAACCCACGGGCGACTTGTATAAGGAGCTCGCAGATGCGCTGGGTGTGACACTCCAGGTCAGGTCGATCGATTACGACAAGCGGGGCTGGTTACCCGCTGATCTTCCGTTCGAAGCAGTGCTCGATCGCCTTGACGCGAAAGGCGTCCACAGCGTGACGGTTGAGATGCTGACGCAAGAGGACTCGTTGCTCCGAGGCGTGGTAAGGCTCGTGCTCTCGGTCGCGTCCAAATTGCCAGATTTCAAGCGCATCGTGATTGAGGCGCTCGGAAGCGCAGACGGAGGGGCGCGGACATCGTCTGGACCGAAAGCTGGAAACTCCGGCGAGATGAGCATCATCATCGATGAACGAAACGACGCAGTTCTTGACCGACTCCGGCTTGTGCTTCAGGAGCCTCGGCCGCCCGCATCCGTTGCAATTTTCTATGGCGCCGCGCACATGCGGCACTTCGACGAAAAGCTCCGTAGTGACTTCGGGCTGGTGCGCAGCGACGGATCCCTCAAGGCGTTTCGCGCGATGGAAGTGGGAGAACTTTCGATTGGGCAATTGCAATCGCGCCTGCGTGCGGCAACCGCCGCACTCACGGGAGCAGAGGAGTGGACGAGTGATCGTGGCGGGAAGAAGCCAAGCGCGAAGCGACTCGCTGCATTGCGAGATCGCGTTCGTCATTATCAATGGCGCGTAGAGCGCGCAGCAGAAGAGTCGCTCTTTAGTGCCTCTGACTCGCCGGCGTCGGCGGGAAACTAGTTCCCAGTTGACGAACCATTCGTGCCCTGATTCACCATCTCTTCGTGTTCAAAGAGCTCGGGTTCGAAATTGCCTCGATATGCGGCGTTGATCCACTTGCGTTGATCCATCAGCGCATTGAGCATCGAAACATCCGTGTTGCCGTCAGCATGAAGCAATTGGGCGAAGTTACTGATGCGACGGAGTGGAACAGCATCGGCTTCGTACACGGTGATCGCAGCGTTTCCGCCGACGCGAATGGAGCTTCCTCCGAGCAGTTGTGCGGTGGTATCGGCGATGGAATGATCAATGCCGTCCGCGAGTGAAGGCAACGCATCGGGCGTCAACATGCCAGCCTGGATGCTCTGAAACGCGCTTCCATCACTCGCTTCCCAGATCAGCGTCTTCGCAACGCGATGAGGGACGACCCATGCGGCGCCAACCACATGCTCTTCCTGCTCTTTGTACATCCCGGGAGCAGCGGCGAAGCTCGACGAAAATGTAATCATGTTGTCGGGGTGAAGAATCTGTCCCACGGTCGTGCAGGTCAAGCCGCCGCGCACGGTCACATTATTGTTTGTGAGGTAGCCGCCGCTCGAGTAGCGCATCTGGCCAACGCCGCTTGGCTGCATTGTCCACCAACCGCCGAGGTAGATCGCGTTGTAACCAAACGCTGGTTCGCGCGCGGCGACCTGTTGATGTCCTGTTGCGACACCATCGTTCCATTCGGGCAAATCGATTTCGAGATAGTCGAAGAGCAGGGGGAATGAGTAATCCATGAATGGCAAGAGTCGCCATGGATAGGTCACCGCATTCTGCTGCGCGATCTGGTTGCCGGACTTGTCCTTGTAACGAACGCGCCACTGCGTTTGCGTGGCTTCGTCGATCATGCCTGGGAGGCATCGATCGTCGTAGGTGTTCGCGTAGGAGACCCACGCGAGACCGACTTGCTTGAGGTCAGAGAGAAACCGCGTCTGTCGACTCTTGCGACCTGCGGCAGAAAGCCCGGTGGAGAGAAGCGCGAGCAGCACGCCCATCACGCCGATGACGACAAGGAGTTCGACGATCGTGAATCCAGCGCGAGTTTTCGTTCGGAGCATGGTCATGCGAGGAGTCCTTGACAAGGGTCGAAGTCGAGCGCTACCGAGCAATATACGAAGCCTATTCGCAGGTGGCGCCAGCTTCTGCCTGAGATCCTGAAAGCAATCCAATCAATCGGGGAGGGGCGAGGCGGGTCCTAGCGTGAGTGGAGGCTCGCCACGAAGCCTCCGAGCGATATCGGACAAAATGCGTTCATCGGTGAAACCACTGAGGTGCCCGTACCGACCAGCTTGCACCGGTACCCACCAGAGTGGCCACCCGATCGGAGCGGCGAACTCCTCCCCGACCGTCACATCGTCGGTGACGGCGTAACAGCACAATTCGAAGCACGCATCAGGGAGTACTTCATCGAGTTCAACGAGAAAGTCTGAGGTGATCTGCATGTCTTCAGACTGCGGGAAGTGAAATGGCGCGGACGCAACACGCGCGCCGAGGTGCGGCGTTGAGATGGTGTACAGGCGACGAATCGGAACTCGCTCGCTCCCGTGCACGCATGACGCTGCATCGCGGGCGACGAGGCCGCCCATCGAAAACGCGACGACATCAATCTCCGGAATCGGTGCGTTCTCGTCGAGCTTGAGGCCGAGGCGAAGCGTCTTGAGGAGATGTGCGCGCGCCTGCGCAAAGGTTGTCGTCCCGAAGAAGTCCACTTCGATCACTGTCGAGTCCTTGAGTGTCGGCGCAAGGCGTTCGATGATCGCTTCGCTTGAGATGCTCGGATCGGCAATTCCACCGATGATCGCGACGCATCGCGCTGCTGGCTTTGGATCGGCATACATCCGATCAAGATCCGCGCGCGCGGCCTCGATCGTCACGGGAAACGCGGGATTCGCCTCGCGTGGTGGCGACATGCAGCCGGCGACAAACCCAATCGCGATGAAAGTGAACGCGCGAGCAGCGTGAAGGCGAGACACAGTGACGCGGGGTGTCAAGGCTCGCATGGAGTGCGAATCAGGTCTTTCCAATCGTGATTTGCTCGACGGCACCTGAACGGATTTTCGCGACACCGGAACCAAGTTCTCCAATCGGATCTGGAGGCACGATTTCGACCAACTTCTCGCCAAGTTTCGCTTCGCCTCGGAGCACTCGCGCTTCAAACGCGCGGCACTCCTCAAGCAGCCTTGAAAGGATCTCGGGTTCCGGGACATTGGCGACCCGTTGCCCCTGGACATAGATGATGCCGCGGCGATCGCCCGCAAACACCGCGACATCCGCGCCCTCGGCTTCGCCAGGCCCGTTGACGATGCAACCCATCACGGCGACCTTGATTGGGAGTTTGATCTCCGGAAGAAGGGTGCGCTCGACTTCCTTCACCAACGCAAAAAGGTCGACCTGAATGCGACCACAGGTCGGGCAAGCGATCAGTTCGACGCCTTTGCGGGTGCGTTTGTCGAGACAATAGAGCAGTTCAAGCCCGTCCTTCACTTCATCGATGTGATCGCTCGCGTAAGAAATGCGAAGCGTGTCGCCAATGCCGTTGGCGATGAGCGTGCCGAGTCCAGTGATCGAGCGGATCGCGCCCGTCTCGCGAGGCCCTGCGTGGGTGACGCCGAGGTGGAGCGGAAAATCAAAGCGCTGCGATATCTCGGTGTAGATATCAATCACCATGGACGCATCCATCGACTTGGCGCTGATGCAGATGTCGTGGAAATCGCGTTCGGCGAAGATGTCGAGATACTCCTCGAGCTTCGCAATCATGAGCGCGAGCATGTGTCCACTCTTGTGGGACGCGAAAAACTTCCCAAGTTCGAGCGCGCGCCGCTGTTTGTCTTTCCGCTCGATGATGGAGCCTTCGTTGACCCCAATGCGAATCGGCACGCGTCGTTCCTTGCACGCATCGATGACCTTATGAACCTGTTCACGGTCGGTGATGTTGCCAGGGTTGAGCCGAATCTTGTGGACACCCGCCTCAATCGCTTCGAGCGCGCGCTGATAGTGAAAATGGACATCGGCGACGATGGGAATCGAGACCTGCGGAAGGATCGCCTTCAGGGCCTCGGTGTCCTTGCGCTCAGGCACGGCCACGCGCACGAGATCAGCGCCCGCCTTTGCATATCGTTCGATCTCGGCGACACATGCGTCAACTTCGTGGGTGTATCCCACGGTCATGGTCTGCACTGAAATCGGGGCATCTCCGCCGATAGTCACCCGCCCGACGCGGTCGTCGCCAACGCAGATGGAACGAGTTTTTCTGCGACTTCGCATGAAGTGTCGAGTATAGACGGATCTTCTCGTCGGATGCCGACGCACGCGCTCGATCATGCGCCTTGCGATAGCATCGCCGCGAGTACAGCAGCAGAGTGCACACCAACGCGCGCTGGCCGCGTGTGTGCACGAGATCTAGCCCAGTGAGTTGGAGGAGTCCGCATGGATGGCATGACAGTCGCTCCCTATATCCGCACTCGCCTCTCGTTCATGATGTTCCTGCAGTACGCGATCTGGGGAGCGTGGCTTCCGATCCTGTACCCGTTCTTGATGGGGCATCGAGGTTTTAGTCTCGATCAGACTGGCATGTGCCTCATGGCGGGCGCCGTTGGAGCACTCGCGGGCCCATTCATCGCCGGGCAACTCGCAGATCGCAGTATTGCGACGGAGAAACTGCTCGCTGTAAGTCATTTCATCGGCGCGTTTCTTGTGTACTTCCTCTCCACTGCAGCAACGGTCGAACTCTTCGTTGCCCTGAGTTTCTTCTACGGGCTTGTCTACGCGCCAACCCTCGCGCTCACGAACTCGATTTCGTTCGCGAACCTCCAAGACCGTGACCGCGACTTTGGTCCGGTTCGATTGTGGGGCACGATCGGTTGGATCGCTGCAGGCATTGCCGTGGGTCAGATTCTCTACCGGTTCTACACGCCCGGCGGCGACGGGGCGACGGCGGAAGTCGTGGCCGCCTCGCAGAACGCTGGTCGCGCGATTGCATTCGAGATCAGCGCGGTGCTAGGCGTGATCATGGCTGGTTACTGCCTGACGCTGCCACATACGCCGCCCACGGCGAACGCGAAGGAGCGCACTGCGTGGCTCGAGGCACTCGGTGAAGTTCGCAAGCAGCCACTCTTGACGCTGTTCCTGATCGCGATTCCGATCAGCATGGTGCACCAGTTCTACTTTGTGTTCACGAGCCAGTTTGTCGGTGGGATTCAGAACAGCGCCGCGAGCGCGAACGCCGACGCGTTCGCGAAGTTGGTGAACGAGGTGCTCGGCGTTGGCGGCGGTGGACTCATGACGATTGGCCAGATGACCGAGCTGGCGGTCCTTGCCCTCATGCCGTTCCTCGCGACGAGCGTCTCACGCAAGTCGCTCTTGCTGATCGGCATCGCAGCGTACGCATTGCGCATGGCGCTCTTTGCCTACGCACCTGAGTTGCCCTTTGTGCTACTTGGAGTCGCGCTCCACGGGCTCTGCTTCGGCTGCTTCATTTTCGTGGCGTTCATGGTGGTGGATGAAAACACGACGCCAGATGTGCGAGCCTCGGCGCAGAACTTCTTCAATCTCATCATCATTGGCATCGGCATCATCGTGGGCAGCTTGTTTGCCACGAGCGTTGCGGGTCGGTACGCCCAATTCGTAACTCCGGAGGGGGCGACCGCGATGAACTATGAGAAGTTGTTCTCCGTTCCGATGTGGATGGCGCTCGTTTGCTTCGTCCTGATGCTGGTCTTTTACCCGTCCAAAACGGTGAAAAAGGCTGCGTAGAAGAACGGTTCATCCCTCTATAGTCCGCGCAAACCAACGGACGCCGCGAATGCGGCGTCCGTTTTCACTTGCATGGAGATCTGATCAGAATCCGCCGTGGTCGCCGCATTCGGAGCGGATCCGTCGAATGATCTCGTCCATCGCTTCAAGTGCATTGCCAGCGTTGTGGAGTGCGCGGTCAATGGGTTCGATGGAGCGCTCGTAGAACGCGTGCGAAACTTCGTCGCGCCACGAATCTTTCACCTGCATCCACGCAGTAATCAGGTCTTTGTGCGCGCCCGAAAGCTGCAGGCGCGTGTCGTTCATGCTCATGCGTCACCTCCATCAGTTGGTCGATCGGAGTCTTGGAGAGCTTCAGGCGGCGGCTCCTGCTCGGGCGCGGTCTCGCCGGAGCGTCGCATGGATCGGATCGACTGATTAGCTTGCTCCAACTGTTGCGCAAGCGTCGGCGTTGGCGTTGCGACATACGCCTCAAGTGCGAGCACCATGTTGCGAAGTCGCAAGATGGCATTGGGGAGATCCCGGTCGATCATCGTCGCGGCTGGTCCCACAGCACCCTTGTAAATCGCGAACTCCCGTTCAAGCATGACATGCCATCGCTTGGCCGCATCGAGCCGCTGCTGCGCGTCCTCAAGGGCACGGAGCGCCTTCTGAATGGCCTTCTTCTCATCGATGACCGACGGACGCCCAGAGCCTCCCATGGTCTGGAGTTCTTTGCGGAACTTGGCGCCCTTCGCAGAGGTGACCTGCTCGGCAAGTTTGGGAACAAGCCGCTTCCAGTGTGGGATGCGCTCGCGCTCGAGCCAGACGAAGGTGCCGCGGATTTCGCTCTCGGCACTCGAAAGCGCGATCATGCACTCTTCGCGGAATCGCACAAGCGCGTGGCGAAATCGCTCGAGCGCTTCGATGGATGTGACATTGGCTGGACCCACCTAGACCTCGTTCAGCGTTGCTTGAAGTATTCCTCAACGCGATCTGCCTTGCGCGCGAGAAAGGGGACATGCTGTTCGCTCACGCGGAGGAACTTGACGAGCACCTTCATGGTGTTCTCGAACTCCTCTTGAAACTTCTGTTGTTCCTGATCTTTCCAAGTCTGGTTGAGCGCACCCATCTTGGCGCCCATGGCAGAGACCTGCGCTTGCAACTCGGTGTTGAATCGATGGAGGTCTGCGGCGAATCTCCGCATTTCGGCTGGATCAACAATGGCTTTGGACATGAGGAGGTCTCCGTGATGCCATGCTACGCTCTCAACCCTCAAACTGGGAGTTTCACTTGGAGATTGCACCGTGTCTTATTGATGGCCGCCTCCACACGCAAAGTGATGAGGCGCCGCTCGAAGTCCGAAATCCAGCCACCGATGCGGTGGTTGGGCTCATGCCGATGTGCTCTGCAGCCGTCGCTTCGACTGCTGCAGATGCGGCGGTGCACGCGTTCTCGTCGTGGAAGCGCACGACCGCATCCGAGCGCGCGCGGTTGCTGAGGCTTGTGGCGGCCCGACTGCGCAGCGATCGGGATGCATTCGCAAGGATGATCACCTTGGAGTGCGGGAAGCCGCTCCTTGAAGCGCGCGGTGAGGTGGAGTATTCGGCGAGTTTCTTTGACGCTGCGGCAAGCGCTGGCGAAGGACTTGAAGGAAGCACGATTGCATCGAGGATCGCAGATCGTCGAGCGTTTGCGCTTCGCGAACCAATTGGCGCGACCATGGCGATTACGCCTTGGAATTTCCCTCTCGCAATGATCGCGAGGAAGACTGGGCCGGCGCTCGCGGCCGGTTGTACGCAGGTTGTGAAGCCGAGTGAAGAGACTCCACTCACGGCAGCGCTTCTCTCGCAGGCCATGCTCGATTGCGGCATCCCAGCGGGAGTGTTCAATTGCGTGACCGGGGATCCCGCGACGATCGTCGGCGCACTACTCGCGCATCCGGGCATGCGGAAACTTTCGTTCACCGGTTCGACCGAAGTCGGGCGCTTGCTCGCGCGGCAGGCGTCGGATCGATTGGTGCGCTGCGCGCTCGAACTGGGCGGGAACGCGCCGTTCATCGTCTTCGCGGACGCGGATCTTGCGCGAGCCGCCGATCAACTCATCGCGGCGAAGTTCCGCTTCATGGGGCAGACTTGCATCAGTGCGAATCGTGTGTATGTCGAGCGAAGCGTGCAGTCTGCCTTCCTCGCATTGATCGAAGCGAGAATGGATGCACTGACGCTCGGCGACCCATTGTTAGAAACGACGCGCGTTGGACCGCTCATTAACGATGCGGCGATCGCCAAAGTCACGCGGCATGTGCAAGATGCGATTGCGCGGGGGGCGACCTTACGGCGCGGAGGCAGCATCGCGAAACTCGCGGGTATGTCGCAGCGGTTCTTTGAGCCGACGCTCCTTGTTGGTGGCACGCCATCCATGGCATGCGCGTGCGAGGAGACCTTTGGTCCGGTCCTCACAATCCACGCATTTGATACGGAAGCGGAAGTCATTCTCGCAGCCAACGCCGTCGCGGTCGGACTCGCCGCGTATGTCATGACGCAAGACGCGGATCGACTCTGGCGGGTCGTCGAGCAACTCGATGCAGGCGTTGTCGGAGCGAATGACGGCGCGCCGAGCGCTGCTGAGGCACCGTTTGGCGGATTCAAGGAGTCCGGTTACGGCAAGGAAGGTGGGCGGATCGGTGTTGAGGAATACACGCGCGTGAAGTATGTCTCGATGCGGGTGCGGTCGTAGTCCGTCGCGATGGACGCGATCGGCGCGAGTGCAAGTATCAGGCGTTGGGCGACCGCCGCAACTCCGGCGTCATCCGACGGACTGAGCCCGCCCTCCGGCCGTCGCGATTCATTCGCGCGGTCGGAGTCCAAAGCGAGTGCAGCGTTTTTGCCTCGCTTCGAGGCAAGAAACCTGTCACGAGCGCTCAAGGGTCGCGCTCAAGGGATGCGCTCAGTCGCTCGCGAGCTCGACATCCATCACTTCAATGCCTTCTTCTTCACTCTGACCGGGGAGGAAGCTCGCAAGGCGCTGTCGGCGCACTGGGTGCTGCAGCTTCCGAATGGCCTTGGCTTCCACTTGTCGCACGCGTTCGCGGGTGACCTTGAAGATGCGACCGACCTCTTCGAGTGTGTAGATGTAACCGTCGCCAATGCCGTAGCGCAGTTTGAGGATCTCGCGCTCGCGGTAGGTGAGGGTCTTCAGCACATCGCTGATGCGCTGCCGCAGCATTTCGTTGGTCGCGCTTTCAGCCGGGCTCTCCTGTCGTTCGTCTTCGATGAAGTCGCCGAAGTGGGAGTCCTCACTCTCTCCGACCGGTCGATCGAGAGAGATCGGATGGCGTGAAATCTTCATCACGCGACGAGTCTCGTCGATCGGCATCTTCGCCTTGACGGCGATCTCTTCCATCGTTGGCTCGCGGCCGAGTTCTTGGAGCAGCCCCTTCTGAATGTTGCGGAGCTTCGACATCGTCTCGATCATGTGGACCGGGACGCGAATCGTGCGCGCGTGATCGGCGATGGCGCGCGTAATCGC
>SXGU01362963.1_pt1 | contig 27049 bp, 28 predicted proteins | sample 3174531 | NCBI WGS metagenome assembly SXGU01 (sample SAMN11356863, study PRJNA531348) | freshwater metagenome | isolation source: freshwater sample F1-140 | place: China: Fuxian Lake, Yuxi | collected 2017-12-25 | reverse complement strand
TAATTGAAAAGACAGAAAAATTAATTGATAAAAAAATTAGAGTTGGCTTGTTTAATAGTAAAGAATTTACAAAAGATAAATTAAAAGAGTTGGGTGTTTGTATGAAGTTGATTGGGTAGGGGTGGATTAGTGTGGTCCAGACCGACGAGGGGTATTTGTTAACCATCGTAAATCACTTAAGTCATTGATTATCATTAATAAAATAAATTTTGACTTCTTAGAAAATCTTCAAAAATCGATCAAAAACGAGGCAGTTGGTGCGCAGTTTGGTGCGCACTTAATCAATAAAATTGATATATGAATTTAGACGACAAACGAATTGCAATAATTGGCTTAGGATATGTGGGTTTGCCACTCGCAATTGAATTCGGTAAAAAATATAAAGTATTAGGTTTTGATATCAATCAATCTAGAATTGAAGAGCTGAACCTTCTAACCGACCATACCAATGAAGCAGACCTTGTTGGTATGAAAAATGCAACGGAATTAGCCAAATCGAAAGCTGGTTTGGGTTTAAATTTTTCTACTAATGTGGAGGACTTAAAAGATTGCAATATTTTTATTGTTACTGTTCCAACACCAATTAATTTATTTAAAGCACCCGATTTAACTCCGTTGCTGAAGGCTTCTGAAATGTTAGGTAAAGTAATCAAAAAAGATGATATCGTAATTTATGAATCTACTGTTTATCCTGGTTGCACCGATGAAGACTGTGTCCCGGTATTAGAGAAATATTCTGGATTGAAGTTTAATAAAGATTTTTACTGTGGGTATTCTCCAGAACGAATAAATCCCGGCGACAAGGTAAATACATTAACCAAAATTAAAAAAGTAACCTCAGGGTCAACCCTGGAAATTGCGGAGATAGTTGATCAACTATATAAATCCATTATCACCGCAGGAACACACAAAGCTCCATCCATAAAAGTGGCCGAAGCGTCAAAAGCAATTGAAAATGCACAGCGGGATGTGAATATTTCATTTGTTAATGAATTGGCTTTGATTTTTGACAGAATGGGTATTGACACCAATGATGTTTTGGATGCGGCAGGTACCAAATGGAATTTTTTAAAATACAAACCTGGTTTAGTAGGTGGACATTGCATCGGTGTCGACCCCTATTACCTAGCACATAAAGCAGAAAGTCTTGGTTATTATCCACAAGTCATTTTATCTGGAAGAAGGGTAAATGACAATATGGGAATGTTTGTGGCTAATAAAGTAATTAAACTATTGATATCAAGAAATTATGTTATTTCGGCATGTAAAATTTTAGTTCTAGGAATAACTTTTAAGGATGATTGTTCCGACATTAGGAATTCTAAGGTTATTGATATAGTGGCAGAATTGCAACAATTCAATACTACGATTGATATTTATGATCCTCGTGCTGATAAGTTTCAAGTAGAGGAAGAATATGGTATTGAGTTAATTGATTCTATTGATTTGAAATATGATGCAATCGTTTTGGCTGTAGCGCATTCCGAATTTTTGAGTTTGAATATTGAAAATTTAAAAAGCAGCTCTAAATCAGTGGTTTACGATGTGAAAGGATTTCTGAATCGCAAGATAGTAGACGGCCGGTTGTGATTTTGTATTTGTGATTAATACAGCACCGAAGAAGTCAAAAACTTAAAAGAGTGTTTTGTTTAATTTTAGGTTCATCTGGGTTTTTGGCTCTCACTTGAGTTCATATTTGGAGCCTAGAGGTCATAAGGTTTGATGTGGTCGGGAAAAACTGGACTTGAAAAAAGCCAAATTAAACCCGAAATTACACATCCATATGAAACGCGAACGAAGAAATTTCACCAATGAATTCAAGGCCGAAGTTGCCTTAGAAGCGATCAAAGAGAAATTAGCGATGGTCGAGTTAGCTGAGAAGTACAAGGTGAATACTGTACAAATCAAAGCCTGGAAGAAAGAGTTTTTAGACAATAAAGCGAGTGTTTTTGGAAGCGAAGTCAGTTCCAAGACCAAACGTGAAAAGGAATAATTGAACAAACAAGAGCAGCGAGCCCCATTTGTCAATCACTGTAAAACATTTAAGTCATTGATTATGAGTAATAAATCAAATTCAGAGTTTTTTGCAAATCTTCTAAAATTAATCAAAAACGAGGAAGTTATTACGCAGTTTGGAGCGCTGAAAACACCTACAAATACTATTTTAATACTTTCCAATAATCATGACTTATACAACTGAAATAGTGTATGCATAAAAATGTTTTAGGGCATGGTTTAATTTATGGGTTAACATCCTTTCTTCAAAGTGCAATTGGATTCGCTATTGTTTTCATTTTGACTAGTTTTTATACGCCAGAGGAGTTTGGAGTATTTAGCCTTTTATTAGTAATAGGATCTTTTGCAAGTATCATTTTTTATTTTGGAGCATCTTCGGCTCTCGGGCGTTATTATTTTGAAGATGATTCATTAAAATACAATAAGAGTATTATTTCTTCTGCTTTTCAAATCACTGCTTTCGGTGCTTTTGTTTTAATTTTGATCGCTACGATATATTCTTCTCATATATCAATCCTTTCTTTTCAAACGGATGCATATAAAATAGATTTGCAATTGATGTTTTATGCTTTTGCATTTACGTTGTTAAATAACTTATTTAATTTGATTTTAACTTATGACAATAAATCGACTATTTACCTTTTAATAAACATAATTAGTTTAGTGATAAACTTCTGTATTACTTACGTATTAATTGTTTATTTTGATTATAAAGTCCGTGCACCGATCATAGGGCTTTTTATTTCAAATATCCTATGTTTTTTAATTTATATATTTTACTATAAATCACATTTGAATTTAGAGTTTAACAACAAAGATGTAACAAAGTTGTTACGTTTTGGACTACCTACAGTATTAACCAGTCTGTTGTATTTTATTCTCGATTTTATTGATAGATTTATACTAAAGGATTTAGTAAGCTTATCGGAACTTGGGATATACTCTTTGGCATACAGGCTTGCTATGGTGATTAATATTATTTTGATAGCCCCTTTTGGATTAATATGGGCTCCTTTAAGGATGAAAAACTCTAAAAATGTAGAGCAGACAAAAGTTATGATGGTTAAAGTTACCTCATATATGGTTGTTGCAGGATTTATGGCAATATTAGTGGTCATATTGTTTGGTCGCAGCATAATGCCTGTGTTTTTTAATAAAGTTGAGTTTCTTGATGCTTTGTATATATTGCCGATATTAATTTTGGGAATCTTCGTAAAAGGGCTTCAGAATGTCCTAGATTATGGTATAAATTATTTTAAAAAACTGCAATATTACGTTATCGCAGCAATTTGTAGTATATTTTTTAATGTTGTAGCAAATTATACTTTTATTCCAATTTTTGGTTATATGGCTGCAGCCTACATAACAATGTTTACATATTTGATTAATACTGTATTAATATTCAGATTTTCTATGATGTTCTTTAAAGTTAGGTTGGAATTTGCGCGGATTTTCGCACCTTTAGCGGTGTTATTTTGTTTTTTATTTTTATTTAAGTCTAACCCAAACTTTTTTGATAGTGTATGGACTGGTGTTTCGATTTTTCTGGTAACAACATTATTATTTTTTTGGTATTGGTTAGATTTGCGTGAAAGGTTAGTAATTGTCAAATTATTAGCCCAATTGTACAGTCATTCGAAGTTTTTTTTAAAAAGGTAATACGAGTTTGACATGGTTAGAAGTTACAGGAGTAAATAGTTTTTTAAATAATAGAAGATGTATTTCGCCAATTATTGTATTTAGGACAATCTTGAATTAAAATATAAAATTGAATAATATGACAATTTCCTTAGGGTCATGGATCACATTAGACCACCCTGCGATAGCTGAAATTATGGCCGATGCGGGTTTCAACTGGCTATGTATCGACATGGAGCATTCTGTTATTGATTATTTTGAAGCTCAGCAACTGATCATTGCCATACAAAGTAAAGGTATCAAGGCTTTTGTGCGTGTGGGTGAAAACAATACACGCATTATTAAGCGTATCCTTGATGCTGGTGCGGATGGTATAATAGTTCCCTCTGTCAACTCTGCAGAAGAGGCTCAAAAAGCGGTTGATGCTGTTAAATATCCTCCATATGGAAAAAGAGGCGTAGGCCTTGCGCGAGCTCAAGGATATGGGTTTGATTTTGAAAATTACCGGGATGTTAAAGCTAAAGAGGTTAAGCTTGTTGTGCAAATAGAACACATAAATGCAATAAACGAACTGGATGCGATCTTGCAGACTAATGGTGTCGATGGTACGTTTATTGGTCCTTATGATTTATCGGGTTCTATTGGTAAGCCCGGACAATGGGATGAACCAGAAATAGTCAATGCACTGAAAATATATGAAGAAACAGTAAAGAAGTATGATAAGCTTATAGGTTTTCATGTAGTTCCTCCTGATTATAATTTAGTTATTGAAAAGCAAAATAAAGGATACAATTTTATTGCATTCAGTTTTGATGCATATTTTCTCGGTCATAAGATCAGGGAACAGTTAAAACTATTGAAAAATAAATAGTACAAAAGGATGAAAACTATAGCAATCATTCCAGCACGTTTAGCTGCCACAAGGTTTCCGAATAAGCCAATGGCTTCAATACAAGGAATGCCAATGATTGGTCACTGTTATATACGTATTAAATTTTGTTCATTACTTGATGAGATATACGTAGCAACCTGTGATACAGAAATAAAAGAATATATAGAAAGTATTGGAGGCAAAGCAATAATGACTGCTGATGTTCATGAGCGTGCTACTGAAAGAACAGCTGAAGCATTGCTTAACATTGAAGCTTTGCAGCCTGGTACAAAATATGACATAATTGTAATGGTGCAAGGTGATGAACCTTTAGTTGACCCTGATATGTTGCGAGAAGCGATAGAACCTTTATTGAATGGAGACAAAATGGTATCGAATCTTATGGCTTCTTTACACACTCAGGACGAGTATGAAAATCCAAATAATGTAAAAGTGGTAACTAATATTAAAGGCGAAGCCATTTACATGTCTAGAGAACCAATTCCTTCCAGAAAGAAATTCAAAGGTGAAATTCCTGCATTCAGACAACTTGGCCTTATTGCTTTTACAAGAGAAGCGTTGTTGAAATTTATTGCTTTACCTACAACTCCTTTAGAAATCATTGAATCCGTTGACATGAACCGTTTGATCGAGAATGGTGTTCCGATTCAAATGACAGTTACAAAATACCTTGCAGACTCTGTTGATACTGTTGAGGATTTAGTTAGAGTGGAAGAAAAAATGAAGAAAGACATTTTGTTTCAAACCTATAAGAACCAAATTAAGGCATGAAAGTAAAGGTCTCCAATCTTGCATTTTCTAATAACGAATATTTAGTAAAGGCTCTTTTACATGAATTCCCTAATGCTGAGGTTAACAAAGAAGGGAAAAGGATGAAAGACGAAGCATTAATTGATTTCTTTTATGATGCTGATGCAGCTATAGTAGGTTTAGAATTGATCACATCGCAATTTTTAGATAAACTAACCAATCTTCGCATAATTGCTAAGTATGGGGTCGGGCTTGATAATATCGATCTGAAAGCTTGTAAGCAGAGGAATATAGAAATAGGTTGGACTGGTGGAGTCAATAAACGTTCTGTTGCTGAAATGGCAATTGGATTCATGTTATCACTTTCACGGAACTTATATATTACATCAAACCAACTGAAACAATTACATTGGAATAAGAATGGAGGATCACAATTAACAGGCAAGACCATTGGTATTATTGGGGTTGGATTTATAGGAAAAGAGTTAATATCATTACTACAACCCTTCAATTGCCGTATATTAATAAATGATATCATTGATCAGTCTAAATATGCAATTTCAAATGGGCTTACTTGTGTTTCTAAAGATGAATTGTTCAGTCAGGCTGATATAATAAGTATTCATACTCCATTGTCAGAATCAACTATTAACCTTTTTAACTCAAGTGTATTTGCTAAAATGAAACCCAATGCATTTTTAATAAATACAGCCAGGGGAGGAATTGTTAATGAAAATGATTTGAAATATGCACTTGAGAATAATATCATTGCTGGTGCTGCTCTAGATGTTTATGAAACAGAACCCCCTGTAAATAAAGAATTACTTTTTATGCCTAATTTGATATGTACGCCACATACAGGCGGTAACTCTTATGAAGCAGTTGTTGCAATGGGAATGTCTGCCATTTCACATTTAGTTAATTATAGAGATAAAAAAAATAAATATGAAGATTTATAAAGTTGGCATTGCCGGTTATGGGATAGTCGGTAAACGTAGGCATCAATATATAAATGAACATTCAAATTTACGTGTTACTGCTGTTTGTGATCAGAGTCTTTCAAATGATTTCAAGGGAATGCCTGGAATTTCATGCTTTAACGACTATAAAGATCTACTTGCAACTGAATTAGACATTTTGTTTGTTTGCCTACCGAATAATATTGCAGCGGAAGTAACCATATCAGGGCTGAAAAATGGTCTGCATGTTTTTTGCGAAAAACCACCGGGTAAAGATGTTGATGATATTTTAAGGGTCATTGAAACAGAAAAAAGGCATTCATCACTTAAGCTTAAATATGGATTTAATCATCGTTACCATGATTCAATAAGGGAAGCATTAAAAATTATTCAATCGGGTGAACTTGGGGAGGTAGTTAATCTTCGTGGAGTATATGGGAAAAGCAGGGTCATACCATTCTCTGGTGGTTGGCGATCAAAACGAGAAATGGCAGGAGGAGGTATTTTACTTGATCAGGGTATACATATGGTTGACCTAATGCGATTGTTTTGTGGTGAGTTCCAGGAAGTAAAAAGTTTTATTTCAAATGATTTTTGGAAACATGATGTAGAGGACAATGCCTATGCATTACTCAAAGATACCAAGGGAAGAATAGCAATGCTGAATTCAACTGCTACACAATGGCAGCATAAATTCAATCTTGAAATAACGTTATCACAAGGTTATATTGAGTTACATGGAATTCTTTCAGGTTCAAAAAGTTATGGTGAAGAGAGGATAGTTATTGGAAGAAGAGATGAGATCTCTGATAACGGTCAGATGGAAAATAGAACCATTAAGTTTCTTCAGGATAATTCTTGGAAGGATGAGATCTTCGAATTCGCTGATGCAGTAATAAATGATAATCCCATCATTTCTGGAACAAGTACTGATGCTTTAGAAACAATGAAACTCGTGTTCAAAATTTACTACAACGATTCTGAATGGAGAAATCAATTTAATATTAAAAACCCGGAAAACTAATTAACAATGAACAATCTCGACAAAATTTATCAGGAAAAAGGTTTGAATGCTGCTGCGTTTAGTAAAGGATATGCTGATTATTTAGTAACGCTTATTCAGCAATTAGATCATGAAAAAATCGCAACGTGTATATCACATCTTGAGGAAGCAAGACAAAACGATAATAACATTTTTGTAGTAGGTAATGGAGGTTCAGCATCTACCGCCTCACATATTGGAAATGATTTTGGTTTAGCTGTATTGAAAAAATCTAATAAAACTGAAAATAAATCATATCGTGCATTAGCACTTACAGATAATCTTTCGGTCATTTCTGCAATTGGTAATGATAGCACTTTCGAAAACATATTTGTTGATCAACTTAAAATACATTTTAGAAAAGGAGATAAACTGATTGTAATTTCTGCCAGTGGTAATTCACCAAACCTAGTTGTAGCATCAGAATGGTTCAAAAAACAAGGAGGCACTGTTATTGGATGGCTAGGGTTTGACGGAGGTAAACTTAAAAACATAGTAGACCTTTCGCTTGTAATAGAGTCACCAAAAGGTGAATATGCACCAGTAGAAGACCTGCATCTTGTGATCAATCATATAATTGTTACATGGATGCAGTATCATATCATGCATGAAGATGGAATTTTATAAATATGGCTATAGACTTTACAGGTAAAACCATTTTAGTAACGGGTGCAACCCGTGGAATAGGAAAGCAGATCGCTGATGATCTAGCAATGCTTAATGCTCAACTAATTTTAACTGGAACTCATCCTGATCAGATAATTGAATTGAATAAATATGCAAAAAGTAGAAATCTTAACACTATTTATTATTGCGTAGACTTGCTCAATAAGGAAAGTCTGGATATTTTTATAGAAAAATTAAGTGATCATCCGAAAATTGATGGCCTTGTTAATAATGCTGGTATTAACAGACTTAATTATATTAACGATATAATCGAGCATGACTGGGATGAAATGATAGCAGTTAATTTGTCTGCTCCCTTCCGATTATTGAAAGCTATTTCAAAAAAAATGATTGCACAACAATTTGGGAGGATAATTAACATTGCATCAATATTCAGTACAATTAGTAAAGAAAAGCGTTCCGCTTATTCTGCTACAAAATTTGGATTGCATGGTTTAACAGTTGGTGTTTCTAATGATCTGGCACGTCACAATATCTTGGTTAATACATTATCACCAGGATTTGTAATGACTGATCTTACTCGAAAAAATTTGTCGGCAACTGAAATGGAACAACTCGCAAATCAAGTTCCAGCAAAAAGACTTGCAGATGTAAAAGATATTTCAAATGTTGCTGTCTTTTTACTAAGCGAAATGAATACATATTTAACTGGCCAAAATATAGTAGTTGATGGGGGATTTACAAATGTCTGAGTCTTTTTCTGTTAGCTCTAAGTTACGTGGTCTATACTATGTCAATTTTATTAATGACATTCAGAAAAGTTTGACTGTTTTAACTGAAAGAAAAAAACTTGTTTTTGTCATTGATGAAAAACTCTGTGACTTGTTTAAAGATGAACTTTCTGTGATCATGTCATCTAGTAGATACGTACTACTTAAAAGTAGTGAGGAAAATAAAACGATAAATTATTCGCAAGAAGTTATCAGCGAATTAATTAAAGTAAATGTTCGCAAGGATGATTCATTGATAGCTATCGGAGGAGGAATTACGCAAGACATTGTTGCGTTTATCTCATCTATTTTATTTCGTGGTCTTGATTGGAAATTTTATCCTACTACACTTTTGGCACAATGTGATAGTTGTATAGGAAGTAAGAGTTCAATCAATTTTAATCAGTATAAAAATCTTGTTGGCACATTCAATCCGCCATCTGAAATTTACATTTATTCTGGATTTTTAATGACACTTTCTGAAAGTGAGATAAGGTCAGGTATTGGAGAGATGTTGCATTATTTCTTTACTGAAGGGATAAATTTAGCACAAGAAGTTTCCGATAAATTCGAAGATTTAATATCCGATCGAAATAGTTTGCCTTATTTTATTTCAAACAGTTTAAGGATAAAAAAGAAAATTATCGAAATCGATGAGTTTGATGGCTCTATCCGACACATATTTAATTATGGACATACTTTTGGTCACGCTCTTGAAGCAATAACAGAGTATAATATTCCACATGGACAGGCAATTTCACTAGGGATGGATCTGGCCAACTATATTTCACTTCAAAAAAATATGATTACAAAGGATCAATTTGAGGAAATGCATTCAATATTGGAAAAAAATATTCCCATTTTTAAATTTACAAGTGAAAATATTGAATATTACTTTAATGCTTTGTCAAAAGATAAAAAGAACAAAGGGTCTCAATTAGGTTGTATTCTTACTTTTGGAGCTGGGAAAGTTGAGAAAGTTTTTATTGAATTGGATATTACTCTCAGGAATATAATTTTAGAATATTCTAATTCTTTTGCAAAAGAATGGAACCTCTTTTCTTATCTTATTTTCTTAATGAAGATACACCGACCTATGGTGGAACAGTGGGAACCATATTATTTGAGAAAGATCGAGCTATTTCTAAAGGTGATACTTCCAATAATTTGAAATTTACATTCCCTGCTCATGTAGGAACACATATTGATTTCCCTTTACATTTTTCAAATAATGGTAAAAAATGTAGTGATTATCCTGCTTCATTTTGGATTTTCAAAAAAATAGGATTTTTGAATTGTTCGGTTGAGGATATAGAAAATAAAATAGAAACTCTATCAGATGATATTGAACTATTAATTATAAAAACCGGTTTTGGAAATAAAAGAGGTACTGATGAATTTTGGGCTTCACAGCCTGTAATACCATCAACTCTAGCTAAATTATTTAGAATGAAATTTCCTAAACTTCGAGTATTTGGTTTTGATCTGATTTCACTTACTAGCAAGTTGGATAGAGAAGAAGGTAAAATGGCTCATATAGCGTTTTTGCTTAGTAATGATATTCTTGTTTTGGAGGATATGGATCTGCGTTTTTTAGAAGCTGCTCCTTCCTTTGTGATCATAGCTCCATTGCAGATTGAGCAAGCAGATGGGGTTCCATGCAATGTTTTATCTTTTTAAAATCTACAAATGAAAGTTACTGAAGAAGAAATCCGACCAGAAAAGGTATTTGATGAATACCTTCAACTTACAAATAAAGATGTGGTGGATTATTTTGAGAAGGCCGAGAAATTTGACATCCTTTGTCCTGCTTGTGGAGGAAAAGGAGAGCATTGGGCCTTAAAATCCGGATTCTCCTATAAACTATGCCCCGATTGTCTGAGTATTTATGTAAGTCCAAGACCGGTGATGGATGCTTTTAATGCTTATTATACTGATTCTCCGTCAACTAAATTTTGGGCTACTACTTTTTATAAGGTCACGGAGGCTGCAAGACGTGAAAAATTATGGAAACCTAAAGCACAAATGATCAAGGATAGGATCAAACTTTATGAAGATAACGATTCGGTAAAATATATAATTGATATTGGAGGAGGTTATGGCGTATTTGATGAAGAGATCAAAAACATCATGGACATCGAAGCAATAATTATTGAACCATCAGTTCACCTTGCGGCAATTTGTCGTGAGAAGCAATTACCAGTTATTGAGAAATTTATGGAAGATATTTCCGAAGATGAATTGCCAGAAGGTCGTAAATGTTATGTGAGTTTCGAGTTGTTCGAACATTTGCATGATCCAACTTTATTCCTTCAAACGGTCTTCAACAGTATGCGCAAGAATGATCTTTTCATATTTACAACACTAAGTAGCATGGGAGTAGACATTCAAGTGTTAAAAGAGAACGCAAAGGCGCTTTCACCTCCACATCATTTGAATTTCATGAATCCGAAATCAGTTTCAACATTGCTAAGTAAACTTGGTTTTGATGTGCTAGAAACAATAACTCCAGGAAAACTAGACATGGACATTTTGTTAAACAACAAGCAGTTTATTAAAGATACGTGTTGGAAGAATATTTTGGAGTATTCAAGTAAAGATGAAATCGAGCAAATACAACAATTTATAGCTAATTCTGGTTTGAGTTCACACATGATGATTACTTGTACTAAAAGTTAATATGAAGTTTGTTGATATATCGGGCTATGGCCATTCCGGTAAAGGAGTAATTACAGATATTTTAAAAGAATTTGAAGGATACCAGGTTCCACACTATAATTTTGAGTTTAATTTACTTCGAATTCAAGGAGGATTAATTGATCTTAAACATGCCTTAGTTGATAACTGGTCCCCAATTCGCTCAGATGCTTCAATAAGAAGATTTTACAGACTAATTAACACGATTGGTCCCAAAGCCAGATTTAGTTCTCCGATGTCCCTTTTTTATTCAAATGGGATGAATTATGATGAGTATTTTAACGGAAAATTTAGCCATCTGAGCAAGAATTATATTCATTCCTTAATCTCCGCCAGCTATTTTGGAGATTGGCCTTATCCAGCAATTGATCAATTACCATGGAGGCGATTCATAAGTAGGATGAGATCCAATATGAGATTTGACAATGCGCTAATTGATGTTTATGTTTCTGATCCGGAAGGATTTCATATAAAGACACAAAAACTTCTCAATGACCTTTTCGATACAGTGAAAGAGGAAGGCACAAAAGTTATAGTTATGCATAATGCATTTGAACCTTTCAATCCGGTAGCAGGAATTAATTTATTTGACAATGCAAAACTAGTTGTTGTACAGAGAGACCCAAGAGACATTTATGCAAGTACTATTGTGTCAGAAGGTGCTTTTATTCCTAAATATGAAACAAGAGCTAATTGGAAGTTAAAGAGAAATATGCTGGGGAACACCATTGATCTTTTTATTGAACGACAAGCTTTGTATTTTAAACATGTGAATAAGGATTATGATAGTGGCAAGGTTTTAAGATTGCAATTTGAAGATGTGGTGTTGAACTATGAAAAAGTATTGCAGCAATTATATGATTTTTTAGGTGAGACACCTAAAATTCATGCCAAAAAGGGTACTTACTTCAAGCCTGAATTATCTAAGAATAACATTGGACTTTGGAAATTGATGGAAGATCAAACCAATATAAAACTAATAGAAAAGGAATTGATTAATTACTGTTATAATGGATAATAATATTAATTTCACTAAGGTAAATGAAATTGATTTGCCAAAAATTCTCGATGAACGAGGAAACCTTTCATTTATTGAAGCACCTAGAAATATTCCGTTTGAAATTAAAAGGGTGTATTGGATTTATGATGTTCCTGGAGGGGAGAAAAGAGGTGGCCATGCCTATAGGGAGCTTAATGAATTAATCATTGCAATATCTGGCAGTTTTGATGTAACAATTGACACAGGCACTGAAATAAAAAAGTTCACATTAAATAGATCATATAAAGGGGTGTATATCCCTAAAATGGTATGGCGTTCATTAGATAATTTTTCTACAAATGCATTATGTTTGATACTGGCCTCCGAAGAATACAAAGAAGATGACTACATAAGAGATTATGATGAATTTATTTCATTATTAATTAATAAATAAGTAATTTCCAATGGAAAAAATGAGAATTACAGATTGTAATATTATCTGGTTACCAAAAATCCACAATCGAGCAGGAAATATTACTCCAGTCCATGAAAATATAGATGTTCCATTTCCAATAAAGCGTGTTTTTTATTTGTATGATATTCCAGGAGGAGAGTCTCGAGGTGCTCATGCACATATTGAATGCCATCAGTTTTTAGTTGCTGCTAGTGGAAGTTTCGATGTTATGGTTGACGATGGAAATAGCAAAAAGGTTTTTAATTTAAATAGACCATATTTTGGGTTGCATATCCCTCCTGGAATTTGGGCAGAAGAATTTAATTTTTCATCAGGAGGTATTTGTTTAGTATTAGCCTCACATAATTATAATGAAAAGGATTATTTAAGATCTTATGAAGAATATATAAATGGACGAAAATAATATTTACATACATCCAACTGCCATTGTTGGATCAAAAAAGATAGGTAATGACACCAAGATTTGGCAATATGTGGTAATTCTTGATGGATCGGAAATAGGTAGTAATTGTAATATAAATTTCTCTTGTTTTATTGAACAAGGAGTTAAAGTTGGGAATAATGTCACTATAAAATCCGGTATATATTTATGGGATGGAATAGAATGTGAAGATGATGTTTTTTTGGGTCCAAATGTGGTTTTTACAAATGATATTTTCCCAAGAAGTAAACAATATAAAGAGCCTGTAAAAACATTAATCAAGAAAGGAGCTTCAATTGGTGCTAATAGTACAATATTGGCTGGAGTTACAATCGGTAAATATGCATTAACTGGAATTGGATCAGTTATAACAAAAGATATTCCAGACTATTCACTTTACTTTGGCAACCCTGCAAGATTTCAAGGTTGGATTGATGAATTTGGTAATAAGTTGATCCGGATTTCTGAAACAGAATACCAAGAGCCTCTATCTAAGAGAATTTTCAATTTAATAAACAATAAGTTAACCCCTCAATAAAATATTGAATGATCCCATTCCTAAATTTAAAAAAAATAAATAATAAGTATAGAGAAGAACTGATACTTGAATTTGCAAATTTCATTGATAGTGGGTGGTATATACTAGGAGAACGGGTAAAGCAATTCGAAACTGAATTTGCTTCATTTTGTCAGGTAAAACATTGCATAGGTGTTGCCAATGGCCTTGATGCACTTGTGCTGATAATTCGTGCTTATAAGGAATTGGGTAGGCTTAAAGAAGGAGATGAAATTATTGTACCTGCAAATACATACATAGCTAGTATTCTTGCAATTACAGAAAATAGATTAATTCCTGTTTTAGTTGAGCCAGACTATAATTCTTATACTCTGGATACAACAAAAATTGAGGCTAGAATCACGTCACGAACAAGGGCTATATTGCCTGTCCATTTGTATGGACAGCTTTGTAACATGACGGCAATCAATATTATAGCAAAAAAACATAATTTGATAGTTATTGAAGATTCAGCTCAATCACATGGAGCTATTCATAATGGTAAAAAAAGTGGTAATCTAGGTGACGCTTCAGCTTTTAGTTTCTATCCTGGAAAAAACTTAGGTGCCCTTGGTGACGCTGGTGCAATCACAACAAATGACGATGAATTAGCATCCATATTGAACATTATAAGAAATTATGGATCAGAAAAAAAATATTTTAACCAGTTTCAAGGGGTCAACAGCCGTTTAGATGAGTTGCAGGCAGGACTTTTAAGTGTAAAATTAAAATATCTTCAAGTTGAAACTAAAATTCGCCGTAGTATTGCGAACGCCTATCTGGATGGAATTAACAATTCAAATTTAATTTTACCGGTTGTGAGCAATCCTGATTCTCATGTGTGGCACCTATTTGTTGTGCGAACTTCTAACAGGGATAAATTTCAACAATTTCTATCTGATAATGGGGTTCAAACAGTTATTCATTATCCAGTCCCTCCTCACAGACAAAGCGCATATAAATCAATGAGCTCTTTAAATTTTCCAATCACAGAAGAGATCCATAGAACGATTTTAAGCATTCCTATAGATATCAGTATGAGTGACGAGGATGTAAAGACAGTGATAGATGCTTGTAATAGGTATAATGGATAAATTTCAGGATTCAGAACTTAAAATTTGTTTTTATTTTCCCTACGATGAGGTAAGTGGAGTTCCTGTTTTGTTCTTTAGAATGGCAAATGAACTCGCTGTTTTGAACAAATTGATTCAGATTTATGTAATTGATTATGCAGATGGGGTTATGGCCAGGAATTTGATTAATTCTAGTAGTATAAGTCTTTTGCCTTTTAAAGATGGAGTGTCTATTTCACCACCTGAAGATGCAGTTTTGGTTATGCAATCGATTCTGCCATATTCTATGCGGCCGGAGTTGAAGATACTCCCTAATACGAAACTAATTTTCTGGAATTTACATCCTGATTGTCTTGTCCCTTCTTTAATACCTCTCCCATATTTAAGGAGTCTTCAAAATAAAAATTTTGAGTTTTATAGTCTTTTGGCCCAGACATTATATCGTTCATTGATCAGGAACTTAAGGGAATTTACTGAGCAAGCAATCGCAAAGAAGGCACTGTGGTTTATGGACCAATCAAATCTTGATAAAACACTTAAATATTTGTTTACCAATATTTCAGATGTTGACTTTGTACCGGTTCCGGCACTTGGGTCAAAACTTATTAAAGCCAATGCTTTTCCAGGGAAAGAGGTATTGAATTTTACCTGGGTAGGTAGATTATGTGATTTTAAGGCATACAGCTTAATTTACACTATAAAAAAATTGAGTTCTCTGGCATTCGCACAAAAGAAGCCGATTCATTTTACAATAATTGGAGAAGGACCATTTAAAAGGGAGATCAGTGATTTGCTTGTAAATCACGAATGGTTCAGTTTAGAAATGCTTGGTTCATTGAAACCAGAAACTCTTGATAATTATCTGTTAGAAAACACAGATGTACTTACAGGAATGGGGACATCTGCCCTTGAGGGTGCGAAATTAGGGATCCCTACCATTTTACTTGATATAAGCTACTATCCTGTTAAGGGTGATTATAAGTTTAGGTGGCTTCACGAAACCGAAAATTTTGACCTAGCTCATGATTTAACCCAATTTGATCTGAAAGAAGGAAATCTGAGTTTGAAATATATGCTTGATGATCTGCACAATAATTATCAGGCACTTTCAAAAAAAGCATTGGAGTATTTTCTGAAAAATCATGAAATGAAAATCGTTCTGGATAAGTTTATTTTAAAAGTAAAAGAGACGGAAATGAAGTTTTCTGATATTAATCCTGCTCTTCTTAATAAAAGTATTGTAAGAAAAACATATGATATCCTAAGAGGTCTGAAAAGAACTTATCGAAAGTAAAATTATGACAACAAAAAATTTGAGACTATCCAAATCAATAATTGGCCAAAATGAAGCAAATGCAGTTACCAAAGTTTTGCTGGAAGATGGATATCTGGGGATGGGTGCAGAAGTTGGTAGATTCGAAGCTGATATAGCTGCATATTTGGGTGTAGATCCTGATCATGTAGTTTGTGTTAGCACTGGTACAAGTGCATTGCATTTGGCAGTTGAGGCTTTAGTGAATCCAGGAGAAGAGGTTCTAGTGCCATCTTTTACTTTTCTTTCATCCTACCAGGCAATTTCCGCGGCCCGGGCTATCCCTGTTTCCTGCGACATTTATGAGGATACTTTAACTATTGATATTGAGGATGCAATTAGTAAAGTTACACCCAATACCAAGGCAATAATGCCAGTACACTATGCAAGTAATCCTGCAAGCCTTGAAATAATTTATGAGTTAGCGAGGAAATTTAATCTACGTGTAATTGAAGATGCTGCACATGCTTTCGGTTGTTCCTTTAAATCTCAAAAAATCGGATCATTTGGAGATGTAGTATGCTTCTCTTTTGATGGGATTAAAAATATTACCTCAGGTGAAGGGGGGGCAATTGTAACATCTGATCCGGAAATCCTGTCAATCGTAAAAGACGCGAGACTGCTTTCGATAGAAAAGGATTCTGAAAAAAGATATACAGGAAACCGAAGCTGGGATTTTGATGTCATAAGACAAGGTTATCGGTACCATATGAGTAATATTTTCGCTGCGATTGGACGTGTTCAACTTCAGCGGCTTGATATTGAATTTTCTCCCAGAAGAAAGGAGCTTGCAAGCACCTACAGAGACTTACTTGCAGATAACCCACTTATTAAGATGCAAGGTGTTGCAGAGAGTTCAGACATTGTACCTCATATATTTATAATTAGAGTGCTTGAGGGTAAACGTGAAGGTTTAAAGAATGAGCTTGATGAGGGAAAAATCCCTACTGGTATACATTATAAGCCAAACCATTTGCTGAGTTATTATGGGAATGGAAGTGTGAAATTACCAGTTACAGAGAGTGTGTATAATGAAATCTTAACTTTACCTTTGCATCCGGAATTAGAGATTAGTGACATTGAAGAAATATGTGCAATTATTAATAATTATCTAATTAAATGAAAACAATACTTTTAGCAGGCGGTCTTGGGACCAGGTTAAGTGAAGAAACTATATTAAAACCAAAGCCAATGGTAGAAATAGGTGGAATGCCTATTTTATGGCATATAATGAAGAGTTATGCTGCTTATGATTACAATGATTTTGCTGTAGCGCTTGGATACAAAGGAGACGTAATTAAAGAGTTCTTCCTTAATTACAAACTTCACAAGAGCGACATGATTGTTAACTTAAAATCAGGTAACATGAAATTTGAAAATGATTCATCAGAAGATTGGACGGTGGGGCTGCATGATACTGGTGCGTCCAGCATGACAGGTGGAAGATTATTGAATTTGAAACGACTTTTCAAGCCCGGTGACACATTTATGCTCACATATGGCGACGGTGTTGCAGATATAGATATCTCAAAATTAGTAGAATTTCATAAAGCTCATGGCAAAATAGCAACACTTACAGCTGTTCGCCCTCCAGCACGTTTCGGTTCTATTATAATGGAGGAAAGTGGTAATATACTGGAGTTTAAGGAAAAGCCACAAGTAGGTGAAGGATGGATAAACGGCGGTTATTTTGTATTTAATTATAAGGTTTTCGATTATCTGAAAGACGATCAAACAATTTTAGAAAGAGAACCGCTTGAAAATCTTTCTAAGCAAAATCAATTGGTGGCATATCATCATGAAGGCTTCTGGCACTGTATGGACACCATCAGAGACAGAGATAATTTAAATGAAATTTGGGCTGGGAATAATGCCCCTTGGAAAAAGTGGTAAACAACCTCTGCAAACGGCAGTTGAAGGATGCTTAAGTCGAATTTGTTAGGAATATTTCAATTGAAGATAGCCAAACCGAATTCAACGAATTGGAAATAAAATATTACAATTTACGAAATGAAATTAGATCTATATAAAAACAAGAAAGTAATGATTACCGGCCATACGGGTTTTAAAGGAACCTGGTTATCTACATGGTTGTTGAATATGGGAGCAGAAGTTGCAGGTTATTCAATTGGTATTCCAACTCAACCTTCACATTTTGAGGAATTAGGTCTGATTAAAAAGATCAAGCACTATCTTGGTGATGTTAGGGATTATGATCGCTTTTTTGAAGTATGCCAGGAATTTAAACCTGAATTTATCTTTCATCTTGCCGCTCAACCTTTAGTTCGAGAATCCTACTCAAATCCCAGGGAAACTTTTGAAGTTAATATGTCAGGAACCTTAAATGTGTTGGAAACTATCCGAAATATGTCAGATGTAGTAAAAGTTGGAATAATTATTACCAGTGATAAATGCTATGATAATGTAGAATGGATCTATGGATATCGCGAGGATGATAAACTTGGTGGTGAGGATCCATATAGCGGCTCCAAAGGAGCTGCAGAATTGATATCTAAATCATATATGCATTCATTTTTCAAGACTGGTTTTCCTAACATAGCAACTGTTAGGGCAGGAAACGTTATTGGAGGGGGTGATTGGGCAAAAGACCGTATCGTTCCGGATATCGTCCGTTCATGGTCTGAAGGAAAAGGTGTAGCAATAAGAAGCCCATACAGTACAAGGCCTTGGCAGCACGTTCTCGAACCGTTAAGCGGCTACCTGTGTCTTGGGGTTGATCTTTATGCTTCTGCTTCTGAAAACAGGAATGAGTCATTTAATTTTGGTCCTGATTCTCGTGTAAACAAGAATGTGGGCGAACTTATTGATGAGATGAAAGAATTGTGGCCTGATTCTCCGGGATGGATAAACAAATATGTTGAAGATGGTAAAACAGAGGCTAATCTTTTGAAGCTCTGTTGCGATAAAGCAAATATTATTCTAAAATGGTATCCGGTTATGGGATTTGAAGAGACGATTGACTTCACAATGAGTTGGTATGTGAATTATTATAACAAAAGATCTTCAGTAATTGATTTTACCATTAATCAAATAAACTCATACACTGAAAAAGCAAAGGAAAGGGGGGTTTTATGGGCAGTAATTTAATAGATGGTTTGATGTTAACATCCTTACGGCAGATTCATGATGAACGTGGTGCCGTATTTCATTTTTTAAAATCAGAATCTGTAAATTTTCGACATTTCGGAGAGTCTTATTTTTCAAAAATAAATGAGGGTGTAGTAAAAGGATGGAAGTTACATTTCAGAGCATTTCAGAACATGTGCGTACCAGTCGGCAGAATTAAATTTGTTGTTTATGATGTTCGAAGAGATTCTCAGACATTTGGAATGATAAATGAAATAATATTAGACGATAGCGTAAATTACCATCTTTTAAGCTTGCCGTCAAATATTTGGTACAGTTTTAGAGCTATTGATTGCGATTTTGCTTTATTGGCAAATATTTCAAGCGAATTACATGATATAAATGAGTGTATTCAGTTGCCATTAGAAAATGATGTAATTGAGTATCGATGGTGAGATACACTCTTTTGGGGGAGCTTACAAAAGGACTCTGAGGTATTCAGTAATTGTGCTCCTTGAAAAGCTGGTGTTGCGGACAATGCTGCGGTTGCTCTTACCCTATTTTTTGCGGCGGAAGATTTCCTATATCTGATGCATAGTTTTTGGTTTATTCGCCATAATCCAAAGATTACAGTTAATGTATCAATTTCCAATAAAAGGGTGGTACAGTTGAAACTGAAATATTCACAAGGCGAAGGATTGTGTTGAGTGTCATCGTTCATGTACGAAGACCAATATGGAAAATCCTAGGCGCATCGAAGTTGTAAGAAAAGACAGTGAATTGTTGACCAATGCGAGCGGTAAAACGTTGTTTCCAGAAATGGATGATTATCAGAAATACCGATGCAGTGCCTACGTGACAACTGTCGCCATTTCGGTTTACTTGGTTTGGGAAGTTTACAAACACAGAGCTGAGGCAAAGAATCAAATCAAGGAGTGGAAAGTGGAGTAAGGGTTGGATGGTTTTTGCTTTAAGCACTTGGCCGCAACGAGTTTGGAGGGTGTGAGGAATTTTGTGTAAGTTAATATTTTGGTAGATGTATTTGGTAGAAAATCATACTTTTAAACCAATACATCATGAAAAAGCAAAAAGAAGAAAACCCAATCAAGGCTCTGGCAGAGGAGCTATTTGGTGAGATATTCTCGAAGAACCGTATTAGTATTAAAGACGTGCGTTAACCAAAAACGGAGGTCTTTTTTTGACCAAAACTTCCAAAGAATCATCGCTTAAGAGAACCCAAAAGAGGTTACCTGTCAAATTGCGCATCTTCCAATTGTATAATTTAGACTAATATTTACAATTTAAAATGAAATTTTCTTTAGTTGGTGTTTTACTTTTGCTATATTTAATTCTACCTTGGAATCTTCTGGATGTTAAATATTTGGGTCTTAATCTTAGCGGATATAACTATTTAAATATTAGAAGTTATCTTCTTTTGCCCATACTAATAGTAATTTTTATCAGAAATGTTTTAAAATTTAAAATGGTTCTATTAGGTTTGACATCATGGTGTTTAATTGCAATTTTAAATTTACATTTTACATCAATTCAGCAAACAACTTTCTATTCGTTCAATCTTTTGATGAGTTCTGATGTAGTTAATTTATTGTTTATTTCTATTGTTTATATTAAAAAAGATCGCTTAACCCTATTGCTGGAAAGAGAAGGCACTAATGAGTTAAGTGTAATATTCCGATGTTTCAATGTCATTGTAATTATTAATGCGCTGTTGTCACTCACCAAAGTAGATGATGTTCTTCCATGGACACATGATGTCTTCGGTAATGTGAGAGGAATTTGGTTTAGCTCCAACCTTATATACAGCGTTGCATTAGGGGTTACTTTTATTTTTATCTTTTACACAAAACTTGCGCTTATCATAAAATGTGTTATTTCATTAATTCTGTTAATTGTTATGAACATGACTGATGTTGACACTGCTATTTATTCATTAATTATAAGCTTATTTTTCGTACATTTTAAATTCATTAGGAAGCGAATCGTTATTTTTATTTTGTTATTTTTATTTTTATTTTATCTGAGAGCCTACCTTAGTTTTATTGACAATAACACTTTAAATTCAATCATAATTAGGGCTGGGATGCTCATGGTATACTTTGACTTGATTTTCTCTGATGCATTTCACTTTATTTTTGGATTTGCTGCTGGTGGAATGGACTCTATTGGAGGTAATAATTTTCAATTTTTGGGTACGACACTTTATGAACAGTACATTACAAAGTGGGATGTTAATATTGGAGATGCTATTTTTGAAGCCATGGAGAGATTCAGTGCTAATGAGTCTGAGAGAGCCGTAGGATATAGAATAATTATGCCCCATTTTGGATTTCTTTGTATGGTAATAAATCTCGGATTTTTGTTGACATATTTAATCGTAAAACCTGTTTTTAAAGCACTAAATACAGACATTCGCAATGGTTCCGTCGAAAAAAAATACTATGCAATGATAGTGTTCTTACTAATATTTCAATTTTTTCATACATTTTTTATGATTCCTTTAATATTTACTTTATCATTACTTATAATTGAAAGAAATAGAATCTTGAAACCACCAATTACCAAAGCACAATAATATTATTCTAATTTATGAAAGAAGTTACAGTATTAATGAACTGTCTAAATGGTTCGAAATATCTGCGAAAAACCTTAAATTCGTTGAAGGTACAAACATATAAAAATTTTAAGGTTTTATTTATTGATAATATTTCATCAGATGATTCAATTAAAATTGTTTCCGAGTTTGAAGACCATATCGAGATAAGAGTATTGCAAACTCCCTATACAATGACATTGGGAGCAGCTAGAGCATATGGTGTTGCGTTTATAGACACGAACTATTTCACCATCCTTGATACTGATGATATTTACCTCATAGATACCTTACAGATATTATACAACGAGATTCGATTGGATGATGTTGCTGTTGTTTATGGAAATAAGTTATTGATTAATGAGAAAGATGAGATTTTTGGACGAACAATAAATAGGTATGCAGGCACTAGGGGTGATTTTTTTGAGAAACTCTTATTGCATTGGGATATACCTCTCGTGAGCGTAATAGTTAATACTAATAAAATACGCAAACTAAAGATTAATTTTGACGAGAGATATGTGGGATCAGAAGAGTTTGATTTTTTCTTGAGGGTTGCTGCATATTATCATTTTAAGTCGATAAATAATTTTGTAGTAAAGTACCGTGTACATTCTAGTTTAAGTAGAACTTTAGGTGATAGAAGAGAATTAGAGCGTAGAATGGCTCTTGTAAATCTTCAGAGGCTATTTCCAGAGTATTCGTTGAAATATAAAATAGCCTTCAAGCATGCTTATGCTAGATGTGATTTTTATAATTCTCTAAGATTTATAGAGAAGAATGATTTTGTTAACGCTCGAAAAGCATTAAAAGGTATCTTGGTTTATGATTGGAGATATATGGTATTTTACTTTATGACTTTTTTTCCACGGTTAACTATTTTACTTTTAAGATTAAAATATAGGAATCACTTGGATTTATAATGTGGGTTTAATATATAAGCTGTTAACGCAAAAATTAGTACTTCAATAATGGAGTCAAACATTTCCAAAATTTCAAATGGCAAAAATTCCGTATTTAAAAGACCTTTATTTCACTATCCAAGGAATAAGATTATTCAGCAAAATGCTTAAAAAATCTTGTTACTGGACCGCTGACAAGATGGAGAGATATCAGTTAGAAAAATTAAAATTTTTGCTCCTAGAATCATATCACGGTATTCCTTATTATAGGGAATTATTTGACAGCTTAGCATTTAATCCCATAACTGATTTTAAATCATTATCTGATCTCGATAAACTCCCGATATTAAGCAAAGAATTCATAAATAAGAACAAAAATATTTTTGTTAATATTAAACATACTAAAAATTCAATTCTATTTAAGACCTCTGGATCAACCGGTGTGCCTTTTGAAATATTAGTTCACCCAAATCAATGGATTTTAGAGCAAGGTGTGGTTTGGCGTCATTGGAAATGGGGCGGATACAATTTTCGTGATCCCTTGGCAATGGTAAGAAGTTTTGTCCCCTCTAACGAACAAACACTTTGGCGGACAAGCAAATTGAGTAACTTCACGTATTTTAGTCCCTTTCATTTGAATGATGTCAATATGGCTAAATATTTAGACCATATGGTAGCTAGAAATATTGTTATTCTAAGAGGCTACCCTTCGTCAATTGCTACTTTAGCAGATTTTGTAATACGTTCGGGACATGCTATTCCCAAGATAAAGTTGATTTTAACGGCGTCGGAAGTACTTACCGACAAAGATCGGCATTTAATTGAAAGCGCTTTTGAAGCCAAGGTGTCAAATCATTATGGACTTGCAGAGCAAATTGTAATGATGGGTGACTGTGAAAAACATGAAGGGTTACATAATTATGATGAATATGGTTATTTGGAGTTAATAGATACGGAGGATCCCAAAATTAAAAGAATAATTGGCACCAATTTGAATAATGTTACGACTCCTTTGATTAGGTATGATACTGGGGATTTGGCTGTTATTGCGGACAAGCCGTGTACTTGTGGAAGATCGTTACCAACGATAAAGAATATTATTGGGAGAAAAGACGCAGTAATTAAAACTGGGGAAGGATATGAAATACCTACAGTTAACTTTTACACCATGTTTGAGGAATTTCAGGAATTAGAACGTTGGCAAATAGTGCAGCATTCGTTCTTCGGAAGAATTGATTCAAAAATATTCCAATTTGATTATTGTTAAATCCCTATCAAAAGACTTTGGTATTGCCGGAGTAAGAGCAGGTTACGCGGTTATGAGCGAAGACAAGGTAAAGATATTACTTTCTAATGGGTACTTATGGAATGTTTCTGGTTTGGCTGATTATTTTTTCAAAATTTATAGTCAGCCTGATTTTGTTGAGGAGTATAATATTGTGCGTAAGAAGTATATTATGAATACTCTTATGTTTTTGACTGAACTCAATGCCTTATCAAGTTTAAAGGTTTACCCTTCAAAGGCGAACTTTGCACTGGTTGAGTTAAAGGATAGGACCTCCTTTGATTTTTATTTGGATCTACTTGTGGATAGTGGGGTTTACGTTAGAGATTGCTCAGACAAGATCGGCTTGGAGGGTGAATTTGTTAGAATTGCATCAAGAACTTTTAAAGTAAATCTGTGGGGAAGTCAATCAGATAGAAAGTTATGGATTAGGTATAAGATATGGAATAATCTTCCACCATATATTAGGCCATTCCTTTACTTTTTTTATAGATATATCTTGCGTTTTGGTTTTTTAGATGGTTTTATTTTCCATTTTTATCATGGGTTTGTCTATTACCTGATTATAGATTCATTTTATATGGAGTTAAAGAAAAGTGGATTAAAAAAATAGCTATGTGTGGAATAATTGGAGGTATTGGTAATTTTGAAAATAGTGTATTAAATCAAGCCATAGATAATATTGCTCATAGAGGACCAGATTCCAAAGGCATTTTTAATAATGAACATATTTTCCTAGGACATACCCGACTTTCTATACAAGACTTATCTGAAAATGGTAATCAGCCTATGTTTTCAGACGACAATAGGTATGTCATAATTTTTAATGGTGAAATTTACAATCATCTTGAAATTAGAAGAGAACTACTTACTAATCGAGACTTCAAGTCTTCAGGTGATACAGAAACCGTACTATATGCATATATTGAATATGGAGTGGCAATCCTTGAGAAATTGAATGGAATTTTTGCTTTCGCAATATTCGATAATCAAACGAATGAATTAATTATTGCTCGTGATCACTTTGGTGTTAAGCCCCTTTATTATTACCAGGAAAATGATTTGTTTTTATTTGGTTCAGAATTAAAGTCTTTTTTACCATTTAAAATAGATTTAAGTTTATGTCAAGAGGCAGTTTTTAATTATGTTTCATTTTTGTGGTCACCAGGTGAAAAAACACCATTCAAATATGTCAAGAAACTTCTTCCTGGGACTTTCCTGAAATTCAACACAAAAAACAATATATCTATTGATCCAGTAAGCTTTTATAAACTAAAAGTTCCAAATGTAAAAAGTGTTTTAACTGAAGAAGAAATAATCGATTCATTAGAAAATCATCTTTTGAAAGCTGTTGAACGACAATTGCTTTCTGATGTACCAGTTGGGTTTTTTCTATCTGGTGGTCTAGATTCGAGTTTGTTAGTCGCGATGGCTCGAAGACTAAACCCAGATTTAGAGATGAAATGTTTTACCATTGACCTTGGTGAAAATAATGCATCTAATGACGGATTTGCAGATGATTTACAATATGCGAAAAAAGTCGCAAGTTATCTAAATGTAGAATTGAACATTGTAAATGCCAATTTTGATATTTTTCAAATGTTTGATAAAATGATTTGGCATTTGGATGAGCCACAGGCCGATGCAGCTCCACTGAATGTTTTGAAGATTGCTAATCTTGCACGAAATCAAGACATAAAAGTATTAATTGGGGGAACAGCGGGAGACGATCTTTTTTCTGGTTATCGCAGACATCAAGCCTTGAATATTGAAAAGTACATTAAAGTATTGCCTTCCTTCATCGTTAGTCTCGTTCAAAGCGCGGTGAAGATACTCCCGTCTCATTTGCCTGCGTTTAGACGATTTAAAAAACTAGTCAGTAACTTACACCAAACTCCAATAAGAAGACAACTTAGTTATTTTTCATGGCTTCCAGAAAATACAGTTCACACATTATTCTCGACTGATTGGAAAGATTACCTTAAAAATTACGATCCCTTTGAATATTTTTTTAAAGTTGGAAATGACCTTGATAAACAGACAAGTGATTTGGACCGAATGCTATTTTGGGAATTAAAAACATTTCTTGTAGATCATAATTTAAATTATACTGATAAGCTAGGGATGGCAGTTGGGGTTGAAGCGAGAGTTCCATTCTTAGACTTGGATTTGGTTGAGTTTTCTCAATCAATTCCTACGTCACTGAAAATGAAAGGTAAAGAAACAAAGTATATTCTAAGTAAGGTAGCTGAAAGATATTTGCCGCATGAAGTAATTTATAGACCTAAAACAGGTTTCGGAGCTCCAGTAAGAAAATGGATCACATCTGACCTACAGCCAATGATAGATGAGCGTTTATCAATCGATAGAATAAGAGCACGTGGAATATTCAATCCAATGGCGGTTTGGGATTTAATTAATCAAAATAAAGCAGGTAAAATAGATGCCTCATATTCAATATGGGCATTGCTTGCAATAGAAAGTTGGTGTATGCAATTTGTTGATGGCATAGAATTACATAAAGTAAACAATAAAGTAAAGTGAAGCAAATCATACAAGACCTCAAAGACGGTAAAACAATACTTGAAGAAGTACCGGCACCAAGCGTAAAGTCCGGCCATTTGTTAATTGAAACCACTCGATCACTTGTGTCTCTTGGTACAGAGCGAATGTTAGTTGAATTTGGTAAATCTAACTTATTTCAAAAAGCAAAACAGCAGCCAGATAAAGTTAAAGAGGTTATTAATAAGGTAAAAACAGATGGATTGCAGCCAACAATAAATGCTGTTCTAAATAAATTAGGTCAGCCACTTCCTTTAGGTTATTGCAATGTAGGCAGGGTAATTGCAGTTGGAAAAGGTGTTGAAGGTTTTTCGATTGGTGATCGAGTAGCGTCGAATGGCCCACATGCAGAATATGTTTCGGTTCCAAAGAATTTAGTGGTTCAAATTCCCGAG
>SXGU01428210.1_pt1 | contig 27054 bp, 21 predicted proteins | sample 3174531 | NCBI WGS metagenome assembly SXGU01 (sample SAMN11356863, study PRJNA531348) | freshwater metagenome | isolation source: freshwater sample F1-140 | place: China: Fuxian Lake, Yuxi | collected 2017-12-25 | reverse complement strand
TTGAACAATAAAGTCCGAGTGGTGACCAGACGCTCATATGGTTTCCGAACCTATAGGGCAATGGAGGTGGCCCTATATCATAACCTTGGCCATTTGCCCGAACCGGAATGCGCCCATGAATTCTGCTGACCAAGCGAAAATGCGTCGAACTGCCGGCGAACGCTGGCATCCGCGCCCTGCACCGCGGTTTCGATCCTGGCGGGAAAGTTGGAAACCGTGGTCAACCGGTAGTTCTGGATGTTGGCGGGATCGACGGGCTGGTTGCTGGCGTCGATAGCCTGAATGACGGCTGGCCCGTCGGCCGTGATCCCGCCCAGATTTACGCGCACCGGATTCAGGGCGGAAAGTGACTCGTTGTTGAATCGCCCCTCGCCCGGGCCAAAACGGTTTTTCGAGTTCGAATCGGTGAGCCCGCCTTCGAACCGCCACGTGCCGTTGTCGAATCGCGCGCGCAGATCCTCGCCGATCGCTGAGTTCGTTTCCTTCCAATAGCCGCCGGTCATGAGGAGATCGCCGCGGCCTGGAGCGCCGTTGGTGAAATCAGGACCCCAGGTCAGGGCCGCCGTGGTGGTGCTCGAGCTGGTGTCGGCGGTGGGTTTCCCAGATCAGACGGGCGAGTTCTTTCTCATACGTCGAGCCATGCACGGCAAACGAAAGCACGGTATTCGTGCGTCACGCGCCAGTCAGCCCTCAGGCTGGCGCCGTTTCGCGTCGTCGTCCGCCCGCTGGATTCGAACCGGGCGCGCCGCACGTAGGGGTTGCTGATGGTGGCCCGGCCTCGGGCAACGTAATTCTTCTGCTGGGCGTGAGACTCGTCGAAGGCCTCCGAGCGATTGGCGGACATCTCCCACGACTACCTCCAAGACTACTTGGACGAGTTCACCTTCCGCTTCAATCGCCGCAACTCAGCCTCGCGAGGCAAGCTCTTCTATCGCCTCGTGCAACAGGCCGTGCAGGTGTCGCCGGCGACGTTCAATTCTATCACCGCAACCACACCGTAGGGCTTGGTTGAGTCACGTAAATACCGCGAATTTTCCAACAGCTGTTGGTATAAAACACCCCGGGGTCGGACCGGTCCCGCCGCCCATCAACCGGTCAAGTCCGGCGCCGCCGAGCTCATCGCCCCCGGGCGCTGTGCGCTCCGGTGCCGCGGTTGCCTCCCCCGCCACCGAAGACGATCGGCTGGCTCCCGCAAACCCCACTTCACTTCTTTCCGGCGTGGGCGTCGGCCGGCGGGGTCACGCTCGGCCGCGTCAACCTGTGCCGTGCCAGTTGCGCTTCTTGCGCGAGCTTGGCGCGTTGGGCAAACTCCGCGAAGGGCAGGCCCGAGACTTCGGCGATGATTTCAGTGAGCATCGCCCGGCCCTGGATCTTCTGCCGCGGTGCTTTTTGGGCGAGCAGCCGGCTCCGGATTTTTTCCACGAACGGCTCCCCGGCCCGTTGATAGGCATCGATCAGCACGAAGCGAAAACCACCGGGACTGGCCAGGGAGACCCGCGCCTCGGCTTCCGGTTTGGCGACCGCTTCCCGTTTTTCCCCTTTGTTCCAGTTCAGCAGATCCAGGCCCACGCCGAGCACGCGCGGGCTTTCGCCCAGGCGTTTGTTCAACATGTGCAGCGCGTAGATTTCGTCGGCCCCCTGCAGCTTGAGCGTGACGACATCCGACAAAAACCGCGCCAATACCCCGTCGAACCACTCGCGGTCATCCACGAAGATGCGCTGGGCCTGCACGTGCTCGAGACAGTCCTGGATAAATCCTCCGCGGAACCGAGTGTCGCGGCGCACCATCCAACTGAAGGGATCATAGATGTAGTAAAGGTTGGCGATGAACGTCTGCTGCAGATACCGGAGCTCCGTCTCCCGAACCGGCTTCTCGGAATAGAAAAATGGATACGTGAGCTTGACCTCCTGAAACGCCGTGGACGGCACCTGCAGGGGCAGACCCCGCTCGATGAAGTGAAAGCCTTGGTGCGTGTCGAGATTGAGGCCCTGCGTCTTGTCGGTCGCAAACGATCCGCCCCGGTCCCGGTTATTGGTGTTTGTGAAGAACATCACCTCCCACCGATCGGTGATGCGCCGCTCCCACTTGCCAGCGTCGGCCTGGTAGCGAATGTCGGCCGCATATTTGGAGTCCGGTTTGCCGGGCGCGATTTGGTTCAGGCGATCCAGATCCCAGGCGACCAGGGCCTTGATCTTGAAAAATGGCTCCCGGATGAGCCGCGTGATGATGGCTCGCTCGCGCCGCAACCACGTGGACTGATCCAAGGCAAAGCTGGAGAACTCAAACGACGTGCTGAGCCGGCCCATTTCCTGTTCAAAATCCTTCCCGAGTTTGATCCGAAATTGCAGGTGTTTGATTTCATCGAGCACCAGTTTCTTGTGATAGCCGACCAGCAGCTTGTTGAACGATTGCGCGAAACTGAACACCACGGCGTTGTCGCCCTCGTAATCCTTGCCCGTGAACCCATCGATGAGCGGGATCTTCCCGTTGTAGACCGTGACATTGAACGGCTCCATCTTGATGACCTCATCGCCCGCCGGCGCCTGCGCGCAGAGAGGTGAGATCACCGCCAGCAAAATGACGACAGAGGCTAATAAGCTAATCGCAACAGGCATGGTTTTCGGACGGGGTAGAGGCGGCAGGCAGCGAATATGAACGTCGCTCACCCCGCGGGCCAACACGTTTTTTCCATAGTTTTTCGCGCGTCCGCCCCGCGAGTCCGCCGTCCGGCTCGCAGCCGGCCACGCCCGCCGTTACGACGGCGGCGCGAAGGAGAAGTGAACCGACGAAAACCCGGCGACGAGGGCGTCGCCGCTCCAACGACCCACTGCCCTCCCCTTTCTTGGCGACGCTGGGGACTACGCTGGGGACGCGACGCCCCCCGTCGCGTTTTTCAGGCCCCACGCCGCCCCGGCTTACTTCATCACGAGCCCGTCGTCCTTCACCGCAAACTTCACCTCCGCCCCTTCGCCCACTTCGCCGCTGATGAGCGCACGGGCGAGCTGGGTCTCGATGTTGCGCTGGAGAAAACGCTTCAACGGCCGCGCACCAAAGACCGGATCGTAACCCTTCTCGGCGACCCATTCTTTCGCTTTCGCGTCGAGCGTCACGGTCACGCGGCGGTCGGCGAGGCGCTTGTTCAGGTCGGCCAGCAGCAGGTCCACAATGCTCGGGATTTCGTCCAGCGTCAGCGGCTTGAAGAGGATGGTCTCGTCAATGCGGTTGAGAAACTCCGGACGAAACGCCTTGCGCAGCTCCATCATCACGCTCTCGCGCACACTCTCCGGAATCGGGTCTCCCGTCACACCCTCGAGGAGATGCCGCGAGCCAAGGTTCGAGGTCATGATAACGATCGTGTTCTTGAAATCCACGGTGCGCCCCTGCGAATCGGTGATGCGGCCTTCGTCGAGCACTTGCACAGCACGTTGAAAACATCCGGGTGCGCCTTCTCGATTTCATCGAAGAGGATCACCGCCTCGTGCTGGCCGATCACGCGCTGGTGCAGCACGTCTTCGAGGCGCAGAAGTTTGTCCTTTTCGCCTTCAACGAGGCGCGTAACAGGCACGCCGCTCCATTTCGAAACGATCTCGGCGGTCTCTTCCTCGGAAACCTCTTCCTTGAACTACGTCGTCTGCTCGCGCCGTTTCTTTTCAAAGCGCTTCAACTCGTCTTCCATCTGCGGGATCTTTCCGTGAGGGTGGGCAGAAAAAGAGCGAGCGTCGAGGCGGCGGTAATCGGTGCGCCGGAATGGTCTTGGTGAGTCGGGTGTTCTTCCTTTTTCTGCCGTCGCAAACGGAGCGCTGAGCGGTGAGCGGAGCCGCGCCGGGTGCCGAGTCGATGCCCGTCACTTCACCGGCACCAGGCGCTTCAGTTCCTCCACCCAGTTGACCACCACGTGAATTTCCGGGTTGCCGTTCTCGTCGCCAGTCCCCGGCGAAATCCGGCCGATGAAGTCACCGTCCGGCGTGATGTCGTATCCTCTCGGCGCGCTCGGCCCAGTTGAAATAAACCGGCGGGGTAGCTGCGTCGGATTCCCGAAAGCGACCGTCGGCTGCGTCGTCATCGGAACCACACCGAACCGCCCGGAATCCGGGGCAAAGTAAAGCGCGGTGCCGTCGGGAGCCCAGAAGGGGTGGCTCATGAGGAGCGCGCCCGCCGGCGTGGGCACCTGGTATTTTGCGCCGGTCGCCGGAAATGGCTGCACGTAGATCCGGCGCTCTCCGTCCGCCTCGAGAGTTGTGCCACCACTGGCATACGCGACCCATCGACCATCGGGCGAAAACTCCGGACCCAGCGTCGCGTCTTCCACTCCGCCGAAGGATGCCACCGTGCCGCTCGCGCGGGTGTAGCTGCGGATCGCACCGGTTCCGGCGATGCTGACCGTGGCAGGAACGACACTGAACAGCAACGTCTCATCCTTGGGCGCCCACGACGCGGGCACGTGCGCGGTGTCCTTCTCCGGCTTCGTCAAGCGCTCGGCCGGCTCGCTGCCGTCCACGCGCTGCCAGAAGACGGCCCGGTCACCCTCCCGGTCCGACTGAAATGCGACGCGCTGGCTGTCGCGCGACCAGACCGGAAAGCGGTTGTTGCCACCAAACGTCAGCCGTCGCAGCGCCGTCCGGCCGTCCAGATCGTAGATGGCAAGGTAGTCTTCCTTCGTATCCGTGACCCCCACCACGACACGCCTGCCGTCCGGCGACACCCGCGGTGTTTCGTAGGGGCCGGGCGGGAGCGCCAGGGCAGTGACCGCGCCAGTGCGATCACCTCGGCCCAGAATCCAGGTGCCCAAAGGCGCAGCGCGCGTGCCGTAGACATAGACCAGCGTGCCATCGTCGGCGACGCCGTAGTCGCCCATACTTCTCCGACCGAACCGATTCACCCCCTGCAGCAGCTGCACGGCCCGTCCGCTGACGACCAGCCGACGGGCATCAAAGGCGGCGCCCATCAGCGCATTGTCGACGAGGTAGATGAGATGCCCGGTCGACACATAACGCGCGTCGCTGGCGTCCTCAACCAACACCGTCCGCTGGCCCGTCGAAATCCGCTGCGCCTCAACGCGGGTCGTTGTCCGCCCACTGGTGACTCCGGCAGGCCCCGAAGTGAAAAGCACGGTGTCGCGGTCGGGCAGGAGCTGAGGCGCACTGAGGCGTTCAGTGGCCTGTGAGGCGATCACCAGCACGGGATTTCCGCCCGTCACGGGTAAGCGCAGTATACCCTTGCTGCTGGAGAACAGGATCGTGTCGTCGGGCTCCCAGCTGAAACCATCTGAAGTCCCGGCTCGGCCGATGACGACCGGACTGCCGCCGCTGATCGCGACCCGTTTCAGCTCTTGGCTGTTTCTGTTCTGAAATGCGATGGATTGCCCGTCGGGCGAGAAGCGGCCCACGGACGGCGCGCCTTTCGTCCCCGGAATCATGCGCGCCTCCAATTCACCCAACCGGCGCAGGTAGATGCCATCCCTCGTGTTGTAAGTAAACGCCTGGCCGTCACGCGAGACCGCGATGTTGCTCTGGAAATTCTGATCATCCGGCACGACGAATTTGAACCGGATCACCGGCGGCGTCGCGGCCCGGGGCCACAGGCGCCACGCCACCACCGCGGTAAGAAGTGCTCCGACGACCAACGCAGCCGTAACCGGCAGCGCACGCCGCCACAGCGGGCGCTGACGCTCGAAGGTCTCGAAGGCGGGGTCGGAGGCGGGCTGCATCGCCGTGGAGAGTGCCGCAGTCTGGGGCGCCAACTCGGAGCTCGGGGTCGGCGCGGGTGGTGATGGTAGGGGCGCGGCTGGTCCGCGCCCGCGGGCGTCGTCGAGCGACGCCCCTACAACTGGCGGTCCACTGTCAACGCCGAGCAACTTTCTCACTCGCACGACAAACGCGGCCGGCGCGTCGCCGCCCGGCAGCTTCGTCCACTGGACGGCGAGAAAGGCATCGGGCACGAGGGCGCCGCGTTCCGTCGTGGCATCGATGCTCACGGGCACGATGAACGGCTTGCCCTTCGCGATGAGATGCGAGCGGTCTTCGGCCAGTTTCCACTCCAGCCGGAAATAGCCCTCGTGCCGCGCCTGCGTGTTGGCCGAGATGAGCGGCACGAAGAGCGCGCACGTCGCGATCTGCTCGCGGATCTTCCGGTCCCACACATCCCCGCCGACGAGCCCGCCCTCCTGGTCCAGCCACACCTCCACGCCGGCCGCGCGCAGCGCCGTGGAGAGGCGCAGCGCCATCTCCGCATCCTGGGAGGCATACGATAAGAAAACGGCTTTGTTCGGTGCGGCTATCATTTCACCGGCACCCGCCGCTTCAGTTCGTCGAACCAATTGAGCACGACCTGAATTTGCGGGGTCTCAACGCCTCCTGACTGCGTGGTGGCGATTAAGCCGAGGAGGCGCTGGCCGTCGCGGCTGATGTCGAAAGTCCGTTCAGCCGTTGGCGCGCCGCCCAGAACCGGCCGGGCGAACATGACGGTTTCGCCAAAGCTGAAGGCCGGCTGCGTGGAAATGCTGACCACATGAAAATTCCGGACCGGCCCCGGGTTGTAATACAGTTCCTTGCCGTCGGGTGACCACAGCGGGTGGTGACCGCCTTCTTCATTCTTCGAAATCTGGTATTTGGCGCCGTCCGGAGGAAAGGGCTGCACATACACCGCGCTCAAGGCCCGGCCCTCGCGGGAGGCGTAGGCCACCCACTTGCCGTCGGGAGAAAACACTGCGCCGGGCAACGTGCCCGCCGGTGACACGACCGCATCGAACCGCTCGGACCTTTTGTCTGCCAGTGACAACATCCAGAGGGTCACCATCGAGTCGTTGCTGGCAGCAGCATACAGCAGCCGCGTGCCGTCGGGCGCCCAGTCCTGCGGGATGAACGACATCCCCTCGCCAGCGGTCGCCAGCCGCTCCGCCGCGCCGGCCCCATCCGCCCGCTGCCAGAAAATCCCCAGATCCTTCTCGCGATCCGATTGGAAGGTCACCCGCTGGCTGTCCGCCGACCAGACCGGAAAGCGATTATTCCCCTGTCCGTCCAACGTCAACCGACGCACCGCGCTCGCGCCCGACAGGTCGTAGATCCAGATCGTGCCGTCTTCGCTGCCGAACGCGATCCGCTTGCCGTCCGGCGAGAGCCGAGGCTGTTCGTAGGGGCCGGGCGGAATCTTCAGCAGTTCCGTCGCACCTTTGCGATCGGCGAACCCGATGCTCACTCCCCCGCCTGAGGTCGAAACCGGGCCGGGGCGGTAAATCAGCGTGCCGGTCGTCGAAACACTGATAAAAGACCGGTTAACACCTTCGATGACGGACACGGCACCACCGGTTGTTTCGAGTCGCTTGAAATCGAATGGCACGGCGAAGATGACACCCTCGCGGGCGTAGATCAAATGGCCGGTCGGAAGATAGCGGGCATTGGTTCCGCCTTCGATGAGGATCTTCGGCTCACCCGATTTCACGGTCTGGACAACAATCCGTGTCTTATCGGCCCGTCTGCCAGTCCCGAGCGAATACATCACAGTCCGGCCATCGGGCAGCATCTGCGGAAAGCTCGCCCACTCGCCGGTCTTGACGCTGACGAGGGTTTCCGGTGCGCCGCCATTTGGCGAGACCCGCATGATCCCACTGGGGCCCTGGCCAAAGACGATGCCGTCCGGGCCCCAATTCATGCCCCAAGGATTGTCCGCCTTGCAGAGCGTGACCGCCGCGCCGCCGGTGACACTGATCCGCTTGAGCGTCGAATCTGCCACCGAAAAGAAGGCGACGGAAAGACCGTCGGGCGAGAAGACAGGGCAAAGAAAACCTTGAACGGCTTCGGTTCCTGGGATCGGCCTGGCTTCGAGTTGCGCCATCGACCTCAGGAAGAGCTGCCGGTTGGCCCCGTAAATCATCTGTGTGCCGTCCGGTGAAATGGCGACGGCACCTTGGCTACCAGGTGAGAACTGCTGATCCTCCGGGAGCGGCAATGTGAACCGCATCACCGGCGCCGCCGCCGGCCACAGGCGCCACGCCACTGCGCCGCCGACAACGAGGGCGGTCACAAGCACCGCGCTCACGACCGGCAGCGCGCGTAGCCACAGCGGGCGTTGACGCTCGAAAGTCTCGAACGCGGCCTCGGGGGCGTGCCGCACAGCCGTGGAGAGCTCCGCAGTCTGGGGCGCCAACTCGGAGCTCGGGGTCGGCGCGGGTGGTGAAGCGGCAGGGGGTTGTAGGCCCGGCCGGTGGCCGGGCGCCCGGTCAGCGACCAGGCCGGCATTCGCACCGTCACTGCCGAGCAACTTCCCCACTCGTGCGACAAACGTGGCCGGCGCGTCGCCGCCCGGCAGCTTCGTCCACTGCACGGCCAGAAACGCATCGGGCACGAGGGCGCCGCGCTCCGTCGTCGCATCGATGCTCACGGGCACGATGAATGGCTTGCCCTTCGCGATGAGATGCGAGCGGTCTTCCGCGAGTTTCCACTCCAGCCGGAAATAGCCCTCGTGGCGCGCCTGCGTGTTGGCGGAGATGAGCGGGACGAAGAGGGTGCACGCACCGATCTGCTCCCGGATTTTCCGATCCCACGCATCCCCGCCGACGAGCCCGCCCTCCTGATCGAGCCACACCTCCACACCGGCCGCGCGCAACGCCGTGGAGATGCGCAGCGCCATCTCCGCGTCTTGCGACGCGTAGCTGAGGAAGACGGCCTTGCCGGGAGTTACAGACATTGCGGGAGCGAGCGAGGGGAACCGGAAACGCCGTCACACTGGAAAACCACCCCCCTCGCTGGCGAGTGCATAGTGTCTCCTTTGCGGTTGGCAGGTTGGGACTTGGGGCCGGCGCGGGAGGAAGCGGCCGGTGGAAAAGCGGGTGGGCAAAAAAATGTCGGGTGTCGGAGGCGGCGGGATTTTCGCGCGTCGTAACGGTTTTGGTGAGTCGGATGTTCTTCCTTTTTCTGCCGGCTCGATCGGATTCGGATCAGACCTAAGCGGAGCGGTGCTCGCGCTCAGCAATCAAAACTCTTCGTCAGCAGAAACACCCGCGGCTCGGGATACTGGAAGACCACGGGCACGCCCGCGGTCGAGAGGCCGCTTTGGGCGATGAGCTGGTCGTCGTTAAAGACGTTGCGGACGTTGAGCGACACGTTCCAGCGGATGCGCCGCTGGAAAAATGTCGCCGAGTAGCCGAGCGCGGCACTGCGCACGTAGGCGAGCAGGGTCTCGTTGGCGTTGGTGGTGGTGTTGAAGTGCAATTGCGCCGGGCCGGTGCCGCCGCCGCGCTGCGGCGCGGCGAGATCGTTGGCGGCGGCGAGCCAGTCTTTCATCCGATAGCCGATTACGCCGAACCAGTCCGCCGCGATGTTGGCGCTGCGCGTGTTGTTCTTCAGAACCGTCGGCAGACCGTATTTGGGCGGTTGGGAAACCGCCCGTCCTTTGGCAGAGGCCACCACTCTGTTCGAGCTACCACGCCATCTTTTCCTTCGGCTCCGGCAGCGGCAGCTCGGCAAGCTTGCCCGCGGCGGACACGACCTCGTAAGCCGTGCGAAAATGAAGCTTGGCAAAATCTCCCAGGGCGCGCGCGCCAAATTTCGCGATGATCCGCGCACCTTGTTCCTTCACCAGGGGGCCGGCACCCTTCTGCAGTTTTTCCCCGAGCTGCCGCGAGAGCGTGTGCATCTGCCGCACGAACTCGGCCCGCGCCACCACTGAGGCCGCCGCCACGACCGGATCTTCTTCCGCCTTCGTCCGCATCTTCAGGTCGAAGTCCTTCACCCCTTTTTTCGCCAGTTCACGCTGCACCAGCGGTTGCTCGGTAAACTGATCGAGCAGACCCCACGGCACCTGTTTCGCCGCCAGGGCCTGCTCGAGCGCCGTCGCATGCTGCCAGGCCAGCAGCCGGTTGAGATTCGCCCCGGGCCGCGACATCAGCTCGTTGTACTTCGGCATGCCACAGAAGCAGGTGCGAGCCACGGCGCCCTTGGTATCGCGAATGATCGCGTCGAGCCGCATAATCTGCGGCTCCGCGATCTTCTTCGAGTCCTTCACGCCCTCCTTGATCCAGGCCTCGATCGCCGCGCGGTCCGCGATGACGGTCGCGGCGATCACGGGCCCGAAGAAATCGCCCTTGCCACTCTCGTCGAGCCCGGCATGTGACTCAAACCACTCCGGATGCAGCACGTCGTCGTAGCCAAGCTTGGCGGCGCCCGTCACCTCGGGTTCGATCACATCCCGCACGAAATCCTCAGTGCCCTTGCCGGCGACGACGACTTTTCCGCTGGTGTAGGCGCTGACGTTGACCTTGAGGTGATCGGCCTTGAACGCGAAGCGCGTGTAGCCGACCTCGAACGGCGTCCAGCCGCGCTCCACCAAAATCCCGCGTAGCTTGTCCATCTGGGTGTCGTCGAGCTTGACCGTGTAGGACGCGATCTTCTTGGGCGCCTCTGGCTCGTCTCGGAATTTCTTCTGCATCCCCTGAATGGCCACAAAAAGCCCGAAAACGCACGAAAAAGAAAACGCGGCTTCCGTCTCCCGGGTTTTCGTGTCTCTTCGTGGTTTCCGTGGCCAAATCATCCTCCGCCGAGCTCATTGCCGCCGCGCCGCAGTTTCAGCGCGCCCTGCTCGACTGGTATCGCACTCATGCGCGGCGGCTGCCCTGGCGCGACGCGCCGTCACTCTACCAGACGGTGGTGAGCGAGTTCATGCTGCAGCAGACGCAGGTGAACACCATGCTCCCCTATTACACCCGCTGGCTCGCCTCGCTGCCTGACTTCGCCGCGCTGGCCGCCGCTCCGGAGGCGCAGGTGCTGAAGCTTTGGGAGGGACTGGGCTACTACTCTCGCGCCCGGAATCTCCACCGGCTCGCGATCGAATACGTGGCACGCCCCCATCCACCACGTACGCCGGATGAATGGCGGGAACTTCCGGGTGTCGGCCCCTATACCGCCGCGGCGATCACGAGCATCTCGTTCGCGGCACCGGCGGCCTGCGTCGACGGCAATGTCGTGCGCATCCTCGCGCGGCTCACCGCGAACGCGACGGAATTTCGCGACTCGGCGATGGCGTCGAAAATATTTACACCGCTCGCGACCGCCCTGCTCCCGTCGGTCAATCCGGGCGACCACAACCAGGCGATGATGGAACTCGGCGCCACGGTTTGCTATCGCCAGAAGCCGTTGTGCCTGGTCTGTCCGGGCCGGCCATTTTGCGCGGCCGCCCGCCGCGGCACTCCCGTGGAGTTTCCACGACTCGTCTCAAAGTTCTACGAACTGCAAAGCGTCACGCGCGTGTGGTGCGAACGCACCGGCGCCCTCCTGCTCCATCGCGCGGCGGCCGGCGCAAAACGCTTTGCCAACCTGCACGAGTTGCCCACGGCGGAGCAGGCCGGTCTCGCCGCCGGTTTGGTCCGGAGCGGGAGATTGCTCGCCAAAAAACGCCGCAGCATCACGCGCTTTCAGATCACCGAGTCGATTCACGTCGTGCCGGCGCCGCGCGTCACCCGGAAGAAACTCGGAACGGGCCTCAGGTGGGTGCCGTTCGCCGAACTCGACACCATCACGCTCTCGGGACCGCATCGGCGCTGGGTGAATGAGCTTCTGGCGGGGCGATAATCCGACCAGCCGTTTCGACAAGCTCAAGGGCCCCGAGACATCTGCCGAGGGGCTCAGGGTCCCGGACGCCGCCCTCCGAAAAAGGGCGTCCAGGTAATGCCTCCGCGCGCGCGGACCAATCAAAACGATCCCTTCACCCCCGCCGTCCAGAGCGGGGCGTAGTCGTCGCGGTTCCGGAACCGCGCATACTTCGGGGTGCTGGGCCCGTAGGTCTTCTGATCTTCCGTCGCATCGCCGACGTTGCGCAGCGCGAAGAAAACACCCAGCGAACGCCGGAGGTAGTATTCGCCGCTCACATCGACGTACAGCCGCTTGGTGCGATAAACATAGCTGCCGGGCTCGATGCTCCGACCCGCGGCGACGGCGGCGAGCCGCTGGACGCCGCGGTAGTTTTCGTTGATCCGCAGGTTGAATTTCGGCCGGGTTAGGCTCAGGCCCCAATTGCAGGTAAATGGGTTCATGCTCTGAAACGTATCGAACGAATTCCTGGCGCGCTGCGAGCTGATGTTGGTGAAGAACTGCACGCCGCGCGCCCAATGCGGCAAAAAGGTGAGCGCCTGCTTGTAGTCGAACTCAAAGCCCTTCATCCGAATCGTATTCGGGAAATTGAACTGCGTGTTCACATTATAAACCCCGTAGGTCTCCTCATCGAGTCCGTAGGCCGCGAGAAACTCCGGGGTGACCCGCGAGGTGACGCTGCCGAAGAGATTTTCGTAATCGCGAACAAAACCTCCGATCGACACCTGGCCGACGTTGCCGAAATAGTACTCGAACCGCAACAGATAGGACTGCGCCTGCCACGCCTTGATCGAGACATTGTTCACCGTGATCCGGTCGTTGGGATTGAATTGTTCGACGTTGGGCAACGTGAGACCGCCGGCGTACTGATTGAAGTCGGGGCGGCCGACCGTCTGATAATAGGCCGCGCGCGCGATCAGGCTTTCCGTGACATTGTAGCCCGCGTTGATGCTGGGGAAGAGCCGCAGGTATTCCTTCTTCGCGTGGTAGCCGCGATCGATCAACGTGAGCTGCGTATAAGGCAACCCGGCATTGGCCGGCACGATCAGCACGGGTTGCCTTTGACCCTGTGCGTTTAGAATGAAGGCACCGGCGGCATCGCGCTGGTAGAGCACGGCACCGGCGGAATCGCGTTGAAAATTGCGGGTTGGATCGGTGAACGGCCCCTCGGCCTTGATGTTAGCCTGCTCCGCGCGCACTCCGACAACGAATTTCAGCCGGCCGCTGAAAAAGGCCGCGTCGGTGCGGAAAAAAGCGGAGGAAATTGTTTCCTGGGCATGCTTCGAGGCGTTGGTTCGGCTCGTGTATTCCGTGTTCGCGTTGCGCGTCCAATGAGTCGGGTTGGCGTTGTAGTCGCCCCAGAGCTTGCTGTTGTCCATCTGCTGTTGCTTCGGCAGACCGAAATCCGGAATGCGCTCCGAATACGGCACATCGAGGAAACGAAGCGGATTGTCGTCGTTGGCCAGGCCCGCCTGGGTCGCCGGCGTCGTGCTCGCGCGGCCGTCGGCCCCGACATAGGTGTAGGTTTCGGTACCGACGCCGCGCAGATCACGGATTTCCGTCCGGATATCGGCGCCGATTTTGACCGTCACCGGAATATTCCGAATCATGAGATCGCGGCGGATATTTCCGTAGGCCTGTTTTTTCGTGTCGTAGGTGCGCTGGCGGTTGCTGTTGGCTGAAACGAGCGAGTAGGTGTCGAGGCGGCTGGGATCGATCGGGCCGCCGTCGGGATCCGTGACGGTGATTCGGCCGGGACGAAGGTAGAAAATGTCGTCGAAGCGAATCGTGACGTTGGTGCGCTGGACGGTCATTCCGTTGAATGCGCCCCGGTCGATGTCCTGATATTGTATGCGGGAGTTGCCATAGCTGATGCCGGAATCGGCCCTCCAGATTGGGCCCTCGTGCAGCCAGCGCAGCGACGGCGAATACGTTCGGCCGGGCCGGATCCGGCCGTTGTTGGCAATCGTAACCTGACCGCTGTTCGTGCTGGTGGCGGCATTAAAGACGCTGACCGCACCCCAGGTGTGGTCGCGCGCCCAGTTAAACGGAGCCACGCGATTGATGGTGAAGGTCTGCGTGCGCGTGGCGAAATGCTCCCGCAGCGCGCCGTATTGAAATCCAAACGAGATTCGATCGTTCCTCGCGAAGCGCCAGTCCACGGTGGTGGCGAATGACTGGCGGTCCGTATCCTTGCCGCTGTCTCGCCAGGAGAACGTGCCGAGATACGGATTGTCGGGCGTCGTGTCGGGCAGGGCGCCGGGGGTGCCATTGGCGGCCGGAGCCGACGTCGCCGCACCGACCCCGCGCCACGTCGTGGCGACGTTGGGCTGCTGGGTGTATTGGAGCGAGTACCCGCCCGACACGGTAAAGCCGAAATTTTTCGTCACCGGCACGACTGCGGAAACGTCGAAGCTGGGATGAATCTTGTAGGTCTTTTGCCCCCAGCCCGGGCCGGGCGATCGGCGCAGGAAGGCGCGCTCCGCATCCTTCATGAGCCACGCGAAGCTGTAGTTGTAGGCCGGCTTGTTGCGCTCGAAGGCACTGCGCGGGACAAAATTCACCGAGCCGGCGAGCGCGCCACCCGGGGTGTCCGGCGTGGGCGAACGGTTAATCTCGATCCGGGATATGTTGTTAATCGAAACCTGATCCAGCTCGACATTGCGCCGCGTGCCGGCGCCGGCGGCACTCGCCAGATCGAAGCCGCCCATCGAAATCGGCACGTTGTCGGCCGGCGCGCCATTGATGGAAAAGCGGCGCGCATCTCCACCCGTGTAGTCGCTCGTGATCCCGGGAAGAAATTTCATGAGCTCGCCGATGCTGCCGTCGCCAATCGTGCCGAACTCGTCGGCAGAGACGACATTCATGATGTTTTTCGCAAATCGCTGCTCGTTGATCGCGATCGCGGCGCCATCCATTTCCTTCGACGACGAAACCGTGAAGGCATCGAGCTTCACCACTTCGCCGGTGGCCGCGAGTTTGCCCCCGCCGGCAAATGTGACGTCATGCTGCACCGTGCCGCCGGCTGGCACGGTCACCGCTTCGCTTTGCGATCCGCGGCCGGTGTAGAATATGATGAGTTTCGCGATACCCGCCGGCACATTGCTCAGACGATACGCGCCGGTGCCGTCGGTGAGCACCTCCAGCCTGCTGCCTTCAATCGTTATCCGGGCTTTTTCAAGAAATTCGCCGCGCCTCGGATCAAAGACACGGCCTTCGATGCCACCGATTGCGTTGGCCTGCGCGAGGAGTGGCGCGGGGAGAAGGCACCAACCGAGGACGGCAGCGACAGCGCCGAGACGGACGAATGCCGAGGGGACGAGGATTGAGCGGGAGTTCATGCGGAATGATCGGGTCACCACCCGCACCATCACCAACGCGCGGAGGGCGTAGCAGTTGGATAGTCGGGTGTTTCTTGGGGCTGGCGGGGCGACCCTTCATGTCGCGAGGGCATCCGCGAGTCAACGCACCAAACCCGATGTGACATCTGCGGACAAGTGAAATTCCCGCACCGACCCAAGTCGGAACGACGATTCGTTTTCCGCCCAGCACTTCATTCTCCGTCGTGGACGGGCCTCGCTTCTACCTCAACCCCACCAAACCAACTCAGCTGATCAGGGCTTCAACCTGCACCTTCGAAGCAAGCACTTCTTCGACCGTCAGGCGGGGGCTGAATTCCAATGTCAGCAAATGCTCCGGCCGCCAGAAACTGCTGACCATTTTGAAGTCGATATGCCCCGACCCAATCGGCTGATGGTCCTGCCCCTTTGCGCTCACGTCGTGCAGATGCCAACCGATGGTGCGCGGCGCCATTTTTTCCAGATGTTCGCGGTGATTGAGCAAGCCCATCCCTTCCTTGATGTCCGCATGGCCGGTATCGTGCCAGTATCCGACCGGCGCATCGGCCGGCAATCCGGCCAGAAAATCCGCGTAGTCCGCATCGAGTGGCAGCTCCTCGAATTTCTCCCGATTTTCAAATCCCAGCCGGATTCCCTTCTGTTTGGCGTATTCCAGGATCTCATTGATGCTGGCCTTCACCTGGTCCCAAAACGGCGGCATGCGCTTGCGCAGCTTGGCCAGGGATCGCTTCAACAGCGCCTGATAGGTCGGGTCGTTCGGGTTCCGCCCGGCGTCGTGGTTGTCGCGCAGGTAATTGCGAATAGCCCGCGCCGGATTGAACCAAAAGAAAGTCACGCTGCCGAGATGGCAGACCACCACCCGGGCTTTCATCTGCGACGCGAAATCGATCGTGCGCTTGGTATGCCGCAACCACTGATCGTGTTCCCGGTGCTCCGCGACCGACGGTTCGAAGAGATTTGGGGCTGCCTGCACCACGCCGGTCGGCAAGGGACAGAAATTATGCGTCGAACTGACCTTCACCACGCCTTCTTCGACCGCCCGCATGATGCCCGGAACAAGGGTGATGCGAACGCCATGGCTCAGCTCGACATAGGCAAAGCCCAGCGCCGCCATTTCCCTCAGCATCGCAAAGCCGTCCTGATGACGGTGCGAACACCAGCTGGTGGAAAGTGCAAGGATGGGCTTCACACGTTAAGGTCTGAAAGACGATTCGCGTTGAGGCCAAGTTGCACGACCAAAAACACCTTACAACACAATGCCGCGCCCCGCATCGGCGGCAGCGCGGCAAGAAATGACATCGATCTCCCCGCAGTCTCTTATTCGGCGTAGCGGCGCCGCAGCATCTGGGTAAACGCCTGGACTTTGTTCTTCCGGCGACGCTTTTCGCAGGGTTTTTCGTAATAACGCTTCGCGCGTGTACCCTTGATGATATTTTCGCGCTCGAGCTTCTTCTTCATGCGACGGATCGCACGGTCAATGGGCTCGTTCTTCCGAATTTTGATTTCGATGGACATGTGAACAGTCGTGATCCTGCAGGTGATTAAAGGAAAAGCGGATCACTACGCCCGGCCAATTACGCGGCGTCAACGGCATTTTTCTTCTACAATTTTGGTGCGGCCAAAACCTGCCCAAGCTTCTCGAACAGCACCTCGTATTGCGGGGTATCGCGGAGCGCCGCCTCGGTCGCCTGCCCCGGACGGTTGGACGAGTCCGGCTCGATAATCTCAGTCAAACGCACCGCCACCTCAGTGCCGGAGCCATCGAGTGAAGGCTTCAGACGTACTTTCAGGTACAATTGGCGGGCACTGCCGTGCGACTCCCCGGCCCTTACTCCGCCGATGGCTTCTAATTCGCCCTGCGCCGGACCTCTCCGCACGACGCGGTAGCCCATCTGCGCGACGGCGTTGCGCAACGCGTCGTAGGTCTCACGGGGCGCCGCGGGATAGGAACGCACCTTTGCTTCTTCCCGCGCCGCCAGGCGGCCGCGCACGGCATCCGTCGCGTCGGAGATTGTACTGCAGCCGGAGAAGGCCAGGACCAACCCCATTGCGGGAAATATCAGGTTTCGGTTCATGCGGGTTGCTGTTGCGAAAGACAGTGCAGCGTGCCCAGGCCCCAGATCAGGTGATAAGCGTCCAGCGGGACAACCTGGCGCCCGGGAAAACACCCGCCAATGATCTCACACGCGGCGGCGTCGCGTTTCTTCTGGCGGAAGGTCGGCACGAGGACGGCGCCGTTGATCACCAGGAAGTTCGCATAGCTCGCCGGCACGCGCTGGCCCTTGAACGCAACCGGACTGGGCATCGGCAGCGACACGAGATCGAATTTCTTGCCCGCCGGTGTCCGGAACGATTGCAGACGTTCGTTCACTGCGCGGAGAATGCGGTGATTGGCGTCGCGCGAATTTGTTTCGGTCGCAGCCACGAAACCGTCTGGTTTGAAGAACCGCGCGATATCGTCGATGTGCCCGTCGGTGTCATCTCCGACTATGCCTTCTCCGACCCAGAAAATCTTGGTCACACCGAGGTAGTCGCAGAGATTCCGCTCGATCTGACTTTGCCTGAGCTGCGGGTTCCGATTCGGGTTGAGCAGACATTGCTCGCTGGTGAGGAGCAGTCCGCATCCGTTCACATCGAGCGACCCGCCCTCCAACACCATGTCGTGGTGAAAACGCCGCAACTTCAGCCTCCGGCTGATCTTTTGCGGAATCGTATTATCGAGATCATACGGCGGGTACTTGCCGCCCCACGCATTGAAACGCCAGTCAGTGACCGCCACTTCGCCGGTGCGATCGTTCTTCACAAAAAGGGGGCCGTGATCGCGGCACCACGCGTCGTTGGTCGGATGATCGTAAAAAGTCACCCGGCTCAGGTCGGCGCCGGCCGCCGCACACAGTCGTTTCGCCCGGGACTGGAGCCCCGCAGCCGCGTTGATCCGGACTGCCTGAAACCGGCTGATCTGCGCGACAAACAGGGCGAACGCCGGCGGCACCGGGCGGAACTGGCCCGGCCAGGTAGCGCGATTGTGCGGCCACGAAAGCCAGATCGCCGCCTGCGGCTCCCACTCGGCCGGCATCCGGAAACCCAGCGATGTCGGTGTCGCTGGGTTTCCGCCTGCCTTAACTCCGGTTGGCGGTGGCAATTTCATTATCCTGTATCAAAGTTCCAGATTAATGCTTGGCGCCTTTCCCGCGCCGCGCAGCGACGCCTCAGGAATCGCGTTGCGCGATTCCTAGTCGATGAACCGTTTCGTCAGATCCCCGTACGCATCGATCCGCCGGTCGCGGAGGAACGGCCAGTGCGTGCGCGTCGCGTCCACCTTGCGGAGATCAACCGGCACGAGCATGACTTCCTCCCGTTCGATGCTCGCCTTGGCCATCAGCTGGCCGCTGGTGTCGGCGACAAAACTCTGGCCCCAGAACTCGATGCCGTCGCCGCCCTCCGGCCGCTCGATCCCGATGCGGTTCACCGCGGCGACAAAGCAGCCGTTGGCCACCGCGTGGCTGCGCTGGATGATTTCCCACGCGCCATGCTGCTGGGCGCCGTGCGCCGCCTTCTCCGTCGGATGCCAGCCAATCGCCGTGGGATAAAACAGAATCTCCGCCCCTTGCATCGCCGTCAGCCGCGCGCCCTCGGGGAACCATTGATCCCAGCAGATCAGCACGCCGATCTTGCCAAACTTGGTCTCCCAGGCGCGGAAGCCGGTATCGCCGGGGGTGAAGTAGAATTTTTCGTAGTACAGCGGATCGTCCGGAAGGTGCATCTTGCGGTAGACGCCGAGCATCTTGCCGTCGGCGTCGATCACGACCGCCGAGTTGTGATACAGGCCCGCCGCCCGGCGCTCAAAGAGCGAAGCCACCACCACCACCCCAAATTTCTTCGCGAACGCCTGAAACGCCCGCGAGCTCGGGCCGGGGATCGGCTCGGCGAGCCGGAACGAGTCATGCTTTTCCGCCTGACAGAAATACTGCGAACGAAAGAGTTCCTGCGTGCAGATAATCTGCGCACCCTGCCGCGCCGCGCGCTCCGCGAGCGCCAGCGTCTTCTCGAGATTGGCGGCGGGCGCGCGGCCGCAGGCGTGCTGCAGGAGCCCGAGAGTGACGGTGGACATGCGCTCGAAGGACGGTTGCCGGAGGTCAGTAGACGACCTTGTTCAGCGGATACTCGACAATCCCTTCCGCGCCAAGCGCCTTGAGCTGCGGGATGATTTCGCGCACGACGCTCTCGTCGATGATGGTTTCGAGCGCGATCCAATCGGGAGAACTGAGCTGGGAAATCGTCGGGTTGCGCAGCGCCGGCAGCTCTCGCACGACGGCCTCCAGCGCATTTTTCGGCAGGTTCATCTTCAAACCGACCTTGGACTCGGCTTCGAGCGCCCCGCGCAGCAGCAGGGCGATCGTTTCGATCTTCCGGCGTTTCGCCGGATTGGCCCAGCTCGCCCGGTTGGCGATGAGCTTGGTGTTCGTCTCGAGCAGCGTGTCGACGATGCGCAGTTTGTTCGCCCGCAGCGAACTTCCCGTCTCCGTGATATCCACGATCGCATCGACCAGATCCGGCACCTTCACCTCGGTGGCACCCCAGGAAAACTCCACTTCGACCGACACGCCTTTCTCCGCAAAATATCGTTTGGTCGTATTGACCAACTCGGTCGCCACGCGTTTGCCGGCAAGATCCGCCACGGTTTTCACCGGTGACGCCTCCGGAACGCACAGCACCCAGCGGGACTTCAGAGTCGACGCCCGGCTGTAGACCAGATCGCACACTGCCACCACGTCGGAGTTGTTCTCCTGCACCCAATCGTAGCCGGTCAGCCCGCAGTCGAAAAAGCCATGTTCCACGTAGCGGCTGACTTCCTGCGCGCGGATGAAGCGACCGTCGAGCTCCGGATCGTCAATCGACGGCCGGTAGCTGCGCGAACTCGTCGTGATTTTCCAGCCCGCCTTGGCGAACAGGTTTCTGGTGGACTCTTCCAGGCTGCCCTTCGGCAACCCCAGCATGATCAATGGTACTTTTTCGGACACACGCAGAAGGCACACCCCGCAACGATCACCTTCAAGCAAATTTCCCGCGTCCGCCGTCTGGTTCGCAGGCCGCACGCGCGGCCCGCGCCGTCGACGGGCGGGCGAGAGGGTTGACATTCCATTCCATAATTGTAAAAAATTCCTCTGCCGCCCCGGATTATGCCCACTCCCACTCCGCTACGCACGCAGCCCAAACCGCTCATTGTCATCGTCGAGGACGAGGTTGAGCTGGCGAACTTGATTGCCGGGCAGCTCGATCGGGCCGGCATGCACACGCAAGTTTGCACCCGCGGCCAGCACGCGTTCAAGTTTCTCAAGCGCAATTTCGCGAATTTGATCCTGCTCGACATCAACCTGCCCGATCAATCGGGCTTTGCCCTCGCCCAGGAACTGAGAACGGCGGACATTTCGACCCCGATCATCTTTCTGACCGGCAACGTGGAGGAAACGAGCAAGATTCGCGGCCTCGATATGGGTGGGGACGATTATATCACCAAGCCCTTCAGTTACGCCGAGCTCGTGGCACGAATCCGTGCCGTGCTGCGCCGCGCCGAGGGCCAGACCGATCTCAATGTCACCAAAAACGTCAAGGTGAGCGACGGGCCATTCGATTTTTGCGGCGCGCGGGTGACCCCGCTGCGGCTGGAAATTTCTTTCCCCGACCGCGTGACGCAAAAGATCGGGCGCAAGGAACTCGGCATCCTCGCCTACCTCAACGCTCATTCCGGCCAGGTCATCACGCGCAAGGAGCTCATTCATTCGGTTTGGGGCATCCATGCCGATGTGAAGAGCCGGTCCCTCGATCAGTACATCGTGAAGGTCCGCGAACTTTTCAGCGCGCACGGGCTCAGCCTCGATGCCTTCAGCACGGTGCATGGCATCGGTTATATCTTCGATCCGAAGGGTGTGGCCAAACCGGGAAAGTAATTCCGCCAACGCTAAACGTCCGTCGTCGGTCCGCCTGCTCGCATGAGCCGCCACTCTTCCTCCTCCCGCTGGCGCGACCGACTGCCCGGTCGCCGGTCGGAAACTCATTTCCGCTGGCGCGGCAAGGAGGTTTCGCGGATCGAGAATTTGACCGACGCCGTGTTCGGTTTCGCCCTGACGCTTCTCGTGGTATCGACGGAGGTTCCCCGCACGTTCGAGAGCCTGATCAAAGTGTTCCGGGATTTTCCGGCATTCGTAGCGTGCTTCGCGATCTTGCTCCTGTTCTGGAATGAGCACTACAAGCTTTTCCGCCGCTACGGGCTGGAGGATTCGTACACCCGCTCGGTCAACTACGTGATCCTGCTGCTGGTGTTGTTTTCGGTCTACCCGTTGAAATTTCTCTTCACATCCTGGCTCGGCAGCGGAGCGGGGTTCAGTGAGGTCGGGCAGATCTTCTTCGTTTACCGGGTCTATGGCCTGGGCTTCGCCAGCATTTGGTTCCTGTACGCACTGCTTCAGTCCCACGCGCTTAGCCTGGCGGAAAGTCTGCAACTGACCCCGGTCGAGCTGATCATGTCCCGCCTGCAGTTGAGCGAATTCCGCCTCCAGATCGGCGTCTGTTTTCTTTCCATCGGATTGTCCTACCTGTCCGTGGCTCCGTGGGTCCCTGGCGTAGTTTACGGAATCATCGGCCCGCTGGCCGCCCTGAATGGCTGGTGGCATGGCCGGAAAATCTCGGCGCTGCTGGCCCGACAACGCGACTGAACGATTGCAAGACCATCCCATGAAATTCTGCCGACTTTCGGTCGCCCTTGTTCTGCCCCTGATCGCCAGTTTTCCGCACCCGTCCCCCGCCGCGGAGCCTCTCGCGGCGGCGATCCAGGCCGTCACCCGGCAACCCAGCTACCAGCAGGCGCACTGGGGCGCGTTGTTCGTGGACCTGACCTCGGGCGAGATCATCTTTGCGCAGCAGCCCGACCAGCTGTTTGCGCCCGCCTCGACGACGAAGCTCTTCTCGGTCGCGTGTGCGCTGGATGCGTTTGGAGCCGGGCACCGGTTCAAGACTCCGGTGGTGAAACGGGGCGAAGTGAACCCGGCCGGTGAACTCGTCGGAGATTTGATCCTCGTCGCCTCGGGCGATCTGAGCCTGGGCGGACGGACGACCGAAACGGGCGAGATCGCCTTCGTCGATTCGGATCACACCTACGCGAACGGCAATCCCGACGCGACGCTCACGGCGCCCGATCCGCTCGGCGGGTTGAACGACCTCGCGCGGCAGATCGCGGCCGCCGGGATCAAACGGGTGCGCGGTGATGTGCTGATTGACGATCGTCTGTTCGACAAGGCCGAGAGTACCGGCAGTGGGCCCAGCACGCTGACTCCAATCATCGTCAACGACAACGTGATTGATTTGCTCATCGAGCCGACGACGCCCGGTCAACTGGCGAAACTGACCTGGCGGCCCCAATCAACGGCCATCCGGATCGACCTGAAGCTGGAAACCGCGCCTGCCGGAACGCCGTTCGCGACCACGATCCGCAATCTCGGGACCGGGCGCTTCTCCGTGTCGGGCCGTATTCCCAGCGGGCACAAGCCGGTCCTGCGCGTCGCCGAAGTGAGCGATCCCGCCTCACATGCGAGGTCGCTCTTCATTGAGGCCCTCGCCCGCGCGGGAGTTGGGGTCACCGCCTCGGCCTTGGGCGAAAACTCCCCGGCGGCGCTGCCCTCCCGCGACGCGGTCGCGAAACTTCCGCCGGTTGCCCTGCTTACTTCGCCACCCCTGTCCGAGTCCCTCCGACTGATCCTCAAGGTCAGCCACAATCTGCACGCCAGCACCTTGCCGCTGCTCGTCGCGACCAGGCACGGAGAACGGACGCTGGCGGCGGGACTGAAGCGCCAGCACGACTTCCTCGCCAAGGCGGGAGTCGAGGTTGAAACGATCTCGTTCGGTGGCGGCGCCGGCGGCGCACGCTCCGACTACATCACTCCGCGCGCCACCGTGCAGCTTCTGCGCCACATGGCGAAACACCGGGATTTTGAGGCCTACCGACGCGGACTGCCGAGGCTCGGGGTGGATGGCACGCTGTCGAAAAACGTCGGACCGGACAGCCCCGCGCGGGACTTGGTTCAAGCCAAGACAGGAACGCTCTCGTGGGGGAATACGATGAACGGCGGTTCGTTGCTGCAAAGCAAGGCGCTGGCGGGGTATCTGACCACCGCGAAGGGTCGCACGCTCGCCTTCGCCCTGTTCGTGAACCACGCCCACCTGCGTGCTGGCGTCACCACGAAATCCATCGGTGACGACCTCGCCCGCATTTGCGAAGCCGTCTTTGTGCGGGAGTGATGAACCCGGCTTAGAAAAACTCCGTCTGCTGTTCCACCACCGGCTTCGGCCCTGGCGCCTTGGTCTCCGTCGCCACGCCGTAGCGTTTGCGCGCATCCACCGCCGTCGTGCGCATCTCGTAACCGTCGAGCATCCGGACCAACTCGTCGGGCTGGGGCGTCCGCCACTCCGGCTTCACCGGCGGCAGCGCCAGATCGAGGGTCGTCAGTTTCAGATTCATCCGCAGGCGCGGCGCGTCCGAGGCGACCGCGGCGCGAAAACGCTCCGGTTGCAACTCACCCGCGTGCGCAATCACGCCTTCCAGGCTGCCCCACTCCGCCAGCCACTTCGTCGCGGTCTTGGGGCCGACTCCGTCGATGCCCGGAATATTATCGGAGGTGTCGCCGACGAGCGCCAGATAGTCGGCGATTTGTGCTGGTGGCACTCCGAACTTTTCCGCCACACCCGCGGCATCCAGCAACCGCCAGCCCAGCTTCGGATTCGCCGATGGAGGCGGCAGCATCATTTTGATGCGGTCGCCGACGATCTGCGCAAAATCCTTGTCACTGCTCACGATGACCACGTCGTCCCCGGCCGTCGCCCGGCGCACGGCTTCGGCCGCGAGCAGGTCATCGCTCTCCACCCCGTACTCTTCGATCCCGGCTAGGCCCATGGCCCGGGTCAGCGCCTTGATCGGATCGATCTGCTGGCGCAACGCGTCCGGCATCGGCTTCCGCTGGGCCTTGTACTCGGCCAGCAACGCCACGCGGGCGGCGGATTCACCGAGATCGAAAAACACCAGCGTCGCATCCGGCTTTTCGAGATCGATGAGTTTCCAGAGCGACTTCACCCAGCCGTGCAATGCCCCGGTGGGGAAGCCATCGGCCCGCGTCAGCTCCGGCATCGCGTGAAAGCAGCGGTAGGCGAGGTTGAATCCATCGACGAGTAACCATTTCGACATCCCGCCGAAGTGATAGACGAATCGCGCCCCGGTCAATCCGGCGCATCGAACCGCGCCGGGCCGAATCTTGGGTCAAAGAGGTCACTGAGGCCCGGCAGGAGGCCACACAGAAATCCCACCGAAAATGAACGCCCGCCTTTCCGCTCTGTGGCCTCTCTTTTCTCTCCGTATTACACTTTTCACAGTTCGGGTTGCGCTGCGAGGAATCCGCCAAGGCAGGTTAGCCACAAAAAGCACCAGTAGCGCAAGAAACGGACGCTTCTTTTTTTGCGCCTTTTTGTGCTTTTTGTGGCCATTCCCCACGAAGATTGGGTTTGGTTGCGGCTTCGCCGCGCAAGGATCTCTGTGACAAAGAATCGTCTCAACCAGGATTCCAATTCCGGCGGTGTTCATCTGCGACCTCTTGCCGCACCTCGGTGTCCCCTGTGCCTGGCGGTTTGGTTCTATCGGCCTTGAAGGCCGCAGCGTGGCCTGTCCGCCGCGGGCGTGTTTCGCCGCTGCGCACCCCGGGCCTTCGCTTCGATGCATCGCCTTGCTTTTCCACTCACTTCGCTTCCGTCTTATGGGCGTGTTGCGCCACGCTCTCCTTCCCCTCTCCTGCCTCCTCTCACTCGCCCAGATCGGTTTTGCCGAGCCGCTTTCGAAAAAAACCGAGATCGATTTCTTTCGCGATGTACCCAGTCGCAATTTGAAGGGGCTCGCCACGAGATCCGACGGGCGTCTTGTCGCCGGCCCGGTCTTGCTTGAGCTGGCCGGTCAGCCCCTCGCCGACTTGCTTTGGTGTCTCGAGCCCGCCGACGGGGCGAACCGCTGGCTGATCGGCACCGGGCCGGATGGTCGGGTGATGGAGGTCACGGTCGATCCGACCAACCCCACGTATGCCGCGCGCGAGGTGGTCAAACTCGACGATCCCCAGGTCTTTGCCCTGAAGCGCCTCGCCGATGGCTCGATCCTCGCCGGCACTTCCCCCAAAGGCTCCCTCTACCTGATTCGCGATGGCGCGGTCGTTGCCCGCACGCTGCTTCCGGTCGACTCGATTTTTGACCTGCTGCCGCTCGCCCTCAACACGGTGCTCGTCGCCACCGGCAATCCGGGTCGCATCTACCGAATCGATCTCGACAAATTCACCGCCGCCGGGGTCCTGGCCGACAAAGTGACTGACGTCGTGAAACTCGCCGAACGCGGCATCACCGTTTTCGGTGAAATCCGTGACCGCAATGTCCGCCGGATGGTGACGCTCGCTGATCGCCGCATCGCCGCCGGTTCCTCACCCAAGGGAAATATCTACGTCTTCCCCGCCGCTCCCTCCGGGCTGCCCCTCGATGCTGCGGCGAAGCCGAGCGCGCCGATCATCCTGCAGGAAAACCGGGACGCCGAGGTGACGGATTTGCTGCCGCAGCCGAACGGGGATCTCTTCGCGACGGTCATCTTCACCTCCACCAGCGGGGAGTCGCGCATCACGCCACCGGCCTCCCCGCTCAAGAGCGGTCCCGACGCCAAGGATCCCACGCCCCCGCCGGCCCAAGCCGAGCGCTTCGCTGGTCGCAGCACTCTGCTGCGGTTTCCCGCCGACGGATTTGCCGAGGTGCTCTCGGCCCGCGCCAACACCGCCTTCTATCGCCTCGCCCGCCGCGGCGACGTGCTGATCATCGCGGGCGGCGAACAAGGTGAACTCGCTGGCTACGATCTGAAGGCCCGCCGTGCCCTCACCTACTCCGGGAGCATTTCGTCCCAGCTTAACCAGATGTTGCCCGTCACCGGGGCGGGCCCCGCGCCGGATAGGTTTCTCGTGTTGCGCAACAACGCGCCGGGCCTCGCCCTGCTCGACTTCAGCGCAGCGGGAGCACGGGAAGCCGAAACGCGCCGCCTCGATCTCACGACGCCATCGCTCCTCGGCGCCCTGCGCTTCAACCGGCTGCGCGATCTCACCGCCACCAACCTCGCCCCGGAAATTCGTCTCAGCAACGGCAGTGATGAAGTGGAGGGCTGGGGCCCTTGGACGCCGCTGGTCGACGGGCCGGACCGCGGTTGGCGGACCGAGGCGATGCGTGGGCGCTACTTCAAGCTGCGACTCCGCATCACTGCGACGTCGGCGTTTGAACTCGACCGCGCGACGCTCTTTAGCCTGCCGCAAAACCGTCGCCCTCAACTCCAAGACTTTCGCGTGCTCGCGCCGGGTTTCAGTGTCATTCCCGCGAATGAACCAGCGCCACCAGCCTCCGTCTCCCTCAGCCAGCTGATCTCGCCGGCCAAGGATGAAAACCGCAGTCGCAGCAATTTCCTCAGCAGCCAGATTATCCCGTCCCCGGGTTCCCAAATCGTGCTCTGGACCGTGACCGACCCCGATGGCGATACGCTGCTCAGCACATTTTCCATCCGACGTGAAGGTGAGGAAAATTGGACCGATCTCGTCACGGCGACTCGCGACGGTTACGCGCAGTTCAATACGCGGCACCTCCCCGATGGTGTCTACTTCACCCGCGTGGTCGCCAGCGAGATGGCCCCGCGACCGCCGGATGAACGCCTTTCCCAGACCTTCGAGACCGACGATCTGATCATCGATCACACTCCGCCGGAGATCCTCGCTGCGAGCGCCCGGCGCACCAGTGATTCAGTGATTGTCACAGTCCACGGCCGCGACAAACTCTCCCTCCTCGATGGCATTGAGGTCGTCTTTACCAACAATGTGCGCGAAACAGTCGAACAACCGCTGGATGGCGTGCGCGACGGACGCGAGGAAACTTTCTCGGCTCCAGGGCACAATTCGTGGGTGAAACGAGTGTATAAGTCGAAAGCGTGAGAGAATTCAAGGCAGCTGGGAAAGGGGCGGGTTGGGCAACTATCGCACCCACGTCCTCGCTCGCTCGGGGGCGGCCGGCGTGC
>SXGU01095811.1_pt1 | contig 27095 bp, 25 predicted proteins | sample 3174531 | NCBI WGS metagenome assembly SXGU01 (sample SAMN11356863, study PRJNA531348) | freshwater metagenome | isolation source: freshwater sample F1-140 | place: China: Fuxian Lake, Yuxi | collected 2017-12-25 | reverse complement strand
GCGTTTGGCGCACTGGCATTTGGTATCGGAACCAGCGAAGTGGAGCATGTATTGGCCACTCAGTGCCTGTTACAACGCAAGCCCAAAACTTGTGAGGTACGCGTTGAAGGTACATTAAAAAAAGGTGTGACTGCCAAGGACATTATTCTTGCGCTCATCGCCAAGATCGGCGTTGGTGGTGGAACCGAGCATGTGTTCGAGTACACCGGCAGCGCGATCAGAGCCCTGTCTATGGAAGAACGCATTACCATTTGCAACATGTCGATCGAAGGCGGCGCCCGTGCAGGTTTGATCGCCCCGGATGAAACCACCTTTGAATACCTTAAAGGCCGGGAATACGCCCCCAAAGGCGCCGAATGGGACGCCGCGGTAGCCGCTTGGAGGCAATTACCCAGCGACCCTGGTGCCAGCTACGACAAAACCGTAATCCTGAATGCCAATGAGATTGAACCAATGATCACGTATGGTACCAACCCAGGTATGGGGATGGGAATCAGCGACATGGTGCCTTCACCTTCTGCATTTGGAGAAACCGAGCAAGCCAACCAAAAAGCAGCATTGGAAAAAGCACTGGCATATATGGGCCTGACAGCTGGTGAAAAATTACTGGGTAAAAAAGTTGATGTTGTTTTCATCGGCTCTTGTACCAATTCTCGCATCAGCGACCTGCGCCAGGCTGCCAGCCTGATGAAAGGTAAAAAAGTTGCCAGTAATGTAAGGGTGATGGTTGTTCCCGGAAGCCAGCATGTTAAGAAGCAAGCTGAAAGCGAAGGATTGGATAAAATTTTTAAAGATGCCGGTGCCGAATGGCGAGAAGCCGGTTGTTCTATGTGTATCGCGATGAATGGCGACCAACTTTCGCCAGGGCAATATGCTGTGAGCACCAGCAACCGCAACTTTGAGGGCAGACAAGGCAAGGGTGGACGCACTTTTCTGGCCAGCCCATTAACCGCCGCCGCCACTGCCATCAACGGAGTTATTACAGATGTAAGGGAGATGCTCTAATGGCACAATTCACTTCGCTCCTCAGCACCGTCATGCCATTACCGGTCAATGACATCGATACCGACCAGATCATCCCAGCGAGATTTCTGAAGGCAACAGACAAAAACGGAATGGGGAACAATTTGTTTGCCGATTGGCGATACAACGAAGATGGCAGCCCAAAGGCCGATTTTGTTCTGAATCAGAATACGTATCAGGGTGCCCAAGTTTTGTTGGCTGGCGATAATTTTGGCTGTGGCAGCAGCCGTGAACATGCACCATGGGCGCTGACTGGGTTCGGATTTCGTGCCGTTATTAGCACCAGCTTTGCCGATATTTTCCGCAACAACGCGCTGAAAAATGGCCTGTTGCCGATCATCGTGCCGAAAGATGTCCACTCAGAGCTGATGGCTGCGGTCACTGCAAATCCATCCATTCGCGTAGATGTTGATTTGGCTACCCAAACGGTTTCTTTGGATGGTGGAAAGGTGATCAACTTTCCGATCGATCCTTTTTCAAAAACCTGTTTGTTGAAAGGGGTAGACGAATTGGGATATATATTGGGGTTTGAAAATCTTATCGCCGCCTATGAGGCTGGCCGTTAGGGGCAAAAATGATACAGATTTACGATACCACTTTGCGTGATGGTACACAGGGCGAAGGGTTTAACCTTTCCGCGTCTGACAAGATCCGTATTGCAGAAAAACTGGATGAACTGGGGGTCGCCTATATCGAAGGGGGGTGGCCGGGATCGAACCCTAAGGATGCGGAATTCTTTGAATTGGCCAAGACCATGCAATGGAAAAACGCCAAGATCGCGGCATTTGGTTCAACATGCCGGGTAAAAGGCGGGCCGGAAGATGACGCCAACATTCGGGCGTTGCTCGATGCAAATACCCCCGTATGCACCATTTTTGGCAAAACATGGACTTTGCATGTGCTTGAAGTGTTACAAACAACCCTGGAAGATAATCTTCGCATAATTGAGAAATCGGTTTCTTACCTCAAAAACCATGGCAAAGAAGTTATTTACGATGCCGAACATTTTTTTGATGGCTACAAGGCAGACAGAGAATATGCTCTGATGACATTGCAGGCTGCCATCAAAGGTGGGGCCGAGAGAGTGGTACTTTGTGACACCAATGGTGGAACAATGCCATGGGAAGTGGAACAGATCGTGAAGGAATTAAAACCGATCATCGACTGCCCAATTGGCATCCACACCCATAACGATGGTGAATGTGCTGTTATCAATGCCATTACTGCCGTTCGGGAAGGCGCTGACCATGTGCAAGGTACGATCAACGGGGTAGGTGAGCGATGTGGTAACGCCAATTTGGTTAGTTGTATTGCCAATATTGAGTTAAAAATGGGCAAAAAATGCTTGCCGGTTGGTGGGTTGGCTCATCTGTATGAGTTAAGCCACTTTGTAGATGAGGTGGCCAACATCACTCCCAACGATCACCAACCATATGTAGGCCGCAGTGCTTTTGCCCATAAAGGCGGTGTTCACGTTGCCGCCATGCGAAGAAGCGAACAAAGCTACCAGCATGTGGTGCCAGAGGTGATCGGGAATAAAATGCGTGTGGTTGTCAGCGACCTTTCTGGCAGAGGAAACATCCTAAGCAAAGCAGAGGAAGAAGGGATCGATACTTCGGATGCAAAGTTGGTGGTGGATGTTTTGAATGACATTAAAGCCCTTGAAAACAAAGGTTTTTCATTTGAGGCTGCCGAAGCCAGTGTGGCAATGATGTTAAAAAGACAACAATCTGATTATGTTGCCCCCTTTGAATTGGTCGATTTTTCAACTACCATTCAGCATCGCCAAGGCCGCGGCCTGTTTGTGGAAGCGATGGTAAAAGTGAAAGTAAAAGGGGAAGTGTTGCACACTGTTTCCGAAGGTAACGGACCTGTGAACGCTCTGGACAATGCCATGCGCAAGGCTCTGCAAGGTGCATACCCTCAACTGGCATCGTTTCACCTGGCCGATTTTAAAGTAAGAATTTTGGATAGCTCCAAAGGTACGGAAGCAGTCACCCGTGTATTGATTGACACCCATAATGGCTCTAAACGTTGGAGCACAGTAGGGGCAAGCGCGAACCTGATCGAAGCCTCCTGGCAGGCTTTGGTTGATTCGTATGAATACGGCCTTTCGATCATCAATTAGGAAAACCAAATGAATGCAAAGATAACATTACTCCCTGGCGACGGAATCGGTCCGGAGATCATCTCAGAATCAGTTCGCGTGATGCAGGCGGTAGAGTCAAAATTTGGCCACAGCTTTACAACGAACGAACATCTCCTGGGTGGTTGCTCGATCGATAAATTTGGCACATCGCTTACAGATGAGACACTGGCCGATTGTGTAGCTTCGGACGCGATATTGATGGGCGCGGTAGGCGGCCCAAAATGGGATGACCCAAAGGCCAAAGACCGACCAGAGCGCGGTTTGCTCGCATTGCGGAAAGGGCTGGGCGTTTTTGCCAATTTGCGCCCTGTAAAAGTACATCCTGCCCTGGTGGATTTCTCACCGATAAAATCTGAAAAGCTGGCCGGTGTGGATATTTTGGTGATCCGCGAACTGACAGGTGGGCTGTATTTTGGCTGGCCGAAAGGGCGGGATGTAAAGGATGGCCGAGAGCGCGCTGTAGATACGATGGAATACTATGATTACGAGATCCGCCGTGTGGTAGAGTTGGCGTTTGAACTTGCCAAAGGCCGAAAAAAGAAGGTTACTTCGGTAGACAAAGCCAATGTACTGGAATCATCTCGTTTGTGGCGCCAGATAGCCGTTGAAACAGGCACAAAAAACCCAGATATTGAATTGGAACATGTATTGGTAGATACTGCTGCCATGCGTTTGGTGACTGGTCCTGCCTGGATGGATGTGGTTGTAACAGAAAATATGTTTGGAGACATCCTTACCGATGAGGCGAGCGTGTTGGCTGGTTCAATGGGCATGCTGCCATCTGCCAGCTTGGGTTCTGGCGGTCCTGGCCTTTATGAGCCAATCCACGGATCGGCACCCGATATTGCCGGCCAGGGCATCGCCAACCCGATAGGTACGATCCTTTCTTTGGCGTACCTTTTCCGATACTCACTCAAGTTGGAAGCCGAAGCCATCGCGATTGAAACCGCTGTGGATCGGGCCATTGTGGAAGGAGCCCGCACAAAAGACATTGGCGGCAACTTGACCACCAGGCAAATGACTGACACAATTTTAAAAAATCTTTAATTAGAGGATACTCCCATGGGAATGGAATCAAAGTACGTTTGGATGAACGGTGAATTGGTCGAGTTTGAAAAAGCGACCGTACATTTCCTTACCCCGGCAATGCACTATGGTGCGGCCCTGTTCGAGGGTATTCGCTCGTACGAAGCCCCTGAGGGGGCTTCGATCTTTCGCCTGCGAGAACATTCGCAGCGATTGATCGAATCCGCCGAGATCTTTGGCTTTCGTAACCTAAAATGGACAGCCAATGATGTATTCGAGGGCTGTATCGCTGTAGTAAAAGCGAATGGGTTCAAGGATTGTTACATCCGCCCTTTGATGTATTTAAGTGGTGGTGGATGGAATCTGAATGTCGATAATGGCGAAGCGGCACTTGGTATCGCTGCCTGGGAGTGGAACAATTACTTGGGTAAGGAGGCTCTCGACAAAGGGATCCGTGCCAATATCTCCTCTTTCACCCGCCACCATCCAAATGTGATGATGACCAAATCCAAGGTGGCCGGCAATTATGTCAACAGTTTTCTGGCAAAGACAGAATCTGTTCGTCTTGGATTTGAAGAAGCAATTTTGCTGGACCCACAAGGTTATGTAGCAGAGTGTACCGGAGAAAACATCTTTTTGGTTAATAAGGGTGTCATTTACACACCCAACACTGCGCCTGTATTAGAGGGCATCACACGATCAAGCCTTGCCACGATCGCCACAGATTTGGGATACACTATTAAGGAACAGCCCGTTAGCCGCGACCAACTCTATAAGGCCGAAGAGGTGTTTGTATGCGGCACAGCTGCCGAGGTGATTGGTTTGAGCGAGATTGATTTTAGGCGTATTGGTAACGGGAAAACAGGACCAGTGACCAAAGCCATCCAATCTGTTTTCCACAAGGCAATACGTAACCAGGAACCGAAATATTCCGATTGGTGTACTATCGTTAAGTAATTCCAAGTGAAATTTTGCCCACGGTCATCGCCGGGTTGCCTGAAATGGAAGCCCGGCATTATTTGGGTTCATTAATTATCGCGAAGGTATCATCTGATATAATCCGAATGTTAAAATGTTGACGCGACAGGTAACGAATGCATATTTGCTTGATAAGTGTTGAAATTTTTGCCTGGGGAAAGTATGGCGGATTTGGCAGGGCAACCCGCACCATTGGCCGTGAATTGGCACAAGCAGGTGTGCAAGTGACCGCCATAGTACCCCGCCGCCATGGCCAGGCCAAGGAAGAAATGTTGGATGGAATAAGGGTTTTAGGGTTTGATATTACTGATCCGGCAGAAATGTGGCAGATATTTCGGGATTGCGATGCCGACATTTTTCATTCCGAAGAGCCTTCGATGGGAACATGGCTGGCTCAAGTAGCACATCCCGAAAAAAAACATGTCGTTACATTTCGGGACACGCGCTTGTTCTCCGACTGGATGATCGAACTTCAACTACCATCCTTAAACAAATTCCAAGTCCTTTTCAATTGGTTTTACGAAGATAATTTTTTGGTCCACCACGCGGTCAGAGCCGCAAATCGACGATTTGTAGCCGCACATTTGCTTATTGAACGGTCAAGAAAAAAATATTGGTTAAGCAAAGATCCGATTTTTTTACCCACCCCGGTTGAAATTCCGGCAACCGAACAGAAAGCTGAAACTCCAACGGTTGTTTATGTGGGAAGGTGGGATCGGCGAAAGAGACCAGAATTGGTCTTGGAATTGGCGCGTACGTTTCCTGATGTTTGTTTTGTGGTGGCAGGAAGCAGCCGTGATGTAGAGTACGATCAAAAACTGAGATCGCAATTTTCAACCTTGCCTAATGTTGAGTTGACAGGGTTTATTAACCAATTTGAGTCCGACAGATTGAGTCAAATCCTGTCACGAAGTTGGATTCTTATCAACACTGCAGCACGTGAGGGCTTGCCGAATGCGTTTATCGAAGCATGCGCACATCGTTGCGCTGTGCTTAGTTCTGTGGACCCCGATGATTTTTCATCCAGGTTTGGAATATTTGTCGCCAACGATGAGTTTGGACATGGCTTGGCAACCCTCTTGGATGGAAATCGTTGGAAGGAACTCGGCGAAAAAGGTTATGAGTATGTGATGCAGACTTTTTCAACCGATATTTCCATACAAAAGCACATTGAAATGTACACCCAACTATTACAAGAGAATGGAAAAGAATACTCACAATGACCAAGATCCTTATTTCCACATCCAGCCGGCATACCCCCGTAGACCAACCATCGGGGCATATCATTGTCTACGATCTGGAAGCGCGTAAAATTTTGCGCACCTGCGAGATCATTGAACCACCTTACCGGGTTGAGAATCCTAACCCGCGAGGAGGTTTGCGTGGATCAAAAGGCATCAGTATTGATGGGGATCGCATCGCCATTTCAAACGCCTCTACCATGTTCCTGTATGATAAAGACTGGAATCCGGAATGCTACTTTTTCCATCCAAGTTGTGCTGGAGTACATGATATTGTTTTGGATGGCGAAACTGTTTGGGTAACCAGTGCGCGCAATGATGTGCTTTGCCAATTGGATTTTAAGGGTAACCTGCTTAAATATCACGATACAAGAACATTTTCAAAAATATTGCAAGATCCCAAATGGAATCCGCCTGTATATCTCACCAAGGATGACTTGGTTAAGGGGAAAATAGATTTCCGTGACCCACGAACCCATGATGAAGTGATGGCAGATGCCGCCCATACGAATGGCCTCGCAATGATGGCGAATGGCGATCTTCTATTGTCGACCGGATTACTGAAATATCAAGGTCATCAACGACTCCTTTACATTAAAAACTGGTTGATCCGGTACCGTTTATGGGGAATGCTGGAATCTGTAAACCGCTTCTTTAGGGTACGAATGAAATCGATGGAAAATCGACACAGCGGAGAATTGGTGGTTCAACCTGCCAAAGGTTTTAGTGCTATTTTTCGGGTAGATAAAGCGGGTAACGTTAGCAAGGTGTTGACATTACCCGACGCAACGGCTCCGAGCCATAGCGTTCGCGCATTAAAAGATGGCAGCGCTATATACCTAAAGACGACCACTGGAGAACTCTATCACTTCAACCCCGAAAATGGAGAGATCTTATCTGTGCACCAACTGGGCGAGAAGTTTTTGCGCGGCGCAGTGGAAATGCCGGATGGTACCTTGATGCTCGGTGACAATAATCGCTTCATCCATTTTGACCTTAAGGCAGGCAAAGTTTTGTTCACCGATTTTTCTTCATCCGACACAAAGGAAGCCATCTTTGATATTGCGATATTACCCGACCATTACAGCCTGCCTCCCATTTCTTTTGTATCTCACCACGAAAAATTAATGCCTGTAAACCAGCTTTAAGACCAAGGACAGCATGATCACTCTGATCTCTACCACCAATCGACATGTGCCGATTGGCCAACCCTCTGGCTACATGTTTAGTTACGATCTGGACCATAAAAAAGTTTTGCAAAAAAACACCATCATAGAGGTTCCCTACCTTTCTGAAAATCCCAACCCCCGTGGCGGTATGCGGGGGCTAAAAGGATTCAGTATCTTTAAAGATCGTATCGCTTTCGTTACGTCCTCCACGATCTTTATTTACGACAATAAATGGAATCCGATTTCCTATTTCTTCCACCCTTCCTGCGCATCCATCCACGAATTGGTGCTTACCGAAGACAAGATTTGGGTAACTTCTACGTCTGCTGATCTTTTGATGTGCTTTGATTATTCTGGCAAAGTACTGGCAAATTTGGACGTACGAAAAATGGACGCAGTTAAAAAGGTTACCGGTTGGAAGATCCGGCCATTTTTAACGGATCAACAAATTCAGGAAGGAGCAATAGACTTTCGGGACCCGCGTACGCATAATCTGGTAGATACAGACAAAGCACACATAAACAGTGTAACGATGATGAAAAATGGCGATCTCTTGGTTTCTTTAGGGCTCTTGAAGAATGCTGATTTCTCAACCATGTTGGCGATCAAATACAAATTGGTCAGATGGGGAATATGGCAACATTTCGTAAATTTCAACTCGTTTTTACGAAAAAGCGTCTTCACCAAAGCATCAGAGACCAAAGGTGAGATGATCATCCAGCCAGCCAAAGGTTATAGTGTTGTTGTACGGATCAATAAAGAATTGAACGTGAAGCCAGTGTTGTGGTTTTATGGCTCCAGTGTACCCAGCCACAGCGCCCGCGAGCTCGCTGATGGCAGCGCCATTTACTTGAATAGCACCGATGGAGAACTGATTCATTTTGACCCAAATGATGGCGAGATATTGTGGAGAGACAAGATCGGGTCCAAATTCTTGCGGGGTGCTCGAGAACTGCCCGATGGTTCTTTACTATTGGGTGATGGAAACTCTTTTTATCATTACAACCTTAATGCCCGAAAAGTGATCGGTAAATACAAATTTACCGATGAGGAAGCGCCTTCAGTATTTGATTTTTGTCCACTGCCGAATGATTTCGATATTCCCCCACGATCCTTTCAGGATCAACACGACCGGTTGATGCCGGTCCACCAAATTTGACGTGCAATTGTAATTCGATCATGAATGCTATTAAGAAAAAGATCCTTGGTGTAGTAAATCGCGAGAAGTGGTTATTCTCCGAAGGCGCCTGGGTGTTTTTGGTTAAGCTGCTGAATGTTGGCCTTACCTTTTTGGTTTCGGTTGCAATGGCACGCATTTTAGGGACACGCGGTTTCGGCCTTTTTACACAGGTTATGGCGATCATCAATGTTATTGGTGCACCAACCGAAATTGGCCTGCCCCAGTTGATGGTGCGTGAAACCGCCCGCCTGACCGAAGGTTCACAATGGGGGGCGATCCGAGGACTGTGGCAATGGGCCGCAACCACCCTGCTTACTACTTCCGCTGTCTTCATTATCGGATACCCAATATTGCGGCCTTTTCTTGGCAGTTTGGTGAAGGATGAACTGCATTCCGTATTGGTATGGGCAATGTTGTTGGTTCCTTTGCTTGGGCTGAATGGTATCGTCAGCTCTGCCATACGGGGGTTTCACAAAGTCGCCATTGCGCAAATCGGTGAGCAAGTGCTCATGCCATTGGTATTTCTTTCGGTAGCACTCACCGCTACCTATGTGTTAAATGTGCCGGCAACACCCCAAATAGCAATTTGGTATCAGGTAGGTGCTGCAGTACTTTCAGTAGTATGGGCATTTACAATATTGTTCAGGGTCTCTCCCCACCAAATTTTTAAAGCAGTGGCATCCTTCCAAAACAACGAGTGGCTAAAAAGCACGCTCGGCTTAGCCTCCATCACCGGAATGCAGGTGATCAATAAATGGATGAGCGTTATCATCGTCAGTTATTTTGTGAAATATGCCGAACTGGGTGTTTACCGGGTAGCGGTACAGATCGCAATATTGGCAGATTTGGGCCGTTTGGTCATGTACCCCATCTTGAGCCCGCAGATCGCAAAAACCTTTGCGAACAATGACCTTGCTCGCCTGCAATCGTTGGCAAAACTGAGTGCCCGATTGATCGTATTGGTAAATACCGGAATTTACTTTCTATTCATCCTTTTTGGAAAATATTTTGTAAATTTCTTTTACGGACGTGAGTATAAAGAAGCCTATCTGATCGTGATCATATTAGTCACCGGCCAATTTTTTGATTCAATTACAGGCGCTTCATCCCTTTTTCTTACAATGACCGGTTTTGAACGGGATACTGCCCGAATTCGATTTGCAACAACATCCTTGAACATGGTTCTGATGGTGGTTTTCTCTTCCGTGTGGGGTATTATCGGCGCGGCCTTTGCCGCATCGGTGACATTAGTGATCTGGAATGGGATGGTTTGGATTTTGGTAAAACGAAAATTAGGGATTAGCTGCCTGCCGATTTAATACCCAATTTTTCGACGATGAATTTTCTTGACGGATATGGCTGAGTAGTATAAAATTCGGGGGTCATGAAAAACCAATCTGTGTTCTTTTTTAGCTACGCCTATTTTTACGGTTTCAAGAATTTGAACTCCGTTGGTCGCGCTTAAAAAAGTCTGGGATACTGAAATAAAAAGCGAGCCAAGCGGCTCGCTTTTTTTATGTAATAACCCCTAAGGAGAAAGTCATGGTACGTGGAATTCGAGGTGCTACCACAGTAGAACAGGATGATCCGGATTTGATTCTGGCGGCTACTGCCGAATTATTGGAAAAAATCCTGGAAGGCAACTCAGGTTTGGCGACAGATGACATCGCATCCATTCTGTTTACTGTGACAGATGATATTATCTCGATTCATCCAGCAGCCGCAGCCCGTAAAATGGGTTGGAATAATGTGCCGCTGTTATGCTCAACAGAGATCCCGGTGACGGGTAGCCTGCCACTTTGTGTGCGGGTTTTGATCCATTGGAATACGGACCTGGCGCAATCTCAGGTTAAACATATTTACTTGAATGAAGCGGTCAGGCTACGTCCTGATCTTTCAAAATAAAACTTGCAGGAAAAACAGCCATGATGATCATAATGCAAAACAATGCAACACCCGCGCAGGTCGAAAATGTGATCAAACACATTAAAGACGCCGGCTTGGCGGTTCATCTATCTCAGGGAGTGGAGGCCACCATTATTGGTGCGATCGGTGAAACCCATGCCCTGCCGACGGAAATCTTTGAGACATTGGATGGGGTCGAAACTGTACAGCGCATTACACAACCCTACAAACTGGCTAGCAGGCAGTTCAAACCAGATAACACGAGTTTTTCGGTGCGTGGGATTAATTTTGGTGGCAATGCGGTTGGTGTCATTGCCGGCCCTTGCTCGGTAGAATCGAAAGCCCAGATCATCGAAACCGCCCATGCGGTAAAGGAAGCCGGCGCTGTAGCTCTGCGTGGAGGGGTATTTAAGCCGCGTACCAGCCCTTATGCCTTTCAGGGCCTTGGTGAGGAAGGTTTAAATTATCTGGCACAAGCGCGCGATGCTACCGGATTACCCTTGGTGGTGGAGATCATGAGTCAGGTTCAACTTGATATGATGCGTGATTATGTAGATATTTTTCAGATCGGTGCCCGTAACATGCAAAATTTTAACTTATTGCGAGCCATTGGCGAAACCCAGACCGCTGTATTGCTTAAACGCGGTCTGAGCGCAACTATTGAAGAGTTATTGATGTCCGCCGAATATGTGTTAGCCGGTGGCAATACCAACGTGATCCTGTGCGAGCGAGGAATTCGCACTTACGAAAACAGCACCCGCAACACTACAGATATCAACGCTGTGCCGGTCTTAAAATCACATACACATCTGCCAGTCTTCCTGGACCCATCGCATAGTACAGGCAATGCAGATTATGTAAGCTCCATTGCGCGAGCGGCTATTGCTGCCGGGGCCGACGGATTGATCGTCGAAGTTCACCCTGATCCTGCCAACGCTCTCTCTGATGGAAAACAAAGCTTGAAGCCCGAAAGATTTTCCCAAATGGTTAAAGAGGTTGGCCAGATCTCACAGATACTTGGCCGCCGATTGGCTACAATTCACTAACGAGGTACCCACTATGATGATCATAATGAACCCCGGCGCTAGCCGGTCTCAGATAGAACATGTAATCAAACACATTGAAGATGCGCATCTTTCTCCGCATGTAATTGAAGGTATCGAGCAGACGATCATTGGAGCCGTGGGAGACACTCATGCCGTGCCTACGAGTCTCTTTGAGGTATTGCCCGGCGTGCTAACTGTTACACGCATATCCAAGCCTTACAAATTAAGTTCACGCCAATTCCATCCAGAGAACTCAGTCTTCCCGTTGGACGGATTTTCGATCGGAGGTAAGGAGATCCCGGTCATTGCTGGCCCATGTTCGGTAGAAAGCCGCTCTCAATTGTTGGAGATCGCCCACGCGGTGAAGGAAGCCGGTGCCAATGCCTTGCGAGGTGGTGTATTCAAACCACGTACCAGCCCATATGTCTTCCAAGGCTTGGGTGAAGAAGGTTTGGAATATTTGGCCGAAGCGCGAGAGCAAACTGGCCTGCCAGTTGTGGTCGAGATCATGGCTGTATCGCAAGTAGAAGTTATGGAAAAATTTGTCGATGTAATGCAGATCGGAGCCAGAAATATGCAAAATTACAATCTCCTTCGAGCCGTAGGCGAAACCAGAACCGCGGTATTGCTCAAACGAGGCTTGTCTGCTACGCTGGAAGAATTGCTCATGGCATCTGAATACATCCTTAGTGGTGGAAATACCCGTGTTATGTTGTGTGAGCGCGGCATCCGAACGTTCGAAACCGCGACCCGAAACACCACTGATATCAACGCAGTTCCGGTATTAAAAGAAATGACCCACCTGCCGGTCATACTCGATCCGTCCCACTCCACCGGTGTAGCTGGTTATGTTCCATCCATCGCCAAATCGGCGGTTGCCGCGGGTGCTGATGGTATCATCGTTGAAGTGCACAATGATCCGACCCATGCACTCTCCGATGGGAAGCAATCCCTGACTCCGGAAGATTTTGCGAAGATGGTACGTGACCTTAAACGCGTTGCCCAAGCAGTCGACCGCGATCTGGTTTCATCCAAGTAGGTTTAAGTTTTAATGCGCGCAACAGAGAGTGGCTTGGATTTGCATAGCTCGCGGGTTCTGATCATTGGCTTGGGGCTAATGGGAGGGTCTTTGGCATTGGCACTAAAGGGCAAATGCCGATCGGTAACCGGCATTGATACCAATGTCGAAACTTGTGAAATGGCTGTTGTGCAACAAATTGTCGACGATGCCTGGCTTCAATTGGATTCTCGGGCTGCCGAAATGGATGTGATCATCCTGGCCACGCCGGTAGATGGTATTTTAGATTATTTGGAGAAATTGCCACCATTTTTGAACCCGGAGAAATCGTACTTGGTGATGGATCTTGGCTCTACAAAGCAATTGATAACAACCAAAATGGAAACATTGCCGGCAAATATCCTAACCGTTGGGTGCCACCCAATTTGCGGCAAAGAAAACCTCTCTCTTCGGAATGCGGAGCGCACTTTATATTTTGGAGCGCCATTTTTGGTGACCCGCACAAGCCGTACCAATGATAGTGTGATGGGTTTTTTGCGAGAGCTGGGTGATGAATTGGGAGTGAAATTGGTGGAACTCGATGCTGGCTATCACGATACAGTGCTTGCCAATGTTAGCCATTTGCCATACCTGGTCTCAACCGCACTGGTTATGGCCACCCCGGGTGAGATCGCTCCATTTATCGGCCCTGGATTTAGGTCGACCAGCCGTTTGGCGGGTACCGCAAGTAGCATGATGATGAGCATAATACAGTCGAACCGAGAAAACATTTTGGCTAATCTTGAAAAATTAAATGATGAAATTGCTTACCTCACCAGTTGCATTGCAGAGAACGATGTAGATGGTTTACGTACCTACCTGGATATGGCTCGTGAGAATTACAGTAAACTAAAAGGGTAACGAACTGTATGCAATCGCGTTCCATTCATCCTGTAAACAACCCGGTTAAAGCAAAAGTCCGCGTGCCGGGTTCCAAGTCCATTACCAACCGGGCTTTGCTCATTGCCGCCTTGGCAAATGGGAAGACCACCCTCCAAAATGCCTTATTCTCTGATGACTCGCGCTACTTTTCAGGCGCGCTTATGGACCTTGGTTTTACGTTGGAGATGGATGAAGATGCCGGTTCGATCAGTATTTGGGGTACAGGTGGAACCATCCCGAAGAAAGAAGCATCCCTGTTTATTGGCAACGCGGGTACCGCGGCCAGATTCCTGAGTGCGTTTTTATGCATTGGAGATGGGCAATACACATTGGATGGTGAACCCCGGATGCGTGAAAGGCCGATCGGCGATCTGCTCGATTCCTTGGCAGCTTTGGGGGTGAAACTTAGCGGCACCAAAAATCCTGAAACTGGACAAATTTGCCCTCCAGTTCGTATTGTCGCAAATGGGTTGGCTGGCGGGGTTACCAGGATCACTGGTCAAACTTCGTCACAATACGTATCCGCATTAATGATGATAGCGCCTTATGCCAAAGCTCCTTTTAAGATCGAGGTTGCGGGCGAATTAAATTCCAAGCCATATGTGGATATGACCGAAAAAGTGATGGCGGATTTTGGATTGCGTATCGGACGTGAAGGATACCGTATTTTTTCGGTGGAACCTGGGCGGTATATTTCCAATTCTAACTATATGATTGAGTCGGACGCTTCAGCTGCGTCTTACTTTTTTGCACTACCCGCTGTTACCGGAGGGAGTGTTACCGTGGAAAATATCAGCAGGGCGAGCATTCAGGGAGATATCAATTTTTTGGATGTGTTGGCATCGATGGGACTCCACATAGAAGTAGGACAAAATGAGATCACAGTTCACAACCATGGTGTCACGCTGAAAGGCGTCGATATAGATATGTCTCAAATTCCTGATACGGCCCAAACTTTGGCTGCCATTGCGCCATTTGCATGCAGCCCAACCACGATCAGGGGCATCGCCTCTGCTCGGGTTAAAGAGACCGACCGTGTGACCGCGACCTGTATCGAATTACGCAAGCTCGGTGTTCAAGTGCAAGAATTCCCCGATGGAATGCGCATAGAACCATGCGATTCAATTGTGCCTGCCAAAATTGAAACCTATAAAGACCATCGTATGGCGATGGCATTTTCGTTGATCGGCTTGCGGCAAGCTGGAGTAGAGATCCTGGATCCCGGTTGTGTTAGTAAGACCTTTCCCAATTTCTTTAAGGTATTGGAGAGCGTAAAATGATCACATTCGGTCTACTCGGCTGGCCGATCACTCACAGCCGTTCCCCCCAGATACATTCTTTGGCATTAAAACTGGCCGGATTACAAGGTACCTACGAATTGTTCCCGATTGAGCCAGAGCGCAAGGCCGAATTGGCTGCCATGATAAAGAAAGTACGCGAAGGGCAGATCACGGGTCTAAACGTAACGATACCGTACAAACAAGAAGTAATGCCATTTTTAGATGCCCTAAGCCCGAATGCAAAAAACATAGGCGCGGTAAACACCATCACATTCAAAAATGGCAAAGTCACTGGCCACAATACCGACGCGCCAGGATTTGAGGCCGACCTGGCAAATAATGGATTGGAACTTAGTTATAAACCAGGCGAAGCAGTCGTCTTTGGGGCAGGCGGGGCTGCGAGGGCAGTTTTTTATGCCTTCCTCAATAATGGTTGGCAAATCCATGCATTTGTTCGAAATGTTGAAAAATCCAAACAAGTGGTTGCCGATCTGCGCGGCAAAGGGCTTTCCGGTGGGATCAAATTATATGGCCTGGCGGATCTTTCTCATACCTTGAAGCGGAACAAGATCGATGTGATCGTTGATACAACGCCCTTGGGAATGGCACCCCATATAGACTCCAGCTCTTGGCCGTCAAACGTCAAATTCCCTGAGAACTGCCTGGTATACGACTTGGTGTATAACCCAGAAAACACACTATTGATGAAACAGGCTACTGCCGCAGGCTTGCGGGCGAGCAATGGATGGGGTATGTTGGTTGAACAAGCATTATTATCCTTCGAAATTTGGACAAACGTGAAGATAAACCGGGCTGATTTCAATGCTGCCTGGCAACATACAACTCACACCCCATAAAGGAGTATCACCTATGCCAATCCGATTTTTTACAGCTGGTGAATCGCATGGCCCGGCACTTACCGCCGTGATCGATGGTCTTCCCGCTGGTTTGCGTGTGGATGTTGGTGAAATCAACAGAGAGCTGCATCGCCGCCAAGTGGGATATGGCGCCGGTGGACGGATGGCGATTGAGAAGGATACCGTAGAGATCCTAAGCGGGGTGATGGATGGCCAGACAACCGGAGCGCCGATCACGTTGGTAGTGCAGAACGCCGACCATGCCAAATGGAAGGACAAACCGATCAAATCTCTGACCACCCCCCGGCCAGGCCACGCCGATTTAACTGGTGCGGTAAAGTTTGGTTACAATGACCTTCGGCCGACCCTCGAACGCTCTTCCGCGCGCGAGACTACGATGCGAGTTGCGGCTGGAGCGTTGTTTAAGCAATTCCTGGCCCAGTTTGGCATATTTGTGGGTGGGTATGTGCGTTCAATTGGCGAGGTAGTCAACCCGGAAGATGGCAATAGCCTTCGCCATCGTTATGAGGCAGCCGAGCAGAATGACGTGCGCTGCTACGACCCTGCTACCGCTGAGGCTGCCCGCCAACGTATTGCCCGGGTGATGCAAGACAAAGATACCCTTGGTGGTGTTCTTGAGATCTTTGCGACCGGCTTGCCGGTTGGTTTAGGCTCCTATACTCAATGGGACAAACGCCTGGATGCGCGCATTGCATTCGCAATGATGTCCGTCCAGGCAATGAAAGGTGTCGAAATCGGAGAGGCGTGGAATAATAGCACTCACCCAGGAACCCAGGTCCATGATGGAATTTACCTGCAAGGGGATGATCTGGTACGCAAAACCAACCGTGCCGGCGGATTGGAGGGGGGTATCACCAATGGCATGCCCATTTTGGTACGGGTAGCCATGAAGCCAATCGCTACCACTCTTAACCCTCAAGCAACGGTAGATGCAGCAACCTGGCAACCCAGCCCAACCACTTATGAACGTTCCGATTTTTGCCCAGTACCTCGTGCGGTACCTATTTTGGAAGCGATGCTTGCCTACGTATTGGCGGATGCCTTGGTGGAAAAATTAGGTGGAGACTCCTTGGATGAGATGTTGCCGCGATTTGCCGCCCTGCCCAAGGCGGACCGAAAGGGCATTCGTATGCAGGGGCAAGATCACCTGTTTTGGGGGCAAATGTGAGCAGCATCTTTGTTTATGGCCCACCCGGCAGCGGTAAAAGCAGCCTTGGAAAAGAACTTGCCAACCTAACAGGTTTTCCATTGGTTGATATCGACCAAGAAATTGTCAGCAATGCCGGAATGCCGATCTCCCGCCTGATGGCGGAACAAGGTGAGCAGGTATTTAGGAATATGGAAAGCGAGGTGATCGCTGCCGAGTGTACCCGGGCGGCAAACCGCCCTTCAATAGTTGCGCTGGGGGGTGGTGCACTATTAAGGAATGAAAACCGTGCTTTGGTAGAAAAAACCGGGGAAATTCTTTTTTTGGAGGCAAGCCTGCCTACCCTGATAGAACGGATCGGTACTCAAGATCTTTCCCGGCCATTGGTTAGCGGTGCAATCCCCGAAAAATTGGCGGCACTTTTGGCAGACCGGACAACCCATTACGAATCTTTTCCAATAAGAGTGCGCACTGATGATGGCTCGACCCTGGCAGAACTCGCTGAAAGGGCAATGCGATTGTTGGGGTTTTATACGATCAAAGCAATGGGAAGGCCATACAAGGTTTGCATACAGGCTGGGGCATTGGCCAATTTGCCAACATTTTTAAAAACTCTGTCGGCAGGCCAAAATATTATCGTGGTGTACGATACGAATACCCGACACCACTTTGAGCATACCATGGCGACGGTCTTACAAGCAGGTGGATTTTGGGCTACCTCCGTTGAGTTGCCGGCTGGCGAAGAGAATAAAAACCTGTCAGCGATAGAAAAATTGTGGAATGCCTTTATTGATGCAGGTATGGACCGGCGATCGCTGGTCGTGGCGGTTGGTGGTGGGGTTATAACAGATCTTGTCGGCTTTGCCGTGTCGACCTACATGCGTGGTTGCAGATGGGTTGCGGTCCCTACCTCGCTATTGGCGATGGTTGATGCTGCCATCGGCGGAAAGACCGGATTCGACCTTCCCCAAGGCAAAAACCTGATCGGCAGCTTTTACCCGCCTGAATTGGTATTAATTGACCCCAATTTACTGTCGACCCTACCCCAGCCGGAATATATTTCAGGTATGGCTGAAGTAGTGAAACATGGCATCATTGCTGATACGGGTTTGTTTGACTTATGCTCACAGGGGCTTGCAACCATCCAACAACACCAAAACCAAATTGTGCGAAGGGCTGCGCAAGTTAAGATCGATGTGATCGAGCAAGATCCTTATGAAAAGGGGTTCAGGGCCGCGCTCAACCTGGGACACACAGTTGGCCACGCGGTTGAGATCGAACGCGAATTCTCCCTGAAGCATGGTGAAGCGATCTCAATTGGTATGGTGGCTGAGGCTACCCTTGCTGAAAAAATGGGCATCGCACCCCCTGGTTTGGCAGGGCAGATCGCTAAAGTATTGGCAGGGTTAGGGTTGCCGGTCCAACTACCCGCAAATGTCAACCGTGCAAAACTGGTAAGCTTTATGGGTAATGATAAAAAAAAGGCTGGAAAGGTGGTGAATTTTGCCTTACCTGCCGCCATTGGACAAGTTCGAACCGGTGTCGCCATTGAAAAATTGGAGGATGTTTTGTGAAATTATTGATTTTGAATGGGCCCAATCTGAATTTGCTCGGCAAACGCGAACCAGGTATTTATGGCACAGAAACTCTCGAATCGATCAACGCCGGCTTAATATCCTACGCCAGCGCGCGCAAGATTGAATTGCGCTTTTTCCAATCCAACCACGAGGGGGCGTTGATTGATGCCCTACACGAATCTCAGGAATGGGCAAATGGGGTTGTGTTTAACCCCGGGGGTTATACACACACTTCAGTAGCCATTCGGGATGCCATCTCGGCGATCCGAGTACCGGTGGTGGAGGTACATCTTTCCAATGTTTATGCGCGCGAAACATTTCGCCACCATTCGATGATATCGGCAGTATGCAAAGGCAAGATCAGTGGCTTTGGTGCCAGATCCTATTTACTCGGGATTCAGTCATTCGAGGATTAAAGTTTTCGGGAACGTTGCTCTTCGCGTTGCTCATCGCGCTTCGCGATGGCATCTCGCTTGTCGTACAATTTCTTGCCTTTGGCCAGCGCAATTTCAATCTTGGCACGGCGATTAAGTATATAAACTTTTAAAGGGATGATGGTCATCCCTTTTTGTTTTACTGCATTGTATAGTTTGTAGATCTCTTTTTTGTGCAACAACAAACGGCGGGGGCGTTTTGGGTCATGGTTGAATCGGTTGGCCTCCACATAGGGGGCAATGTGAGACTCCAATAGCCAAGCCTCATCTTCATCACTGATCTGGATGTATGCTTCAGTAATGCTGATCTGCCCTGCGCGGATCGATTTGATCTCGCTGCCTTGCAACACCAAACCAGCCTCAAAACGCTCTTCGATGAAATATTCGAAGCCGGCTTTTCGGTTAGTTGCGACGGTTTTTACTCGTTCTTCACTCATAGGGTAGAAATTGTATCATGCAACCGCGCCGGCGTTGCCCCACCTTAGAATGGCCAAGCCAACCAAAAGGCGCATCAGACCAAACGCCACCAGGGCAATTCGGATATCAAAAACATTGCTGAGGAATGGGCCAGAAAGAGAGCCGATGAGAACCGCGGCATTAAGCATTAAGTTGTACCAAGCCAAATATGCAGGACGGTCATCGGCTGGGCTGTGGTCAAAAATGTAATTCATGGTGGTACCGCCCACATAGGACCAAGCATAACCGCCCAAAAAAGAAATTCCGAAATAATGCAGGTTTGTGCTGGATTGTGCCAGCAAGATGGGGTAGATGGCCATGCCGACCACACCCAAGCCAATAATTCCCTTATTTCCCAACCGTGCAACCAGGTGATGAAGCTGGGCTGAGCCGATCAACATCGCAAGGTAAAACAAGGCTGTCCCTATGCCCAGATCATTATCGCTCAGGTTTAATTCCCTTACAAAATAGATCGGGAATAGTGGTATGGCCGAATATTGGGCGATATGGAACAAAAATAACAACACCAACACAACTGAAAAAGAGGTCCTCCAAATATCCATTCGCAGATATGCGCGCAAACCTGGGCGTGTGGCAATGGTTGGAACTGTGGTTGGAGGTTCTTTGGGTAAAAGTTTAATTTTTGAAAGGAAATAACTGCTTAGCATGCCGCCAACAAAACCAATAAAAAAGACCAGTTGGTAATTGTATGGGAATGGAATCCAGGTTAGCAAGCCACCGCAAAGCAAAGATGAAACCATAAAAGCAACCGAGAGCATCACGTTGCGCGAGCCCGCAAAGTAAGCCCGATAGTTAGCCGGCACTGACTCGGCAAACAAAGACCCAAACCCTACCGCCAAACCCGTCAATGGGATGGCCATGACAAAACTGATAATGATGAGTGCCCATACCTGTTGCTGTTGGGAGAATAACCATGGCAAAGGAACGAAAGCCAAAAACCATATACGATAATAGATCGATGTCCAAAAAGTGGCTTCTTTTATGTTTCGGCCTTCCAGCCATCGGCTGGCCGGCATAGTGAACAACAGGCTGATCACCGCGGTGACCGCCGCCAAAATGCCGATCTGAACCTCGCTCGCGCCAATGCGGGTAGCGTAAATGTTCAGAAAGTTTTGGGTAGAACCGGACAGCACACCAAACCAAGCGATATCCCACAGGAAATTGGTGTAATTTTGCCGCTGCTCATCTGGTAATTCGTTGGGATGAAGGAATTGTTTAATAATATTCATAACATATTTCGGTAGAATAATTGATGTGTAATTTTACCAAGAATAGGATGGCAGATGAGACATTTACGCAAACACTTTAATATTGATAGGGAAGTTGTCTTTCTGAATCATGGCTCTTTTGGAGCTACACCTAAGCCAGTGTTTGCAACTTACCAGCACTGGCAAAAACAATTGGAGCGGCAACCAGTGAAATTTTTGGGCCGTGATTTTGATAATAATATGAATAAAGCGCGCGAAGCTTTGGCGGCCGAAGTTGGCACATCTGCAGGTAATTTGGCATTTATACCAAACGCCACACATGGAGTGAACATTGCCGCGCGTAGCATCACGTTACAACCTGGTGATGAGATCTTGGCGAGCGACCAGGAGTATGGCGCTTGTGAGTATGCATGGGACGTTGTGTGCAAAGGGACCGGTGCGGTGTATGTGAGGCAACCGATCTCCTTGCCGGCGGGAACCCAGGAGCAGATGGCAGCCGAGTTTATGGCAGGGATCAACGACCGCACTCGGGTGATCTTTCTCAGCCACATAACATCGCCGACTGCGGTGCGCTTGCCAGTGGAAGCGATCTGTGCCGAGGCACGCAAGCGAGGCATTCTCACGGTTATTGATGGCGCGCACGCCTATGGACAGATCGATTTGAATTTGGATACGCTGGGTGCCGATTATTACACCAGCAATTGCCACAAATGGGCGCTCTCGCCCAAAGGTGCGGCGTTTATGTACGCCCGGCCAGAAATAAAAGACCAGATAGATCCTTTGATTGTGAGTTGGGGCTACGGTGCGGATAACTTGTCGCGCAGTGGTAGCCGCTTTGTAGACTTGTTGCAATGGGCTGGGACCAAGGACCCCTCGGCCTATCTATCGGTACCGGCAGCCATTGACTTTCGGGTCAAACATGGTTGGGAGGATGTCCACAAACAAGCCAAACAAATGCTTGATGAAACCATTGGAAGGATCATAACATTGCCTGGATTTGCCAATGCCTATGCTGATTCCTCCAACTATACCCAAATGGCAGCCATTTTTATTCCGAACCAATTTGAAGTAACAGATTTGAAAGATTTCCTATATGACCAGCACAAGGTTGAGTTGCCGGTCATTCAATGGAAGGACCATAAACTGATCCGGATCTCGATGCAGGCGTATAACACTGAAAAAGACATCGACGCATTAGAGCGGGCTCTGCAAAAAGCGATGCGGCATTTTGATATTCAGGCTTCCTCAGGGGAGGCAAAATGAAAGCGATCTCGTTAGCGCTCGGTGGAGGTGGTGCCAAGGGCTTGGCCCATATCGGCGCAATCAAATCCCTCCTTCAGCAAAAGGTCCGGATCCATTCCGTAGCTGGCACCAGCATTGGCAGTGTTATCGCGAGCATGTATGCCAAAGGATACAGCCCCGATGAAATGGCAGACTTGTTCAGGCAGGTGGACCAAAACCACCTGTTCAGCGTGCCATTCTCTGATGGTCCGGGTTTTTTGGGTTACCGCGGTGTAAGGGAGTTTTTAGACAAAGTACTTGGTGATATTACGTTCGACCAATTGCATATCCCATGTTGTGTGGTCAGTGTTGATCTGGTTAGCGACTCGGTGATCGAGATAACAGAAGGAAGTGTACGCGACGCTGTCCTGGCATCCATAGCCATCCCTGGCATCTTTCCGCCACAATACGTAGGGGAAATGGTATTGGTGGACGGCGCTGTGATGGATCCAGTACCAGTACGTTCAGCACGGAAATTAGGCAACGGTTTGCCTGTGGCGGCTGTTGTTCTCAGTGGCAAATATCGGCTTAGCCAATTAAGCCCGGTTCCCATGCGCAATGGCAAGCTCAATGCCATTCTGGCAGATCAGTTCGCCCGAACCAGCCTTAGCAAAACTTTTAAGGTCCTGACTGACGCCATTGAAACCTCGTCAAGGCAAGTAAGTGAGCTCAGATTGCAATTGGACCAACCTGATATAATAATTCGACCAGCGATCGAGGAAATTGGCATTCTTGATGTTGTAGATGTGGATGCGGTGATGAAGAAAGGCCTTGACGCGGCGAATGAAGAATATGAGCTTTATATCAAAAAACAAAGCCCGATCAGATTGTGGTTCGAGAAATTATTTAGGTGATGAATGACCTTTAACCGACGTGATTTTATAAAAATGGTAGGTGGCATGGCAGGATTCGCCGCCTTGCGCCCCTTTGACCGCACATTTCCGTTAGCCCAATTCCCTGCGGGAGAAAAATTGGGCAGGATTGTTGAGGGAAAATGGGACCTCATGAAAACCCCAAATTATCAGGATGCCAAGATCAGGAGCGTATATTCTGACGACGTGATCCCTTGGTACCGTGAAGTGGTTGGGAGGAGGGACACCAATTTTATCAACCAGAATTGGGTAGAAACTGAAGGCGGTTTCGTACATGCATCTTACGTACAGCCTGTATTCAACCGGCCCAACGAACCGCTTACACAACTTCCAGATGGGAAATCAGGTTTTTGGGCTGAAGTGACTGTGCCGTATGTGGACTTTGTGTTGGAGAATCAAGCCCCGTCCTCGCCATGGATCAAGGATGCGATGGCAATCGGTCTGCCTACCCGATTGTATTACAGCCAGGTAATGTGGATCGATCAGATCAAGAAAAGTGATGTAACCGGGAACTGGATCTACCGGATCAATGAAAAATATGGCAGCTATGGAGATATCTTCTGGGCAGAGGGGGCGGCATTTCGCCCACTTACCGCAGAAGAAGTTAGCCCGATCCATCCGGATGTAGACCCGGTAACAAAACGGATCAAGGTGAACCTAACGTATCAAACACTTTCGTGTTACGAAGAAGATCGCGAGGTGTTCTTCTGTAAGGTATCCAGCGGAGCCAAGTTCGATGCATATGGGAATCCGGTGGATGCCTGGTCAACCCCCGTCGGTGAAGGCCATCGCACGTGGCGCAAATCCCTTTCCATCCACATGGCTGGAGGAACTGCCACTGGCGGTGGATATGACACACCGGGTATATCCTGGGCCACCTTCTTTTCTGAGGGTGTGGCCATTCACTCAACTTTTTGGCATAATGATTACGGTGTCCCACGGTCGCATGGTTGTGTCAATGTAATGCCAGACCATTCCAAGTGGATCTTTAGATGGAGCACACCTACATGTTCTCTCGATGAGGATGATATTACAGTTGGAATGCCTGGCGGAACCCAGGTAGATGTAGAAGAGCGAATTTACTAATCAGAATTGGAATAACAATCAATGGCATTTGAAAACGTAACCATCGGCTTGTCGTTTATCGCCGGCATTGCTTCTTTTTTATCCCCTTGCGTATTGGCGTTGGTGCCGGCATATATTGGCTACCTAAGTGGCCGCGCTGCGGGCGTTGCAGCCGGGCAAGACAACAAATTGATCACCTTCTTGCACGGAATTGCATTTGTACTTGGTTTTAGTTTTGTTTTTATAACCCTCGGAGTCTTTTCATCAGCTCTGGGAGGCTGGTTGATCGATATTCAGGTTTGGTTGGGTAGGGTCGGCGGGCTGATTGTGATCGTATTTGGCTTGCATATGATCGGCATCTTGCGCATCCCATTTTTGGAGATGGATGGCCGGTTTCAGATGGAGCAAAACGGAAATTATAGTCTCGCTTCCTCCTTTCTGATGGGCATTTTCTTCTCGGCGGGTTGGTCTCCCTGTGTTGGTCCAGTACTTGGCGCCATCCTTACCTTGGCAATGAATGGTGGAGAAATATCGCAAGGCCTGTCCTTATTGTCGGCTTATTCACTCGGGATGGCCATTCCTTTCCTGTTGGCCGCGCTGGGGATAGGTTGGGTTTCCACTTTGTTGAAAAAATTTGCCAAATTGATGCGCATCACCGAGGTGGTGATGGGAAGCCTGATGGTTGTGGTTGGCTTTTTGTTGATGACAGGCGCTTTTAACAAGATCGCCATTTTATTCCCGGGTTGGAGTACAGGCCTGTAGGCATAATGATTTCGATCACCTTGTATACACGGACAGGCTGCCATTTGTGTGAGGAAACCGCCGACTGGCTGCGCGAATTGGCACAACAATATCCCATCGAAGTGCAGGAATTTGACATTGAAAAAGACCCTGCCAAGCACAAACAATTTATGGAACAGATACCAGTTGTGGTGATTGGATCATATACGTTACGCGCGCCTATTCAAAAAGAACGGTTGGAAGTAGCGATACGCAGCGCTTTGCACGGGAAGGACCAACAAGCCCGCGCCAATGCCGCGTCGTCTCCTGCGGTCGGATTAAATCGGATCAACGTTTGGTTTAGTGATCACTGGTTAGCTTTAATGACGTCATTCTTTGCGCTGTATTTGGGTGGGGCCTTCATGCCACCTTTTCTGATGCATTGGGGGTATACCAACCTTGCGAACCTGATTTACACAATTTACAGTTTTTTCTGCCATCAGCTCGCTTTTCGTTCCTTCTTCCTATTTGGAGAACAGGCTGTTTATCCACGTGAGGCAGCCCATGTATCTGAATTGTCTACTTTTGGCCAGATCACCGGTTTGTCTGAGTTAGATCTTTTAGGCGCGCGAGCCTTTGTTGGCAATCCGATAATGGGCTACAAAGTAGCGCTGTGTGAGCGGGATGTAGCCATTTATGCCGGATTGATCCTGTTTGCTGTACTATTTGTTGTCTTTAAAAAATATATCAAACCATTGCCTGTACCGGCATGGTTGCTCTTTTCTCTGCTGCCCATCGCTTTGGATGGTGGTTCGCAACTTGTCAGCCAAATTCCACTGGCGGCGATCTCTGATTGGCTACCATTGCGCGAGAGCACTCCGTTCGTACGCACATTTACCGGTTTTCTGTTCGGTTGGGGAACAGCTTGGCTGGGTTTTCCTATCATTGATGAATCGATGAGGGAATAACCATGCTTGTCGTGGAGCAGAACGGCCTTAAATATCTGACCTTTGAGCGGTTTGGCAATGTAACCCACGGCATATTCTCAAGACATGGCGGGGTAAGCAACAACCACGCAACCTCGCTAAATGTCGGCGGGACAGTGGGCGATGAACCAGGATCTGTTCTGGCGAACAAGCAAATCTTGTTCGGCGCGTTGGGAAAAAATACTTCCAGCATGTTTGATTGCTGGCAAGTGCACGGTCCCGATTATGTGCTGGCCAATTCCCCGCACACTGCCGCCTCGCATACAAACCCGCGTGAGATTCGCGCCGATTCATTGTTGACAGCCAACCCGGATGTTACCTTGTTTATGCGCTTTGCCGATTGCACCCCGGTGTTGTTGTATGATCCAGTAAGAAGGGTGGTAGGGATTGCCCACGCAGGCTGGCAGGGTACCGTAAAACATGCTGCCAGTAATTTGGTCCGTGGTTTTACCCATATATTTGGTAGTGATCCCGGCGATATCCAGGCTGTCATCGGTCCATCCATAGGCCCATGCCATTACGAGGTTGGGCATCAGGTAATTGAACAAGTGATCACATCCTACGGCAGCAAGGCCGATGAGATGTTACAAGAGAGCGCCCATGGGAAAGCACACTTTAATATGTGGGCAGCCAACGAGTACGACCTGCGAAATGCCGGGGTTGAACACATTGAATTGGCGGGAATTTGTACCGCTTGCCACACCAATGACTGGTTTTCTCACCGAGCCGAAAAAGGCCGAACTGGCCGCTTTGGCGTGATCATGGCCTTGCCTGAAGGAATGGAATGATGGAAGGGCGAGTAGAAGAGATCCGGCACAATTATGATGCCGTACAAGAGCAAGTGGCAGACGCCATATTGAAATATCGCAATCGCGGTGATAGTGTCAAGGTGATCGTGGTGAGCAAACGAAAAAGCGTCGAAGTGATAAGCGCTGCTATGCAGGCTGGCATTGATACCTTTGGCGAGAATTACCCAGAAGAGGCGGCCGAAAAAATGGACCAACTTGGTCCAGAACAACCAACTTGGCATATGATCGGTCATATTCAAAGCCGAAAAGCCGGTATCGTGGCAGCTCGATTTGGGATGGTTCACAGCGTAGATACTTTTCGTATAGCCGAAAAACTTGACCATGCGAGGCTGGCTGGCGCAAGCCCTTTGCCTATCCTGCTGGAATGCAACGTCAGCGGCGAGGAGTCGAAGTTTGGCTTGCCCGCGCAGCAACGTAACAGGTGGCCTGCAGTATTGGAATTAGCCCGGCAGGTTGCTGCTTTACCATCGGTGGTTATTGTGGGTCTTATGACCATGCCACCATGGAGCGAAGACCCGGAATTTGCTCGCCCCTATTTTGCCAAATTGCGCCAACTACGCGATTGGATTCAAGAAGAAGACCCGCGTTTTATCCTGCCACACCTGTCCATGGGCACTTCCGGAGACTATATTGCCGCAATTAAAGAAGGAGCTACCATGGTTCGCATCGGAACTGCCATATTGGGTAGCCGTATCCAACTAAACG
>SXGU01333815.1_pt1 | contig 27100 bp, 24 predicted proteins | sample 3174531 | NCBI WGS metagenome assembly SXGU01 (sample SAMN11356863, study PRJNA531348) | freshwater metagenome | isolation source: freshwater sample F1-140 | place: China: Fuxian Lake, Yuxi | collected 2017-12-25 | reverse complement strand
TGTCGACCTTGCATACCAACGACGCGCCGCAAACCTTAAACCGCTTGTTGCAAATGGGCATACCGCCGTTCAACATTGTCGCCTCGGTTAATTTGATTATGGCGCAACGCTTGGGTCGGCGGCTTTGCGAACATTGCAAAGTACCCGCCGACTTTCCCGACAAAGTCCTGATCAGCGCCGGTTTTAAACCGGAAGAGTTGCGCGATCTTAAAATATTCAGCCCCGTGGGCTGCGACCATTGCAACAATGGCTATAAAGGCCGGGTCGGCGTCTATCAAGTTCTGACCCTGACTGACAAAATGCGTACATTGATATTAAACGGCGGCAATACCGATCAACTCGCGGAGTGCGCTTTGGCCGAAGGTTTTAATGACCTGCGTCGATCCGGCTTAAACAAAGTGCGCATGGGCATCACCAGCCTCGAAGAAATTGACCGGATCACCAAGGAATAAACATGGCTGAACAAACTGAACAAATCGACTTCGTCTGGTCCGGAACCGACAAAAACAAACACAAAGCCGGCGGCATCATTTCCGCAAAAAGCGAAATCATTGCCAAAACCGAGCTGCGGCGGCAGGGTTATCGCGTGATTAAGTTCAAGAAGAAAGCCAAGCCGCTATTCTCCAAAAAAGTTCAAGCGATCACGCCGGCCGATATTGCTATTTTCGCCCGGCAATTGGCGACCATGCTTAAAGCGGGCGTACCGTTGGTGCAATCGTTCGATATCGTCGGCAAAGGCCATGATAACGCCAGCATGGAAGCGTTGTTAATGGGCATTAAAGCCGATATTGAAGGCGGCGACACCTTGGCCCAGGCACTTAAAAAGAGACCGCTGTATTTTGATGAATTGACCTGTAACTTGGTGGATGCCGGCGAACAGGCCGGGGTATTGGAAACATTGCTGGAGAAAATCGCGACTTACAAAGAAAAAACCGAGTCGATGAAGAAAAAGATCAAAAAGGCGCTGACTTATCCCATCGCAGTGGTTGTCGTCGCCTTTATTGTGACTACTATTTTGCTGATTTTTGTGGTTCCGGTATTTTCCGACATGTTCAAAAGCTTCGGCGCCGACTTGCCGGCCTTCACTAAAATGGTGGTGTCCATGTCGGAATGGATGCAGGCTTGGTGGTATGTGGTTGTCGGCATAGTGGTCGGCCTCGTTTATACCTTCGGTTATTTTAAAAAACGCTCAAAGGCGTTTAATCATTTTCTCGATAGAACGATGCTGAAACTACCGGTCGTCGGTCTCATTTTAAATAAATCCGCCATCGCCCGCTTTGCCAGGACCTTGGCAACCATGTCCGCAGCCGGTGTGCCTTTGGTCGAAGCGCTGGAGTCCGTTGCCGGCGCCTGCGGCAATATTGTGTATAGCGAAGCCGTTCTAAAAATGCGCGATGAAGTATCAACCGGCCAGCGACTTCAATTTGCGATGCAGCAGGCCAATTTATGGCCCAACATGGTGATACAGATGGTCGCTATCGGCGAGGAATCCGGCGCCATGGATTCCATGCTGTTAAAAGTCGCCGATTTTTTCGATGAAGAAGTCGATAACCTGGTTGATAACCTGAGCAGCTTAATGGAGCCTATTATTATGGTCATTTTAGGTATTTTGGTCGGCGGCCTGATTGTGGCGATGTATTTGCCAATCTTTAAAATGGGTTCCGCTATTAAATAAATTAGATACCCAACGCGACGGCATCAGCCCCTCTATCTTTAAGCGCTCCGGTGATGGCGCGCTCACTTTGCTCAAGAAATACCCATGCAACAGCTTAATGTGCTTTTAAATACACCTATTCTATTTACGGTTCTGGCCGGTATTATCGGTTTACTCGTCGGCAGTTTCCTCAATGTGGTCATCTACAGATTGCCGATCATGATGCAGCGCGGATGGCGTAAAGACTGTCTGGAATACCTGAAAATTACTTCCGAAGAAGCTCAAGTCGAGGAAGCTTTCAATCTGGTTTTGCCTTTATCGCGCTGCCCCGCTTGCAATGCGCCGATTAAGCCTTACCAGAACATTCCGGTCATCAGCTATGTTTTTTTAAGAGGCAAATGCGCCTCATGCGCTTGCCCTATTTCAATCCGTTACCCCGTCATAGAAGCGTTAACGGCAATAACCTCTATCGTCGTGGCTTGGCATTTCGGCTATACGGTTCAGGCCGGTTTTGCCTTGTTGCTGACATGGTCGTTGATTGCATTAACTTTTATTGATATTGACCATCAACTCTTGCCCGATTCGATTATTCTGCCCTTGCTTTGGTTGGGGCTGATCCTAAGCTTGTTCAATATATTTACCGATGCACATGCCGGCATTATCGGCGCGGTTGCCGGGTATCTGGCTTTATGGGCGGTTTTCCACTTATTTAAGCTGGCAACCGGCAAAGAAGGCATGGGTTACGGCGATTTCAAATTGCTGGCTTTATTCGGCGCATGGCTGGGCTGGCAGTACTTGCCGATTATCATCTTATTGTCATCGCTGGTCGGTGCGGTTGTCGGCCTCGGCATGATTATTTTCGTCAAACACGATCATAACGTGCCGATACCCTTCGGCCCTTATCTGACGGCGGCAGGATGGCTCGCATTGTTATGGGGAAGCGACCTTAACCGGCTTTATTTGACCAGCGTAGGTCTGTAAGTCATGCTGAAAGTCGGCTTAACCGGCGGCATCGGTTGCGGAAAATCGACGGTTGCCAAGATCTTCGCCGACTTAAATATCCCGGTGCTGGATGCCGACGAAATAGCCCATCGGCTGGTTGAAAAAGGCCGCCCCGCACTGGCGCAAATACAACTCGAATTTGGCGCGGACATCCTCAATCCGGATGGATCCTTAAACAGAAAAAAACTCAGGGAATTGATTTTCTCCGAGCCCCGGCAAAAACAACAGCTTGAATCTATACTTCATCCCTTGGTTTACCAAGCCATACAAACGGCGCTCGAGCAGCTGAGCGCGCCCTATTGCATTATCAGTGTGCCGTTATTATTCGAAACCGGCATGACTCATCTTGTTGATCGGATCCTGGTTATCGATTGCCCTGTTGAAGTTCAGATTGAACGCGTCAAGATTCGGGATAAGCTGAACGTCGAAACGATACAATCCATAATCGACCATCAGGTTTCGCGCGCCTGCAGAAAAGCAAAAGCCGATGACCTGATCGATAACTCCGATACTGATTACGGACTTGCAGAACAAGTAAAAAAACTGCACAATTTGTACCTTTCATTCAGCACTTGCCGGGATTAACTTTTCTGTGAATACCACTATTACCTATGAATTTCCACTCAATGAGCGCATCCGGGTATTCATACGGCTAGAACAGCTTTTCCAACAATTCAGTCATTTTTTAACTGGCGAGACCGTTGCCGACAAACGCGCTGCGATTAACGCGCTGCTCGACATCATGACTATTTTCAGACGTAATGACTTGAAATCGGAAATACTCAAAGAGCTGGACCGCCATGCCAACGTGTTGAATAAAATCGCCCATAATCAGGGCGTCGATACCCAAAAGCTGGAAGAATTGCTGAGCAAACTAACTCAAACCAGCAAAAAGCTGTATGCCACGAGCGGAAAAATCGGCAGCCAGGTGATGGAAAGCGATTTGTTCCAAAGCATCGCGCAACGCAGCTCCATTCCCGGCGGAACCTGTTCTTTCGATTTGCCCGAATTCCATTATTGGCTGGAACAAGATGAAGCCACTCGATTAAAAGACCTGGAACACTGGAGCAGCCCGTTTTCCGATATTCGCACCGCGATGGACCTGATTCTTAACTTTATCCGAAATTGCTGTTCGCCTACCGAAGAGATTGCCGAGGCCGGTTTTTTTCAATTTTCGCTCGACGGCAACCAGTCCCACCAAATGCTTAAAATAAGCGTCGATAAATCCATACATTGCTTCGCCGAGATCAGCGGCGGCAAGCACCGTTGCACCATCCGCTTCATGGTGCCGTCCGCCGACAACAAACGGCCCACGCAAAGTCCCGACGACATCCCGTTCACCTTAACCCGTTGTCAGTTTTAATGTCCGCATCCGCCACACCGCTCATTGTAAAATGCCCTACCTGCAAACGTTCGGTACCCTGGCTTCCTGAACAACAATTCAAGCCCTTCTGTTCCGAGCGTTGCAAGTTGATCGATCTGGGCGAATGGGCAATGGAAGAAAAGAGAATTCCAGGGCCGCCATTACTGGACAGCGATAACCAAGACGATGAAGATTTCTTTCAGTAATCGCACCGGCTCATCTGCGTTCCATTTTTGCCGGATTCATCGTGGCGTTTATGGATTGAACATCGCCTAAACGCACATGCACTCGTTTTAAACGGGATTAGCAAGATCTCTCCACAACCTTTAATCCCTATAATCGATCCCGGGTCGCAAGCGTTGCCGCGTATAAGATGATTCTACTTGCCCGGCATGATGTTTAGCGCTCAAACAGCTTCTTTATCTGGCTTGCGTCATATCAGTTAAATATAATCGGCATAAACTATTCTCCGGCCTCAACCTTTAACATTAACCGACATGACTTATAACGAAGATTTTTTCATCTTGGCCCATCAGTTGATTGATGCGGGCCGTTTTATCGACAGCAAAGGCTGGGTGCCTGCAACCAGCGGCAATTTTTCCGCGCGCTTGCCTGACGGCGCCATTGCCATTACCGTTTCCGGCAAACACAAAGGCCGCTTACAGTTGGACGATATTATGCTGATCAATGCCGATGCGAACTCTCTGGACGGCAAAAAACCGTCCGCGGAAACGTTATTGCATACCTCACTGTATAAACGCTTTCCGGCAGTGCAGTCGGTATTGCACCCGCATTCGATTAACGCCACGCTGATCTCGCGATTGTTTAAATCCGAAATCGTGCTGGAAGACTATGAGTTGTTAAAAGCCCTAGCCGGCATTGATACCCACGAAAGCCGGGTGGTGATACCTATTTTCGCCAACGACCAGAACATTCCCCGTTTGGCCGAACAAGTGGAACAGTACATGAACCAACACGGGGCTATTTACGCTTACATCATTGCCGGGCACGGGCTTTATACCTGGGGCGGCTCAGTACAGGAAACCTTGCGCCATCTTGAGGCGCTGGAGTTTTTATTTGATTGCGAATTACGACTACACGGAGCCAAAAGAGCATGAGTGCATTAACCGTTTATTCCGCTAACCAACACCACGCTATCGAAACATTTACCGATATTACCGCCATTCAGGCTCAACTGAATGCGTTAGGCGTACAGTTCGAACGCTGGACCGCCAACTGCGAATTTGCCGCCGATGCGGACCAAGACACCGTGCTTGCCGCTTACCGCGAGTCCATTGATCGCCTGAAACAGCACTACGGTTTTCAATCCGTTGACGTCATCAGCTTAAAACCCGATCATCCCGAAAAAGCCGTTTTCCGGCAAAAGTTCCTGTCCGAACACATTCACGCCGACTTTGAAGTGCGCTTTTTTATCGAAGGCCGCGGCCTGTTCTTTTTGCATGTTGCCGATAAAGTCTATGCCGTGCTATGCGAGCAAGGCGATTTAATCAGCGTACCGGCCAACGTTCCGCATTGGTTCGATATGGGCGAAAATCCGCAGTTTAAATGCATACGTCTGTTTACCACGCCGGAAGGCTGGGTCGCCGACTTTACCGGCAGCCCTATTGCCGAGTCTTTCCCGACCCTTGACCAATACGTTGCCGAATTGTCATGATTAAAGCCGTCGTCACCGATATTGAAGGTACCACTTCATCGATTTTGTTTGTTAAGGATGTGCTGTTTCCGTATGCACGGGCAAATATAGCGGCCTATGTGCGCAGCCATGCCGATGACGCGGACGTTAAGCCCTTGCTGAAAGAAGTCTGCGCAGAAGTCGGCTCGGAATTATCAACCGAGCAAATTATCAATCAGTTGATCCAATGGATTGACGAGGATAAAAAAGTCACGCCGTTAAAATCGCTGCAAGGCTTAATCTGGGAAGCCGGCTACCGGCAGGGCGATTTCAAAGGCCATTTGTATCCCGATGCCGCGGCCAATCTTAAAGCCTGGAAAGCCGAAGGACTGGAGTTATATATCTATTCCTCCGGTTCGGTTTACGCGCAAAAACTGCTGTTCGCGCATACCGAATACGGCGATTTAACGCCGCTATTTTCCGGCTACTTCGATACTCATATCGGCGGCAAAAAAGAACAGCATTCGTATGACGCTATAGCCGCACAGCTTGCGATACCGGTAAACCAGCTATTATTTTTATCGGATATTAAAGAAGAACTGGATGCCGCTAAAGCCGCCGGTTTCGAAACCATCTGGCTGACCCGTGACAGCGTGCCGGACCCGCAAGCCGAACATCGGCAAGTCAGCAGTTTTGATCAAATCAATCCAGGCGATAACACCGCTCCACTGTAGCGCGGGCTGACGTTTTCGGCCGAAGACGAGCGAAGTTTCCGGAAAAGAATGAACCGTACAGTCTTACCAAATCTTCGCCGTAAAGCTCCTATCGTTTTGCAATGCCAAATGTTCGCCATTTTGACCAATCACATACAGCCCTTTTCTTATCGCATAAACAGCAACATTTTCCGGAATCACCATGCCCGCCACAGCACCTGAAATACGTTTGTCTTTATGATCAGGTATCAAGCGTTTAATTTTTTCCAAGCGCTCAAGGTGCTCGTTCACGTCATCGATACTCAGATTGCTTTTACATTCAATGGCGATGACATCGTTATTATTGACTACCAGCAAATCGATTTCCAGCGCATCGCCGTCGCGTTTCGCCGCAATGTTTTGATGAACTTCGTGCACATCAATACCGCGATCTCTAAACAAACGCACGGCCGACGGGCGAACAGCTTCCTCTACGAATTCGCCTAAACGGTTGCTTAAGCGTCCAACGCTGGTACTGACGGATTTAACTTGGCGACTGAGCGCTTTAAGTTCGCGGTCAGTCTCTTTTCGGTCTTCCGACAGTTCTTTCAAAATTCGCTCGGTTGCTTTTCGATCTTCCGACAATTCTTTCAAAATTCGTTCGGTTGATTTTCGGTCTTCCGACAATTCTTTGAAATTTCGCTCGGTTGCTTTTCGATCTTCCGACAATTCTTTTAAAATTCGTTCGGTTGATTTTCGGTCTTCCGACAATTCTTTGAAATTTCGCTCGGTTGCTTTTCGATCTTCGACAATTCTTTTAAAATTCGTTCGGTTGATTTTCGGTCTTCCGACAATTCTTTGAAATTTCGGTCGGTTTCTTTTCGATATTCCGAGGCTTCTTTTAAAATCCGGTCGGTTTCTTTTTGCGATTGGGCGATTTCATGCAAAATCGCCCAAATTTCATCCGCTACTGCGCTCATTTCTTATTCCTCAACTAAATCGGTTTTGATCAAATTATACTTTCCGAATTCCGCATAAAGCATGGAACGGTATCACCCTGTTAAATTGCACAACATCAACCGCAACCGAAACTCTCCGCCCGGAATATCCGAGCGGAGAACAGGGAAATAAAATTAAAATTCGCGCTGGCGCTGAGTTATCTTTATTCGCTAACTTGAGCGATCCAATCTTGCAGGTTGTAATAATTGGTAATGCGCGCCACTTTGTTGTCGCGAATTTCAAAAAAAGCCCCGGCCGGTAGGCGGTATTTTTGTCCTTGTGCGACAGGCAAGCCTTCGTCGGTTTTAATATATTCGCCCAACACAACAAATTCCGCTGCGGCGCGTTTACCGTCAGTGGTGGCCATGATGACCATATCGACCAACTGTTCTTTGTAATTGTTGTTCATGCAGGCCATAAACTGGGTGAATGCTGCCTTACCGATTTCTCGTTTGCCTTGATTGATGTCGTGAATAACATCGTCGGTCAGCAGGTTAAGGAAAGTCTCCATGTCGCCGCCGTTAAATGCTGCATAATATTGTTCGATCAGGTTGATGCTGTTTTGATTCATAGTGTTTCCATCGTTGTGTTTAAAATAAAAATAATTTAGCGGAGTAGTGCATCGTGCCTCCTGCACTAAGTAACGTGGATAAAATAGATTATCGACGTTGCTTATTTAAAAATAATACTGCCGTCTTCAATCAATCTTTCTCCCAATTATCCCGCAAAGTCACGGTGCGATTAAACACCAGCTTGCCGCCAACGCTGTCTATCGCATCGAAGCAAAAATACCCGGTGCGTTCAAATTGGTAGCGGCTTTCCGGTTGCGGATCGGCTAGGCTGGCTTCGACTCTGCAATCGCTAAGAACTTCCAGGGAATCCGGGTTTATCGCATCCAGAAAGTTAGGCTCATTGTCCGGGTTAGGCACGCTGAACAAGCGGTTATATAAACGAAGCTCCGCCGGTTGCGAATGCGGCTCGGACACCCAATGAATAACGCCTTTGACTTTGCGGCCTTCAGGATTTTTACCTAAGGTGTCCGGGTCGTAGCTGCAACGCAGTTCGGTAATATTACCGTCGGCATCTTTAATGATTTCATTGCATTGAATCACATAAGAACCGCGCAAACGGACTTCGCCGCCTTCCACTAAACGCTTGTATTTTGGCGGCGGCACTTCGGCGAAATCATCCCGTTCAATCAAAATCACTTTGGAGAACGGCACGATACGTTTGCCCAGCTCCGGTTTTTGCGGATGATTGCTGACTTCCAGTTGTTCGACTCGGTCTTCCGGGTAATTATCGATGACCACGCGCAACGGTTGTAAAACCGCCATGGCTCTCAATGCATTTTCGTTTAAATCCTCGCGGATGCAGTATTCCAGCACGCCCATTTCGATCCATGAGTTTTGCTTGGTCAAGCCGATGCGCTCGCAAAAATCGCGTAGTGCTTTAGGGGTAAAACCTGCGCGACGCAGACCGGCAATGGTAGGCATCCGAGGATCGTCCCAGCCGTTGACGTGTTTTTCCATGACCAACTGGTTCAGTTTGCGTTTGCTGACGATGGTGTATTCCAACTGCAAGCGGGCAAATTCGATTTGTTGCGGATGGCAGGGCGTTCTCAGTTGATCCAGCACCCAATCGTAAAGCGGCCGGTGATCTTCAAACTCCAGCGTACATAATGAATGAGTAATGCCTTCCAACATATCGGAAATGCAATGGGTGTAATCGTACATCGGGTAAATGCACCAATCGTTGCCGGTGCGTTGGTGATGCACGCGGCGAATCCGGTAGATTGCCGGATCGCGCATGTTGATGTTGGGCGAGGCCATATCGATTTTGGCACGCAACACGTATTGGCCGTCGGCGAATTCACCGGCGCGCATGCGTTTAAACAAATCCAGGTTTTCTTCTATGGAACGGTTCCGATCCGGGCTTTCCTTGCCGGGTTCGGTCAAAGTGCCGCGATAAGCCCGGATTTGTTCGGCGGACAAGCTGTCGACATAGGCTTGGCCTTGCTCAATCAATTGCACCGCATAGTCGTAAAGCTGTTCGAAATAATCCGACGCATGGCGCAATTCCGACCATTCAAAGCCCAGCCAATGCACATCGCGCATGATCGATTGCACATATTCGTCGCTTTCTTTTTCGGGATTGGTATCGTCAAAACGCAAATTACATTTGCCCTGATATTCAGCAGCAAAACCGAAATTTAGGCAGATGGATTTGGCATGACCGATATGCAGATAGCCGTTAGGTTCGGGGGGAAAGCGAGTGACGACTTTGCCGTCGTTTTTGTTGTCTTTAAGATCAGTGGCGATGATCTGGCGGATAAAATTTGACGTAGGTTGAGTATCGTTCGTGGACATAATCTATGTTAAGTACGTTTTTGAGATGGATGGGTGTCAATTATACGGAACTAGCAGGCAGATGCGGACTATAAAATAATAGAACACGGATGAAATGGAGTGTTAGCGATAAAAGAGAAAAAACCACGGACCTCCCGATTAAACGGTAAAGCCGAACAACGTCACCCTGTGAATCGTTATGAAAACAAAACAAGCGATGAACGTTTTTGTCAGACTTAATCAACGAACGGTTTTTTGAGAAAAAAACGATTTTCGCTAAATCTTTAAAATGATCGGCAGCCCATACGGCTTCTCGTTTAGGCAACTTGCAATCAATAAACCGCACGAAATGAGTCTAAGGGATACCGCAAACCTAAAAATCACATAACTATTCAGCGAAAAAAGAAATGGAACTCGGTAATTGCTCCTGCATTGCTCTACCTCCTGCATCCATGCAGTCGACGGATTAAACGGATACTCACTGATTAAATGCGAAGCATGGATATAGTTTAAAAAATCCGTGTAAATCAGTTCCATCCGCGTCATCCGTGTTCCATTAATCATTTCCGGCATACGCTGAATAGTTACAAAACACATCATAATGGTATTTTTAAAAACGCATTATCCCTAATGACAGATAAACGCGGATCATGACCATTTCCGGCTCCGCTATTCACCACGAAGAGCACGAAGCTTATAAAACTTCGTGGTGAATAAAAACACGCAACATCCGGTATGTTCTTTGCTGGAAATCACCTGGATTAAAAACTCTGTCAGTGCCTTACAGACTTATTTTTTATGCGCAAAATAAAACAGCGCCGCGCCAATCAAGATCATCGGCGTTGACAATATCTGGCCCATGGTCACCCAATCCAAAGCCAAAAAGCCTAATTGCGCATCCGGCATTCTGAAAAACTCGACAAAAAACCTGAAGCAACCGTAACAAAACAGCGCCAGGCCGGTGGTCGCCATCGTCGGCCTGGGCTTGCTGGAATAGGCCCAAAGGATAACAAACAAAACCACGCCTTCTAAAAAAGCTTCATACAACTGCGAAGGATGACGGGCTAACGGGCCGCCATTAGGAAACACCATCGCCCAAGGCACATCGGCAGGCCTGCCCCATAACTCGGAATTGATAAAATTACCGATGCGACCGGCGCCCAAACCGATAGGCGCCAGCGGAGCGATAATATCGGTCAATTGCCACAGGCTGCACTGCTGTTTTTTAGAAAAGAACCACATCGCTATAAACACACCCAACATGCCGCCATGAAAAGACATGCCGCCTTGCCAGATTTTAAACAGCACCAGCGGATTGTTCAGGAAACCGGCGAAGTTATAAAACAGGATATAGCCGATTCTGCCGCCCAGCACTACGCCGAATGCGCCGTAAGTCACCAAGTCTTCTATCGCTTCCGGTTTAATCGGCGACCAAGGCTTTTCCGCCCGTTTTTGTCCGATGAACCATACGGCGGCAAAACCGATCAGATACATCAGGCCGTACCAATGAATTTTTATCGGGCCTAAGCTTAAGGCGATGGGATCAATTTGGGGGAAATTCAGCATAGTTGTCGAGTGAATGGTTTATTGGAATGGTGATCATTGATGGATAACTTTTTTTCAACTTTAGCATCATGCGGAGAATGTCATTTTGTCATAACAAATGAAAACAGCCGGAGCCATGCCGTTAAGTGTGAAAAATTTCTGTGTGCCTAACAGTACAGATTGTTAGTTGTTACCCAAACTCATGTTGTATTTTCTTATTGTATCTTTAGCCACATCTACCAGCCTAATAAGATTTATCTCTTAAGTCCCTCATGATGAGCCTACCTTAAAATGCTGATGTTGATTGGTTTCGCAACATCAGCTTCTTGCTAAACTCAAAGTTATCTCAGCATGACATTTATGGCTTTATGCCCTTTAATTTATTGAACAATGCAAAGCTATGTCAGTAAGAAAAACATACGTTTGTTTATAAAAATACAAACATGATAATATTAGCCTATGGTGAACAATAATTTTTCTTATGTTTTTCCGGCTATCCGGGGAATACAAGCCGGGCGCGAATACTACATATCAATGTGTCCATTACGCTTGCTTGCCAAACTGTTCGTATTCGACAACGAAGAGTTGATGCCAGAAATCCGTGCACAACGTACACTAAATAAAGCTCGAGTTCCCGATATTGCTCGTTACATCGTCTCCAATCCCACTAGTTACACGTTTTCAGCAATTACCGCTTCGATTGACGGTGCTGTTGCTTTCGATTCGGTCGGTAGCGACAACTTAACCAACTTTCGCATGGGCAAGCTCACTGTCGATATGAATGCCAAATTTATTGTGAACGATGGTCAACATCGTCGAGCAGCAATCGAACAAGCCTTGCAATCCGCACCGGAATTAGGCGATGAAACCATCGCAGTTGTGTTTTTTCTCGACCGGGGTTTAGAACGCTGCCAGCAAATGTTCGCCGACTTAAACCGCTATGCCGTTAAACCTTCATCTTCTTTAGGTTTGCTATACGATCACCGTAGTGCCGCCGCCAATGTAACTAGGCATTTGGGGATAACTTCAAAAGTATTCCGTAACTTGATTGAAACGGAACGGTCTTCATTATCCGAACGTTCGCGCAAACTTTTTACACTAAGTGCTCTGCATTTTGCGATTACTGAAATGCTGTCAGAAAAAGAGCTCGAAGACTTTTCGGCTGCAACTAAAAAATGCCAAGAATTTTGGGAATCAGTAGGCGAGCAAATCCCCGAATGGACTTACGTGCGAGAATCGAAAATGACCGCTGGCGAGGTACGCCAGGACTTTATTCACTCTCACGCCATCGTTTTGCAAGCCTTGGGGCGTGTAGGGAAATTTCTCTATCAAACAGAGCAACCGAATTTGCAAAAAATCCTAAGTAAACTGCGCCATATCGATTGGTCCCGTAAAAACTCGGCAAGTTGGGAAGGACGAGCCATGATTGGTGGTCGAATGTCCAAATCCAGCCAAAACGTTACCCTCACCTGCAATGAAATCAAGCGCATACTCGGCTTACCACTCACCTCAGAAGAGCAAAATGTAGAAAATGCATTCCTTTCTGCACATATTATATCGGAGCAATCTAAATGACTACGCCAGCCGATATCATCGTCCAAGAAATTCAGGAACTTTATCAATCCGATTCGATTCCCTGGATCATCGGCTATAGTGGCGGCAAAGATTCCACGGCTTCATTGCAATTAGTCTGGAACGCAATCGCAAAATTACCCGTAGAACAACGCAAGAAAGATGTTCACGTTATCAGCACCGACACCTTGGTTGAAAATCCGGTTATTGCTGTTTGGGTGCAGAACTCACTCGAATCCATCCGTATTGCAGCCCGAGAGCAAAACCTGCCAATCAAAGCACACCGTTTGGTTCCATCATTACAAAATCGTTTCTGGGTCAATTTGATCGGTAAAGGTTATCCCGCTCCGCGTAATCGATTCCGCTGGTGCACAGACCGCCTCAAAATCAGCGCTTCTACCCAGTTTATTCAAGAGCTTTCCGAAGCCAATAACGAGGCGATTCTCGTTCTTGGACAACGCCGAGGTGAAAGCCAATCACGCGACAAAGTGATGGATCATTACAGCGGCAGTACCCGCGACCGTCTAAGCCGCAACAAAGACCCCAAGCTCTCAAGAGTCTGGGTGTATCTGCCTGTGGAAACCTGGACCAGTGACGATGTCTGGGAATACATTATTACCGAGCCCAACCCTTGGGGAGTCGATAACCAAGAGCTGTTTAACATTTATCGCGGCGCAACGCCGGATGCGGAATGCCCAGTTGTTGTTGATAGTTCAACACCTAGCTGCGGCGACAGCCGCTTCGGTTGTTATGTCTGCACTATGGTATCCCAAGATAAATCGATGCAGGCAATGGTCCAAAATGATGAACAAAAAGCGTGGATGCAACCAATTCTGGATTTTCGCAATAATTATCTGGCTATCAAAGACCGTGATGTACGTGACTTCCAACGCATGAACGGACGCATCAAACTGCTTAACCAGGAATTGATCCACGGCCCTTATCTTCAGGAACAGCGCGCAAAATTGCTCAAGGAATTGCTACGTACACAAAAAGTAGTTCAAGAAGCCAAAGTACCCGGCTATGGACGAATTGAACTAATCTCATTAGAAGAATTAGACGAAATCCGCCGCATCTGGGTAGAAGGCAAAGGCGAGATTGAAGATTTGGTTCCAAAAATCTACCAAGAAATTTTCAACAAACCATATCCTGGCAAAACGCTGGAACCGGTACCGTTGGAGCCAAACGATCTAGAATTATTAAAAGAAATCGCTAACGAACTAGACCCGGAAGCGGCTGACCGGCTTTATCGCCTGACCCGCTCCTTACTTTCGGTGCAATTCCAATCTATGCAATCGCAAAAACGCTCCAAGCATCTTGACCGCTTAGAAGAGGTTTTAACCGCCAACGCCTTCCGAACCGAAGAAGAAGCCTTGGCTTTTGCCTTGGCAACCGAAACAATGTCCATCGAAGAAGCAAACGACGATGACATTCCGGACGCCGTTGTGCTGGAAGAATAACAGTATGGCTAAACTCACCATTACCCAAATCTCTATTGAGAACTTGGGACCTTTTCGCGAACGGCAAACTCTCGATCTATACGGAAAATCATCACGTCCGGTCATCTTAATCAAAGCGCTCAACGGCAGCGGCAAAACCACGTTGCTCACAGCGCTACAAATTGGCTTATACGGCTACAAGGTCATCAATCCCGGCCGTCGTTCGGAATACGACCAACTGATAGCAGGACTGCAACGCAAGGATACCGATGAAAATGCAGTCATCGAAGTAACAGTCGCCGTAGAGCTCGGTGCCAATAGTAAAACTCTAACGGTTCGCCGCGAATGGGTACCGCGCGGCACAAATCTGCAAGAGCAATTTAGCGTCCTCAGTGAAGGCATGGTAGACATTGAATTCACCGAAACTTGGGACGAATTCATTAATGGCATCTTGCCGGCGGAACTGGTGAAGCTATTCCTCTTCGATGGAGAAAAAATCGAAGCCTTGGCAAACCCGGACCTCCTACCCGATTTGCTACGCCGAGCCACCGAAGTTTTCTTGGGTCTGGGCGGCATTGATGCATTGAGCAATGACCTCAAAGCCATCGAACGCCGGGGCGGTAATAAAAAAGGTGACGATTTCGAGGAAATCCGTCGCCAAGCGGAAGGGTTTGATGATCAGCTAAAACAACTTGATGATGAGATAGCCATGCTGACTCAACGCCAAGCCAGCGCACTTTTGGTTTTAGATCAAGCCCAACGCAAACTGGAGCAGTTTACCGTCGAGGCGCAACGTAAGGGACTCAACGCCTACCAGCAAGCAACCGAACTCAAAAATCAGATGAAATCGAAGGAAGAGCAGCATAAACAAGCGCGCGCTAATCTTATCAATGCCTTGGAGGACCCGTTACTGCCGTTGGCATGGCTAGGCCCGTTCTGGCAGCGCTACGCCGAGCAATGGCAACAAGATAGCCAAGCTCTCCATGCCACCTTACTGATCAACGAGTTTGCCAAACGCGACCAGCGTATCTTACAAGCACTGACAAATGCCTCGCCCGAAACCTGTCAGAGCGTCGCCGAATTACTCCAACAAGATTTGACTCAATTCAGCGCAAACAACCGGCACACGCCGATTTTGCAACCGGGTGCCGATCCGGCAGAAATCAAGCCGCGACTAACCCAGGCTCGTAGTCAACTGAAAAGAAGTTTGGCGAGTGTGGAGCAAACCGCGCACAGCTTAGAAAAAGCTCAACAATCCATTGGACAAATACCGGTAGAAGAACAGCTATCGGATATTTTCGAGGAATTGCAAACCCGCACTAAAGCGGTCTCTAGTGCTGAGGCTGAATTACATAAATTAAACAAAACTCTAACAGAAAATCGCGCTAGTCAACTTCATCTGGAATCGCGTTTGAACGGAGTCATGCAACGCCTACGTACAGAATTAAAAGAAAGTGCATTGGAATCTAAAGCTATGGAAGCCTCAGCACGAGCCAAAAAAGCCTTGGTCATCTTCCGCGAACGACTGTTGGCCTCCAAAGCGCATTGGCTCGCTGAAATGATTACCGCGGAATTCAAACAATTACTGCGCAAGCGCAACCTGATTTCGCAAGTCTTGATCGATCCGACAACGTATGAAGTATCGATTCAAGACGGCAACGGCCATACTTTGCCGATGGAACGACTGTCGGCCGGAGAGCGCCAATTATTAGCCATTTCGGTGTTGAGCGCTCTGATCCGTGAACGCAAGGGCCGCTTCCCTGTGGTAGTTGATACTCCGCTGGCGCGACTGGATCGCAAACATCGCGAAGCCCTGATCCATAACTTTTTCGCCAAAATCTCGCATCAGGTGTTAGTGCTCTCGACCGACGAGGAAGTCGAAGGCCCGGTTTACGACGCACTACAACGCCACATGAGCCGCGAATACGCGTTGACTTTCGATGAAGCTAAGAATTGCAGCATCGCCAGCTTGAAACCCGTCCAAACTCTTGCGGAAGTCACAGCATGATCGATCGTCTTCGCCTAACGGCTGCCGCCAAAAATCAACTGATAACCCTAAAGCGTAAAACCGGTATTGAGCACTACAACGCGCTATGTCGACATGCGCTGTGCCTGTCGCTTGCCAATCCTACGATACCACCAGCCGAGGAATTTAATTTCAATGGCGGTATCGATATTGATTGGCGAACTTTTACGGGGGGTAATGAAAATCTGTATCTGAATTTGATTTTAATGAGATTACTCAGTGATGATCTACCCATCAATGTAGAAAATGCACGCCAAATGATGTGTCGCCATGTACATAGGGGACTTTCTTACTTAGCAAGCAAAGCAGAACAAGATCTGAGTTATTCTCTCAGTACAGAATTATTATCCGGCTCTATTTAAAGTTTCTAAGCACGATTATGGTTAGTTAAAGCTGCCTTGTCCGCGAAGCCATTTTTGGTATTCTGCTGCGATCATTGCGTAAACGCTATTGGCAACAGACACTTTATCAAATGTGAATATGTGTTTGACGGGAACTGGTGGAGGAGTCGATAACAGTTCTGAGGCAGGTATTATGGGCTTTGGATCTAAGGAAAAACGCCTGTGTAATTCGGCTTCTATAGCGCGTCTAGCAATCCGCTGCCTCGTCTCCGGCTCTGCGTCAGCAACACTAATATGAACACCAACAAAAAAAATTGGAGTTCCATCGTTTACAGCCTTCGGATCAACCACCTTTAACTTTCCAAGAAAATCTGTTTCAGAAGTTAAGTGACCTTTCCATCTCACTGGCGGAACATGTCCGGTTTCACCAAAATAAACATATGGCCCTTTAAACACCGCATAAAGATGCGATGTTCGAAGTTGCCCCCAAATCGTTCCTGCTAAGGTAGTCATACATCTAAGATATTAATATTTTCGCTAGTAAAATCAGCCAAATATGTCCCACAGTTATTATGGAATCGGCTGAACACCCTCTTGATGTCATCCAGCTCTACTTCGTGAAGATTACCCACGGTATTAACTTGACCGACTCCTGCGGCAAAGATCAGAGCTTCTAACAACAAACGCTCTGGGCTATTGTCCGCAAGATCAGCCATAAATTCTGTATAAAATGGATGATGTGTATTTATACATACAAATACTCCTTCTTTTGCATCACGATAAGGAGTCCAAAGATGTTTATATTCGACTTCAGTTGTATAACGAATCTTTGCAAAAGGTGAATCTCCCAACTCCACAGAAACATCTGCTATCCCTGAAACACCAGAAGTAATTTCTTTAATTTTTTCTGCTTCTTCAGTTTGCTCCTGCTGCCGCTCAAGCACTTCTTCGGGTGGCGCTCCACTTGCCATTTCTTCTGGATCATCTTCAGTTACATTAGCTGAAAGTTCGCTAAACGCAGCCCCCTCTGAACCCGTCGGCTTCTTCATATATTCTGAACATTTTTTCATCGCTACTTTTGCCGAAGTCTTTGAGTCATCAAGAATTCGCCTTAAGCGGGCAAGCAACTCATCGTCTATTTCAAGGCGTTGCTTAGTGACATCAACATGAAGCACGTCGTCGTGTTCCTCCGTTAGATCCATTCTGACACGTAAGTTAAATTCGTCTTTGGTTAGGATTCCTTCAAGACCATCTCCCCATCGAATAAGGCGGCCATTTCGATAAATAAAACAGCCTGCATTGGCACGCCCAACTTGGTATGTTCTCACAACTTTCTGTTGATCAAGATTTAACGGGGATCCAGGCTTTCCTAATTTGTCTTGTGGAAAAGCAACAGCTGCAAGTCGAATCGGAGGAATTGTTTTCCCATCCCCTAGATCGGGCTTCCATTCTTCCTCCAACAATAAATATGGACTAACATAGTCGTACCCCTCTGGATCCCAAGCTTTAGCTTGATCGCGAAATAAAATATCAAGAGGAGTAATAAGTTTAAATTCAGGGGAATCACCAGCACAGACACGAATGCCAATACTCAAAGGTCGTGACTTATATGAGATAAACGAAGCATAAACAACACCCATATGATCTTCGAGCTTCCGAACAGTAGTACCGGGAGACTGATGATTGATGCTTTCACAACCGTCAATTTCAATAACAGTACCAGAATCATTGGGAAGCAAACCATTGTAGTAATCTATTGCAGACGACTCTAATGAACTAACTTGAATAACGAATGCATTGCTCTTCGCAATCTGGTCGATATCGAAAGTTTGACGTGAAGAAAGTTGTCCTGATTTCTTACTAATGATATGAATACGAGTACCTAAAGATAACCCAGCTGATTTCAATCCCATCCCGTATTTCGACAGACTATGTGGCTTATAATTTCCATTTGCACCCAACGCAAAAGCATCTGATATTTCATCATCGTTCATTCCTACACCATCATCAACGACCTGATATTTTTTGACACTGTTCCGGTTCTTAAGGGTCTTTCCTTGAGCGAGAAATAGTGAAATACGTATTGCCGAAGCATTAGCTGTTACTGCATTGTCGATAATATCCATCAACGCAATCTGCGGTTCGTATCCTATTCTCGCAATGGCTTGACATAAACGGGCAGGGTGAACCTTAATTTGTTTGTCGACTGGTGTTGTCATGTGCTCTACCTAAAGTATTTTTTAAAGCAGTTTTGGTTTTTCAACTACCGGACTCCTATTTCCCGAAGCCTGGAAACAGCAGCCATAAACCGATTCCCGATACGTAAAATTCGACGAAAATAGTTGCCATTGGCATCAGATTTTGGCGATATAGAGAATCTTATCAACAATCCCTTGAAGAAGATAGGTTCATAGCTGGTTTATTACAATACAGCTGTCAATCAGGATGACGGCCATGCTTCACCCCGTGTCAAGGCCATGATGTCGTTGGTACTCATGGTCAACTTGCCGGTTTTGTGGGCAGTACGGAAGCAGCGGTAGTCAGATGCCCGCAGCCACACTGTTTTCTTTCGGCACGGTGGGCGGTCACCTCAAGGCGCGGTAACGGAATGTCGAAGACTTGCCGTTCTTCATAGCCTTCGGCCTCGACCGCTTCAAGGTTGGCCGCGCAGTGCGTGACCCCATGAAGCTCAATCCTATCAGGCTGGGCAACGGCTTCCAGATGATGTCCCGGATGGCCTTTTTGTCCCTCGGACTTTTTAGTGCTGGGCGCTCTAAGGCTCTTCGGGGCCGGCTTCGATAAGCCGTCGCTGGAGGGTGGTTTACTGCTGTTTTGACTGTTTTTGCCCAACTGCCCTTTCAGTTTTTCAATCTCTTCCGCCTGTTGCTTGATTTGCAGGCGTAACTCATCAATCACACCATACAAGGTTATAATCAGCGCATCTTTTTTCTGTCTGAGTCAGAGTCGTTAAGTCGGGGTGTTTTTTCATGCCAATACTGTGCTTGAGTTTTCCTGACTTTTCAAGGGCTGAGTAGTTACAATTTTTAAGCAAAATTGTATAGATACGTATGCTTTCGATGGAAGAGCGGGGTTTGCGTCGCGTTATAAATTTCAGGCTCTATAAATCATAGCCTAGGTATTTATGCCGATTTTAATATCGAAATAGCACCCGATAATAATTTTAATCACGTAGCCGATAATCTAGGCCATTGGAACGAAAAACGCTTAAACAATCTCACTAATAGATTTACGCAGGAGCCGAGTACGTATCGTTAACTTGTATTCGGTAGTTTGGCTATCGATAAACGAAAGCCGCTTCACCTACCCTTAGGATAAGACTATGAACAGCCGGCCCGACAAAATCTATCTCTTACTTGCGAAGACATTAGGATTGCTATGTCTCGTGCTGATTTGCAACACGGCATCGGCAGTTAAAGTTCCGGAGCAAGCAACTAATGCCGAGTCAGCGCAGACTGATACAGAATGCGTGTTTAATTGGGCGCAAACTTTCTATTCCAACCTGTTGTCACCGCCGGTGTCAGGCGTGCAGTCGTCTCCGCCTTACACTTACCGCTATTACCCGGACACCCATGCTTATATCGGCGTTTCCTCCGCCGACAACCATGTGTATTACTTGGGACCGGAAGGCACTTTGCAGGATGTGGGCGATTTATCTGATTCGCTGGCAGTATCAGGATGTGGAGCAAGACCGTACCCTGTCATATTTATCCACGGTTTAGCGTCTTCCGCAGATACCTGGACAGCTTATAGGGACTATCTGATAAGCAATGCTTTTTGGACCTTCGGCGGAATCCCCGCTTACGATCAAACCGCAAAAACAGTCGGTATCGGCTGTCCATCCGGCTCAAGCGTTCAATGTACAGGCAGTGCGGGTGATTTCTACACGTTGAATTTTTCCGATACCCAGAGTTTATCTTTCGATGTTCAAGGCGGCGAACTGGCTGCAATCGTTAAAGCGGTTTTAGCCGCAAACCCCGGTAAGACAAAAGTTCTCCTGATTAGCCACAGCATAGGCGGGCTTGCGGCAAGAGAATATTTGCAAGGATTGGCTCGAGAGTTAAACGCGGCAACGACAATCCCTTATGGCGGCGATGTTGCGAAACTCATTACCATAGGGACGTCGCACCAAGGCAGCTTCTGGGCTGAGGCATGTCACAATCCGGTCGATATTCCCGTTGGCGCCGGGATTTGCGATCTTCTACCCTTGCCCATCGATTCAAACAGTATTGTTATCCAAGACTTACAGCCCGGCAGTCCGGCTCTAAACAGTCTTAATGACTTAGCCACTCATCCTCTTCCGGCCGATATTGCTTATGTTTCGATCATTGCAACGGGGCAATCTACGTTGACCGGTTTCGTTGATTTCAGCGATGGGGATGGCGTCGTATCGGATGTTTCGCAGGATCTGGCAATGGTAAGCGGAAATCTTGCTCAACATAAATCGCTTCGGATTAATGTTCCTTTCCAAGCATGCGGTAATAAAATAACGCTGCCTATTGTCGGAGACATAGGCGAAACTCACACTTGCGAGACGACAGACATTGGCATAGGAGCGGAAGTTTTGAGGGATTTACAGTAGTTGTGTTTAACTCGCTTTGACGCTTTTTCATCGCTATCGACATCAGCCGAGGTAATGCCCTGGGAGGCTCCTAAAAGCTTTCGCAAAAATAGCGACTCCCAGCGGCCTGCATAGCTTATAGGAACAAGAGAGGATTGTTGTATTCGCAGTGCATTCTAGACGAGCTCTGCGTTGCACGGTATAGTAATAAGAAATGTTGCTCAACCGCGATCCCCTCTCTCCTCAGTTCCCCTTCCTATGGTCCAACTCCCCGCAAGTCTCTGGAAAAGCGCTTTAGATGGCGCTAATGATGAAATATATCTTGTTGATGCGTATGGATTTATTCACTACGCCAACAACGCGGCCGCGGTGTCGGTAGGAGTTGATGAAACGCAGCTTGTCGGCCGCCAAATTACGGATCTGAAAGTAACCATCACACCTCCCGACTGGCCTCAGCTTTGGGCCGATCTTGTTCGAGTAGGCTTTTTACGCCTAGAGGCCCAACGTCAAGGCGGCGATGGCAACGGCTACTTGGCGGAGTGGCGAATCACCCCGGTCCGGCACGAGATCGGGATGTTTGCTCTGATCATGGCTTCCAGCCTTTCGAAACGGCCCAACGTCGAAACTGCCGATAATCGCAAAACCTTGGTGGCTAATGCGATCAATCAAGTGTTGCAAGACACCATCAACCCCCAGACGGACAACGAGATTGGCGAGCTATGGCTGAAGATGGCCGAGGACATGACCGGCAGCAAGTACGGTTTTGTCGGAGAGATCAACGAAGAAGGCAAGTACGACGCCTTGGCGCTAAGCGATCCCGGCTGGGACGCTTGCAGGATCCCAGGCACCAATAAAACAAAACTTATCATGAACATGGTGTTTCGAGGCTTCTGGGGCATGCCGGTCACTACCGGCGAATCGATTATCGTCAACGCGCCGGATCAACATCCGCAAAGTGTTGGACGGCCCGAAGGCCACCCGCCGTTAACGGCTTTTTTGGGTGTTCCGATGAAGCACAACGGCAAGGTTGTCGGCATGTTTGCGCTTGCCAATAAGGAGGGCGGTTATGACGAAGAGGACGTAAAGTGCATTGAGCTGCTCTCCCTGTCTTTCGTCGAGGCCCTGCTAAGGCGGCGAATGATGGTTCGGGAGCAGGATTTCCATGAGGCGCGCGACGCCTCGCTCAAAGATCCTTTGACCGGTCTTTACAATCGCCGCTTTTTTGACCAATTTCAACGCAATCTAGGCTTGGGCAAGAAGATTGCCGTTCTCGCTTGCGATGTGGATTATTTTAAGGCAACCAACGATACCTATGGTCACGCTGTCGGTGACATAGTATTGAAGGAAGTCGCGGCCATCATGGTGCAGTGCGTACGGGAATCCGACTATGTGATCCGTATCGGCGGCGAAGAGTTCGTGATCCTTATTCAGGAATCTTCCGACGAAGTGGCGCAGATTACCGCGGAGCGAATCCGCCAGATGCTTGCCGGGCATGTACTTCGTGCCGCAGCCGAGGAATTTCGCAAGACTCTCTCTATCGGGATCGCCATGTTTCCCGATGATGCCGACAGCCTTTCCGGCTGTTTAGACCTCGCTGACAAGGCGCTGTATCAGGCTAAAGAGGAAGGGCGAAACCGTGTGGTGCGTTATGTTGCGCAAAATCAGGTCCTGTAGACGCGATTCCGGCAAGCAGACTTGTTTAACCGGCAGGTTAATTCATCCAAGTTGAAATATGGGCAAATAGGCTGAAAACATCGAAGTCGATTGGATTGAATAGTCAGCTGTAGGCTGCGAACAGCGTACCCTACAGCTGGTAAGTCTTATCAAAATCAGTTTATAGCCGGCATCAAATCAATTAACAATATTGTGCCCGCGTCCCCGCATGCAGTTGGTATAAGCCCGCTTGTATTGGGATTCAGAGTCCATACCTTGTTTAGCGCCGCCGCCGATACCGCCGGCTGCGGCGCCTATTGCCGCACCGGTTCCCGGACTTCCGGTTATTGCGCCTAAAGCCGCGCCTCCGGCTGCGCCAATCAAGCCGCCTACACCCGCGCCGATAGCGCTTTCCTTTACCGTGCTGCCGGCGTTACCGGCAAGTTGTTTACACTCAGCCATATCTTGATTGATGCGACCGGCATTACGGTCGTTGTACGGGTCGACGGTTGGCGTCCACCCGGTTTGACTGGCGCAAGCCGAAAGCAATAGGCCGCCTGTAAAAACGAAACCGGTTATTAGCTTTTTCATATTGATTACCTCTGGTAAAGTTGTTTTTTCAGAATTGTTCATTGCTTAGAAATAAAGCATGAACGCAACGGCGCTATTATACTGAAATATAGTGAAAAAAATCAGTTATCGGTTTAGCGACCGCTTTAGTACCGCTTTCTCAGCCAATAAAATATTACCTGTACATGAAATCGGCGGATCTTTAGCGTTACAACTCCCGTAACACTTGAAGCGGAGATTTATTAACCACGCTTCTCACGCCCCAACAGCCGGCCAAACCGACCAATAAAGCGCCGATTAACGGCACATAAAGCCATAAATAAACATTAACGCGAAATTCCATATGCATCACGTAGGTGTATAAAGCGTAGAGCATGACTTCCGAGATAAGCACCGCCAGCACACCGGAAATCAGCCCGAGCAGGCTGAACTCGATAAGATGGCTTTGAGTTAAAAATCCGCGCTTGGCGCCCAGCGTCCGCATCAACGCACCTTCATGGATGCGGCTGTCCAAGGTTGCATAAACGGCGGCGAACAACACCGTAAACCCGGCCATCAACGCAAAATACAGCAGGTAATTAATCGCCTCGGTCAATTGGCTCAGTATGGTTTTAAATTGGCGCAAGATTAAATCGACTTCCAGCAAGGTGGTACTGGGGTATTTTTTTAGCAACGCGTTCAAAAAATCCTTTTGGCTCTCCGGCAAATAAAAGCTGGTGAGAAAAGTGCTGGGGAAAGCGTCCAGCGTGCCGGGCGAAAAAATCATGTAAAAATTCGGCTTCATGGTATCCCAGCGAAGTTCGCGGATACTGCTAACGGTAGCGCTAAATTGCTGACTGCCGACGGTAAAGGCTAATTGATCGCCTACTTTTATTTTCAGGCTTTGGGCCAGTTTCTGCTCGACCGAAACCTGCCCGGCTTGGGTATCTTTCCACCAACTTCCGGCGGTGATTTTATTATCCTCGGGCAGTTCTTGGCTCCAAGTCAGGCTGAGTTCGCGATGCGTGGCGTTTTCGCCTTGAGAATCCTTGCTGACGATTTGTTGCACCGGCGTAGTGTTAATGGCTACCAGCCGCCCTCTGATCACCGGATAAAACCGGGCGCTGTCGATTTTTTGTTGTTGCAGGTCGTGCTGGAAACCTTGTTGTTGCTCGGGAAAAATATTTAACGCGAAATAATTGGGCGCATTTTCGGGTAACTGTTTGCGCCAATCCTCAAGTAAGTCGGTGCGCACGCTAAAACTCAGCACCATCGCCACCAGCGTAATCGAAAAAGCCAGTATTTGGCTGACGCTGCCCCGGCTGTTTTTTAACAAGCCCTGTAAACCGAAACGCCAGGTCAGGCCTAGATGCGGCAATAATCTTCGGCTAAAGCGCAGCAACACATATACCAGTAAACCGAGCGCCAACAAAGCGGCCAAACCTACGCCGATAATGACAGAGGTCATTTTGAGATCATCGGTATAGCGCCAGATTAAAATGCCGACAATACCGATAGCCAAACCGTAAATCAGCCACGCGCTGCTGGGCAAAGGCTCCAATTCCCGGCGCAACACCCGTAACGGCGAAACTTGCTTAAGGCGCAATAACGGCGGCAACGCAAAACCCAACAACACCGCCATGCCGATGATAAAACCGAAAAACACCGCCAACACACCGGGATCGGCGACTTGCTGCGGCAACAACGATCTTAATAACTGAAACAGCGCTTGCTGCGCAAACCAGCCCAACAGGCAACCTATGGTACTCGCCAACAAACCCAACACCACAAACTGGCTGCCGTAAAGCCAGAGTATTTCGTTCTGTTTGCAACCCAGGCAACGCAATATCGCGGTCGCGTTAAAATGCCGCTCGGTATAGCGCCGGGTCGCCATCGCAATCGCCACGCCGGAAATCAAAATCACGATAATGCTGGATAAACCCAGATAACGTTCCGCGCGTTCCAGCGCCGAACCCAGCTCCGGGCGGTCTTCATGTATATCCATAATGCGCTGGGACGGGTTCAATTGCGGTTTGAGCCAGCGCTTGAAGGCGTTTAAGTTTTGGCTTTCGCCGCTGAATTGAAAGAAATAATGCACACGGCTGCCCGGCTGGATAACGCCGGTAGCGGGCAAGTCGTCCGTATTGATCATGACTCGCGGCGAAAAGCTGTAAAAATCGCCGCGTTTGTCGGGTTCGTAAGTAAGGATATGGCTGACGGTGAGCGGCTTTTCCCCGACCTGCAAGGCATCGCCCAAATTAAGTTTAAGCGCCGACAGGATGCGTTTATCAACCCAGGCGGTTCCGGGTTTTGGGCCGGAGTGTTCGATGGTTTCGGCGCCGTAATCCGACGTGGTGGTTTTTAAAAAACCGCGCAGCGGATAAGCCGAACTGACCGCTTTAATACCTGCCAGCAACAGCTCGTCATGCTCGATCAACACGCTGGAGAACTCAACCGTTTGCGCTTGCGCCAAATTGAGTTCGGTGGCTTTGGCCGGCCATTCGGCCGGAACTGTGCCGGGGCTTGAGATCACCAAATCCGCCGCCAGAAATTCCGCCGCCTGAGTCGTCATCGTGCGTTGCAAGCGGTCTGCAAACAGCGCTATCGCGGTCGAACTGGTGACTGCGATGATCAACGCCAATATCAGTATGGTCAACTCGCCGGAGCGGCTGTCGCGCCATAACAATCGCAAGGCAAGATTAAAACGTGTCATAAATATATCCAAGTCATTCTATATCGATACTTTGACACTCTCAGTTGTCAGTTTGGATACTAACAGTGTCATTCGACAACACGATAAAATTACACGTCCAGATTAGTGACATCCAAAGCATTTTTAACGATGAAGTCCCTACGCGGCTCTACAACATCGCCCATTAATGTCGTGAAGATTTCATCGGCCGCAATCACATCTTCGATTCTGACTTGCAGCAAGCGGCGGTTATTGGCGTCCAATGTAGTTTCCCAGAGTTGTTCCGGGTTCATTTCGCCCAAGCCTTTGTAACGCTGGATATGCTGGCCTTTTTTGATTTCCTTCATCATCCATTCGAATGCCTGTTTAAAGTTGCTGACGGGCTGCTGTCTTTCGCCCATTTGCATAAATGAGCCTTCGTTAAACATGCCGGCGGTGTCTTGTGCGTATTGCGCGATTTTTTGATAATCCTTGCCGTTGAAAAAAGTCGACGGCAACACAAAGGTTTTGGTGATCGCATGCAAGCGCTTATTAATCACCACGGAAAAGTCATTGCTTGATTTGTAGTCCAGCTCAACGCTGAATACCGCCTTACTGTCGCAGTCGGTTAAGCGTTGCTCCATATCGGCAAACCACGCACTAAGCTTTTGCCGATCCTGTTTGAGTTCGTCGCTAATTACGCTCATATAGGCAAACTGCTCCAGAAAAACTTCATCGTAACGTCTGGACAGGCGCTTATTGACGCTGTCTACGTCGGTGAATAATTTAGCCAGTTTTTCCAAGCCCTGCCCTTGAATCGGCGGCGCGGATACATCGGTAAACAGTTGAGCTTTATCCAAGGCCAGCTGAATCAGGTATTCATTCAATTGATTATCGTCTTTGACGTAATGTTCTTGCTTGCCTTTTTTAACTTTGTATAACGGCGGTTGGGCAATATAAATATAGCCACGCTCAATCAACTCTGGCATTTGCCGATAAAAAAAGGTCAGTAACAAGGTACGAATGTGTGAGCCATC
>SXGU01036990.1_pt1 | contig 27140 bp, 24 predicted proteins | sample 3174531 | NCBI WGS metagenome assembly SXGU01 (sample SAMN11356863, study PRJNA531348) | freshwater metagenome | isolation source: freshwater sample F1-140 | place: China: Fuxian Lake, Yuxi | collected 2017-12-25 | reverse complement strand
TCGGTTGCCGTTTCGCGAGGACTTCCGATTAACCCTTTTCCCTTTATCCCTTTTACCCTTTTTCCTTTTTCCCTTTTAACTTTTTCCGTATTCTGTTTTCTGTCCAACACCGAGATGGACTTCCGAATTGAAAACAAACATTCACAGACTCAGAAACTCTGAACTTCAAATACTGTGGGCCGAGCGCGCAAGCGCGAGGCCGCCGGTCATTGAAAGGGCAGCGATCGTAAGCGAGGGGGCGCGCGTCCTGCGCGGCGGGGGGTGGAACAACAACGCCAACAACTGCCGTGCCTCGAACCGCAACAACAACGCCCCAGGCAACCAGAACAACAATATCGGTTGCCGTTTCGCGAGCACTACCTTAGCCAGAATTGTGAGCCGCGGATGAACTCCGCCGCTCACGAGCGTGCCAAGGTCGGTAGTCCCGGATCGCGTCCTGAGCGCGGCGAGAGCGGAGTTTCCTCCGTCATCGTCGAGCCGAACGAGTCTTGCGCCCCGTCGTCTCCCGATGGATCAAATCGATCGCGGGCGGCGGCGGGGGGCGTTCTCCCTATATCAGAAACGCCGGTCGCCAAAGGTCGTATCGAAGTGGTCGAACGAACACACGCTTTGATCGCGTGGATATTGCCGGTCGTCGCGCATTTCCCAAAGCATCATCGTTATTCGCTTGGCACTCGGATCGAGACGCAGGTCTACGCAGTCCTTGAACAACTCGTTCGTGCGGCATACGCGGATCGGCTGTCCAAAGTTTCGTTGCTAGATGATGCCAACATCACGCTTGAAGTGCTGCGCCACAATTTTCGAATCGCATTCTCGCTGAAACTTGTTTCGATCGGTCAAGTCGAACACGCGACCCGTCTCTTGGACGAGGTCGGAAAGCAGGTCGGCGGGTGGCGTCGCAATTTGCTTTGAGCGCTCTGTTCGAGCAGATTTCTTCGTTTGAGAATCTTTATAATGCATCACGAATCGCGGCAAGAGGCAAGAGATACCGTGCGTCGACCGCGGAATTTTTGATGCGTGCGGAATCGCATTGTCAGCGACTGTCGGATGAATTGCGAGCCGGCAGTTGGCGACCGAGTGAGTACCGCGTCTTCGAAATTCAAGAGCCAAAGATTCGGACGATTTGTGCCGCTCCATTTTGTGACCGCGTCGTCCATCAAGCGCTCGTCCAAGTGATCGAGCCTGCATTTGAACGCGGGTTCATCGCGGACTCATATTCTTGCAGGATCGGCAAGGGAACGCACGCAGCACTCACTCGCGTCGAGCGGTGGGCGCACCAATATCCTTGGGTGTTGAAACTTGATGTCGAAAAGTATTTCCCGTCCGTCGACCATGAAATCGCACTTCAACTCGTAAAGCGTCGTGTCTCCTGCCGGCGAACTTTGTCGATGCTTTCTCTGATACTTGCAAGTTGGTCCAGTCGCGAGGCGCCACTGAGGTGGTTCGAAGGTGACGATCTCTTCGATCCTGCGGTGCGAGGGCGTGGTCTTCCGATCGGAAATCTGACATCGCAGTTTCTTTCCAACATCGTGCTCGATCCAGTGGATCACTTGGTGAAGGATCGACTTCGCATTCGACCGTATGCCAGATATTGCGATGACATTGTGGTGTTCTCTCACTCGGTCGAAGAGCTGCACGCTGTGCATAGCGAAATGAAAAAGGCTCTTTCGTCACTCAGACTGGTCGAGTCTGCGCGCAAGACGCATATTTTTCAAACATCGCAAGGCGTCCCGTGGGTTGGTTTCAATGTCTATCCATCGGTGACGGTTCTTCGGCAAGAGAGCGTGCGTCGTGCCCGTCGAAGATTCCGTGCGTTCGCTCATCGACCAGCAAGCGATGCAACAATTGCGTCGGTCGCAGCGTGGCGAGGACATGCTTCCCGCGGACTCTCTGTTTTGGGCGTTCGTAAATTTCTGAGTATGGCTGGGGTGGCATCTCCACCCTAGACCCTCAAAAAAGAGACCCTGCATAAACGGACAGAGAGGGATTCGAACCCACGGAAAGTGCAAGCACCTTCGGCGGTTTAGTAAACCGCTGCCTTAAACCGCTCGGCCATCTGTCCAAAAAATTCGATGCGTAAATCGCTTGGAATTGAACCAACAAACACACGCTAGGTCTTCTGCCTCCATCTGTCCACAATCGAAAAGTCCGCATTCCCCTGTAGGGTGAAGTTGCAAAACGCAAACTTCTCAGAATTGAAATCGTCAATTACGACAAGTACGCCAGATGTGTCATCTATACTCTGTTGTTGACTTAGGGCGCTGAATATCAAAGTTGATGGATTTTTTCCCGATGAACCTGACAAACTCCTGCAATCAAGAAAGACTTTCTCGCCAGATAAAAAACGCGCTGCGGCTTTCAGTTCTCACGATGTCATGGATCGCATTTGGAGCGGTCTTTGGTTGCTCGGGATCGCCAGCGATTCCATCGAGTTCTTCATCGCCAGCAGCCACAGCAAGCCTCGTCAGTGCGCCAGTTGGATCATCGATCGGCGATGGCGGAGGCAAGGTGATCACGCGACGAGATACTGTCGCATTGCCTGCCGCTCAAGTGGAGCCATGGAAGAGCGCGACTCGCGATGGTCACGAGATCATCACCGACCATTTCAGGTTGCGCACCACAATTCGAAATGGCGACCTGCGCAGATTTCTGCCGATCTTCACAGAGCGCGCGCTGGCGCAATACACAAGCGCACTCGGCCCACTGCCAGATCCATCACGCAGATTGGAAACCTTCATCTTTGGAACGCGCGAGGAATGGACGGCGTTCACTATGGATCGCCTCGGTGATGAAGCGGGGACATATCTCGGACTCGGGCGCGGTGGATATACAACGAAATCCGTGGCGATTTTGTATGACATTGGTTCGACGGACACGCTGACAATTCTCGCGCACGAAGGATGGCATCAATATTCGCAGTCGGTCTTTCGTGAAGAGTTGCCCGTGTGGCTCGAAGAAGGAATCGCCACATATATGGAGGGGTACCGAGTCGATTCGACAGGCTCGCCGATTTTCGCAGCGTGGCGAAACTTCGAACGCTTTGGGGAATTGCGCGATGCAGTCCGCAGAGAAAATCTGATCCCACTGGACAAGTTGCTCGATCAAACGCCGCAGCAGTTTCTCAACGATGGGCGCGATCAACTGTTGATCTATTACGCTCAGGTCTGGGCATTGACTCATTTCTTGGCCGAAGGCGGTAATGGGAAATATCGCGACGCACTCGGCGAGATTCTGGACGACGCGGTGGCCGGTCGCGTTGGAAAGTCTTTGGCTGCAAAGATGGCAACCGATGGAGATCGTCGATCCGTCCAAAGAGGTGTATCGCGCGGCGGCATTCGAACGCTCCCTGGAACTCTCATTGCACGCGGATATTTTTCGCAGGACATAAAAGAGTTGAATGCGGAGTATCAATCGTTCGTCAAGCAAATCTGCTCGCGCGGATCAGGCGATTCGATTTGGAAGGGAATCAGCCCAATTCCCAAGCCACCGCCTGATTCTCGGCCCATTCCAGTTCCTTAAGAATTGCTTGCCGCCATCCCCACGCACTTGGCGACGAATTCGGTCCCGCGCTGTTTTGCATCGCCCGCCATCCGACCAAATCCCATGTGCTCATACGGCGCGCCAGTCGTGGGAAAAGCGTGCAGTTCTATTTTTTCAGGTTGCGAAGACTTCGCACGCACTGCATCGACAAACTTTCGTTGCCCGTCGATTGCAACCCACTCATCAAGTTCACAGTGCAGTGCAAGCAGTGGAATATCTCGCCACTGCGAAAGATGAGCAATCGGATTCAGACGCTCAACAACATCCGCCTGGTACATCGGTCGACTTCGCTGACCCTCCCAGTCACCGGTCGTCGCCTCCAGCAACATTCCACAAAAGGAGTGTGCAGAACATCCGCGCAGAATCGCAGCCATTCCTCCGGCACTCATTCCACCGATGACCGCGCGACGCATATCAAATCCAAACTGTTCAAGATCTCGCAAGATCGCATCCACCTCCGCGGCCGCTTGTTGAACGACATCCAATGTGCGCGCTCCATCGTGCATCGCAAGATCGAGTCGTTCGCCGTGACCAGGAAGATCAACCGCGACGCAACCAATTCCGGCACGAATCAGCCGTAAATAACGGCCAGAATCGATTTCCTTGGTGACCGTGCGTCCGTGAAACCACAGCAGAAATGGCAAAGGCTCCGCGGTTCGATTCTCTGGACGCATCACAACAACTGGAACTGAACCGTTGACCAGACGAAGCCATTGACTCGCTCTTCGCAGAGTCGACGGAAAAATCAGTGAAAGTGGGGAAGCTCCTTGCTGCGATGACATCAATCAAACTCCCGCAGTATCTCGGTGAGGCATGTACAGCAAGACATGCTGTTGATGACCATAGTCGTGCATTTCCGGTCCATCAAAGCCTGAGATTTCATATCTGATTTCGTCAGAATAATTGGGAACACGCAGCACCACGAACGCCTTCTCGGCAAGCATCGGCTTGAGATTGACAATATGTGTCAAGACTCGCTGACGCGATTCGTATTCGTTCATCATCTCGAATGGAGGATCAACAAAAACGATATTGACTGGTTGTGGCGCAGCCGCAATCGAACCAGGTCCAAGCGCATCAGTCTGCACCCACTGAACGCGGTCGGCGCATCCAAGGGTGTGAATATTTGCGCGCAAGAATTCTCCCACCAGTCGATTCTGCTCGACGCAGACCACGCGAGATGCGCCACGGCTTGCAGCTTCCAAACCCATCGTGCCAACTCCGGCGAAAATGTCCAGCACATTCGCTCCTTCAAACCATCCTCGAAGAATGTTGAAAATCGCTTCTTTCGTGCGGGATCCCATCGGTCGAGTTTGGGTCCCTTGGGGAATCTGAAGTTTGCGGGAGCGAAATTCGCCGCCAAGAATCTGGAGCATGCAACCAATCGTAGGGATTCTCGCGCCGCTTTGTGCAAGCGGAATGTACCGTGGTGCGGATGTCGATCACTCTTCTCGTCGCGCTTTTCTTGATCATTCGACCGATGCCAGATGCAGCGATGCTTGACAACGCTGTCGACATTGCAGTGGACAAACTCGTTGCAATGCAAGAGGGGCCCAACAAAGGTGAGTGGCCATACGAAGGGGTCTATCGAGTCGGCGGAAAAATTCCCTTTGGATATCGAATCGGCGGAACATCGATTGTCGGCGAGTCCATCTTGCGAGCGCCGGGATATGAATCTCATCCTGATCGCCAAGCGGCCATTCGTCGTGCGACGGAATTTGTCTGTTCTGGAATCACCGAGCCTCTCCTGCAATATTCGACATACGAAGGGGGATATGACGTGCGAGCATGGGCTTCGTGTTATGGCGCTCGATTCTTGCTGGCACTCGAGCGATATAAAGCTGTTCCAAAAGGATTGGAATCGACGGTCACAACTGCGCTGAAGTGGTATTTGGAAACATTGCAGAAATTTGAGATTCCACAAGTTGGAGGGTGGAATTATGCGCGCGATCCTGGCGCGGAAACGCCAAGCGCGACAAGTGGATTCATGACTCCAGCGTGCTTGCAGACTCTGTATGAAGCAAAGGCGCTGGGGTATGCCGTCGATCCGGAGGTTGTCACGCGTGCGCTGAATGCTCTCGAACTTTGCAGGACCAGCGACGGAAATTTCGCATACGCAACGCTGAAGCAGGCTCGTATGCAGACGAAGCAAATTCCTGGCGCGGTGGGACGCATGGTTTCCAGCGAGGCTGCGCTCTTTCTTGCGGGTCGCAGTGACAATGCGAAACTGAAGGTTGCCGTCAAAGATTTCATTCGGTACTGGGCAGATTTGGAAAAACGCCGCGCCAAGACCGGCACGCATCTTCCGCCATACAACATCGCCCCATATTACTTCTGGTACGCCCATTATCACGCGGCGCAAGCGGTGGAATTGCTTGACGCGAGCGATCGCGACACTCTGCGCGCGCAACTCAACTGGTTGCTCTGGCAAACGCGCACCGCCGAAGGAACTTGGAACGACCGAGTCTTCCCTCGGTCAGCGGCGTACGGATCTGCAATGGCGGTGATGTCGATCAGGATGCCAGAAAGTTTTCCGCCAAATAAATGGAATTGAAAGACGAACGGTGTAGTATTGCGTTCAACTATGCCTCCGACCAAGACTCCAGACGCTCCCATTTCCTCGCCTCCGATCATCACTGGCAACGCCACTGTCTCTCTCGAAACAGTCGTTCGACCGAAGCCAGGTCAAGCATCGCTTGAAGGTGGATGGACCATCGATGATTCTGCGGAGATGTATCAGACTCGTTTATGGGGCAAAGGTTTTTTCGATATCAATGCGAAGGGACATATTGTTGTTCGTCCCACTCGAATGCTTGGGCACGAAGTTGATTTGTTCGATGTCGTCAACGGGATGCGCGAACGCGGACTGAATACACCGGTTCTGTTGCACTTCAGCGATCTTCTTGAACGGCGTATGCGCGATATGCGCGAGGCGTTCACCAATGCGATCACCGAGAATAATTACAAGGGTTCATATCTTGGTGTCTATCCGATCAAGGTCAATCAACAGCGACGAGTCGTCGAAGAAATCCGTCGTTATGGCGTCGAACTTGGATTCGGTCTCGAGGTCGGATCGAAACCAGAATTGTTGGCGGTGATGGGACTGACCACGGATTCTCCAGATCGTCTGATTATCTGCAACGGATTTAAAGAAGAGAAGTACATCGAATTCGTCACGCTTGCCGCGAAGTTGGGCCGCAACATTGTTCCCGTCATCGAGAACATGGGCGAGTTGAAGTTGATTGTTGAATATGCGGATCGACTTGGCGTGCGTCCCAAGATTGGTGTTCGTATGAATCTCGCCACGCCAGGAGCGGGTCGATGGCGTCATTCATCTGGAGTGAAAGCAAAGTTCGGACTTTCTCTGACCGAAGCGCTGGAAACTTTGGATTATCTGAAAGAGCGTGGCATGGCGGATTGCTTGCAACTGCTCCACTGCCATATGGGTTCGCAGATTCACGACATTCGCCAAGTCAATTCTGGTGTCAACGAACTTGCGCGCATCTATGTCGAGCTGGTCAAGATGGGCGCGGGTCTGAAATATCTCGATGTGGGCGGCGGAATGGGAATCGATTATGACGGCAGTCAGACTGCCTTCGAATTCTCGATGAACTATTCGCTCGCGGAGTATGCAAGTGCGGTTATCTATAAAGCGATGAGTGTCTGCGACGAAGAAGGTATCGATCATCCGATCATCGTCACCGAATCTGGTCGCGCAATGGTCGCGCAGCAATCTGTGTTGATCTTCGATGTCTTGGGTTCGAATCGACCTGATCGATCGACGCCCCCGAAAACGTTGACCGGTATTCCAATGGTTGATGGAGAATTGCCTCGACCGCTGACCGATCTCTGGGAGTTGAATCAGAACATCAGCGAGCGGAGATTGCTCGAGCAATATCACGACGCTCTCGAAGCCCGCGAAGAAGCGATGCGACTTTTCTCGGTGGGATATTTGCCACTGCAACATCGAGCGATCATCGACCAACTTTTCTGGTCGATCTGCTCGAAGATTCGAGATAAGTCCAAAGATATGGGCGCTCATATGCCAGAGGAATTGTCCGATCTCGATTCGACGCTCAGCGACACCTATTTCTGCAACTTGTCCATCTTCCAGAGTCTCCCCGACATCTGGGCGATCAATCAACTTTTCCCGATTATGCCAATTCATCGGCTCGATGAAAAGCCCACGCGCAAAGCGACGCTTGCAGATATCACCTGCGATTCCGACGGCAAGATCGATCGATTCGTCGACGATCACGACATCAAGAAGTTTGTCGAATTGCACGACTATCAGGAAGGTTCGACCTATCTGATCGGCGCATTTCTCGTTGGCGCATATCAAGAAACGCTTGGCGATTTGCACAATCTCTTTGGCGACACGCATGTCGCGCACATCAAACTGGACGAGAGTGGCCAGTGGTGGGTGGATGAAATTATCGAAGGCGATTCAGTTGCAGAAGTTCTGAAGTATGTGCAGTTCGATTCCACTCAGTTAGGCGCGGAGATTCGCCGTGAATGCGAGCGCGCGGTGCGTAAGAAGCAACTCAGCCCAAAAGAGAGCAAGTTGTTTATGAAGATTTACGAAGGTGGACTTGCGGGATACACATATCTCGAACCAAACCGAACGAATTCCAACGAATCCTGAAGGGTGATTCCACTCGTCGATTGAGTTGAGCTTCGATAGAAAAGGGTAAAGAGCGACGCTTCATTTCAATTATGAATTCTTCAGTACACATTCTTGGCGCAGGCGGAATTGGAATTGCGGCAGGTGTGTGCCTCGTGCGCGCTGGGTGGAATGTGACGATGGTCGATTCGAACCCGCACAAAGTGGGCATAGGTCAGAGCGATGGGATGTCGGTTGATGGGGCAATCACCACGCGTGCAAACTTTGTTCAATTCCAAGACTGGACGCAACCAGCGGACGCCGCCATTTTGTTGTGCGTGAAAACCTTCGATAACGCCAAGGTTTTTGCGCGGATTACGAATTTTGAGCCTGTGATTCCGATTCAAAATGGATATGAAGCAGAACTCGAAGCGAAGAATCACCCAGTGGAAGCCATCGCTTCGTTTGTCTCGGAGTGCGCGCCGGACCAGCCAGCCACGCGCATCACTCGTGCGGGCGCACTGCACATTGGCCCCAGAACAAATGTTTCTGCATCTCAACAAGAAAAAGTCCAAATGCTCGTTGGTGCGTTGAAGCAGGGGAATATGTTCCCCGTCGAAAGCGTCGCAAACATTCAGCCATTCAAAGCGACGAAGTTGATGTACAACGCCGCAATCTCGCCACTTGCCTCAAGCGCGGGTGTTGACAACGCACAGTTGCTCACTGATCCTCTTGCGCAACGATTGTTCTTTGCGTTGCTTCGAGAAAATTATTCCATCTTGAGACACGCGGGGATTTCGCTGGAAACCATTGGCCCCTTCCACCCAAACACCGTGATGCGAATTCTTCGCACGCCGCTTCTTCCAAAGTTGATGGGCGTTTTTTTTCGCCCCTCCTTGCGGGGGACATACTGCTCCATGAGTCCAGATATGGGCAGTGGTCGCACAGAAATTGACGCGTATAACGGCCATCTCATCAGAATCGCCGGCGATTTTCCTTGTCCAATCAATCGTGCGGTGATCCAGCTTGTCGAAAAGATTTCGCGGGATCGAATCGCTCCAGCACATTCGCATTTGCATCAACTCGCAGCGAATCTTTCTCGAGGGATTCTCTAGATGATCCTTGTCACGGGTGGCGGCGGGTTTATTGGATCGCATCTTGTCGATCAATTGGTGCGCGACAATCAACCCGTGCGTGTCTTGGAGCATCCAAGTGCGCAAGTCGATCATCTACCGTTAAAAAATTTGGAACTTGTTCGCGCAGATATTCGTGACAGTGCGGCAGTGCGCGAAGCTGTCCGTGGTTGCGATTCTGTCTATCACCTCGCTGCCGATCCAAATTTATGGCGGCGGGATCGCAAGGAGTACGACGCGATCAATCATGTTGCCGCCGTGCAAGTTATGCGGTCATCGCTGGACGCTGGCGCAACACGAATTGTGTATGTCAGTACGGAAAGCATCTTGACATCGGCCACTTCCAAGGGTGGCGCAGTGGAAAGCGTGCGCTTTCGCGAACAAGACATGATTGGCCCATATTGCCTGAGCAAGTTTCGCGCCGAACGCGCTGCGTTCGAGCTTGCGCAGAAGGGCGCTCCGGTGATTGTGTGCAGTCCGACGCTGCCGATTGGTCCTGGAGACAGAAAACAAACTCCTCCGACACGCTTGGCGGTTGGTTTTTGCCGCGGGAAAGTTCCCGCATATTTGGATTGTCATTTCAACTTGATTGATGTGCGCGACGCCGCGGATGGATTGGTTCGCGCCATGCAGCGTGGCCGTCCTGGCTTTCGATATCTCATCGGCGCGCATAACACACGCCTGGTTCACTGGCTGGCATTGCTGGCAACATTGACCAATCGTCCAATGCCGCGTCGAAAAGTTCCTTATGCGCTGGCGCTGACTGCTGGTTGGTTCAGCGAATTGTGGGCCGACACCGTTTCGCACCGAATGCCAATGGCGACGGTCACTGGCGTGCGCCTGACCAAACGCAAGATGTCTTTCGATCCATCTGTCAGTTTGAAAGAACTTGGATTGCAACCGCGATCAGTCGAAGAATCAACTCGCGATGCGGTGAATTGGTATCGACAACAGGGTTGGATTTGAAACTGGCGTATTGATTCTGTCCTTCGAATCTGTTCTAGAGCGCGTTTTCTTCCGCAGCAACTTGTCCGTCAAGAACAGGCGTCACAATCTCCGTCCCAGGCTCTGGGCTCAATTGCAAGAGTTCGATTTCAATATCGGAATCTCCGTCATCTTGTCGCACTGCAACCTGTTGTTGACGAGCTAATTCCAGCAGTGCAAGAAAGAGACCGATCATTTCGCCGCGCGATCTTCCAGTGAAAATCTGCTGCATCGTCATACGCCGGCGTTCGCTGTGCGCAAGGCGATCGACCAAATCCGCCTGATGCAAACTGATCGGCGTATCGTCATATTCAACGCGGTGATCGCCCAATCGAGAGATGTCCACCGATTGCATGATGCGCTCGAAAGATTCGACCAAATCCAGCACATGCGCATCTTCGATCTCGACGGAAAATTCGTTCTCGTCTGTGTCGGGAGTCATCCCGCCGCCGTGCGAACCAGCAACATATCTGCGCGCACTTTCAAGTCGCAGTCGATCGAGCGCGCCGGCTGCGGTGCGGAACTGTTGATAAGCCAAGAGTTGCTGTACGAGTTCGAAGCGAGGATCCGCTGCCTCGCGTCGGTTCTCTCCAGTCGTCTCAACATTCGTCGTTGTTCGCGGCGCAAGGGTTCGGCTCTTGATTTCGACAAGCGTTGCGGCCATCACCAGAAATTCGCCGGCAAGTTCAACATCGACTCGGTGAATGTTTTTCAAGAATCCGAAATACTGCTCGGTGATCATCGAAATCGGAATGTCGGAGATGTCGACTTCTGATCGACGGACGAGAAAGAGCAGAAGATCCAGTGGTCCCTGAAAACTGGAGAGCCGAACTTCATAATCATCTTGCAATGCCATCAAGGCAGAGTATCCGCTAACCTAGCCAGAATGAAAGCCCCAGTCGGAACATCCGAACTCGCCTTCTTGGCGGAAGTCATCGAGGCGGAATCGACTGCGCTTGGATCGATGGCTCGTGGACTTCGCGGCGGGGCATCGGACTGCGCTGGATGGACTCGTGCGCTGGACCTTCTTGAATCCTGTTCTGGCCACGTTGTCGTCGCTGGACTTGGAAAATCTGGCTTGATCGGCGCGAAAATCTCCGCAACTCTTGCAAGTTTGGGGCAGCCTTCGCATGTCATTCATCCATCCGAAGCGGTGCACGGAGACCTCGGGCGAATGCGCGAGGGCGATGTCGCTCTCTTGCTTTCGTACAGCGGAGAAACGGCCGAAGTGATCGATCTCGCGCTGCACCTGAAAGCGGACGGCATCGCGCGCATCGGCATTTCGTGTCGAGCGACCACCAATCTCGCGCGACTCTGTGATGCGCATGTTTCGGTTGGGGATATTGTCGAGGCTTGCCCATTGAATCTCGCACCAACCGCAAGTACGACCGCGATGTTGGCGGCGGGGGATGCGCTGGCGTTGGCTCTTGCTCGCCGACGCAACTTTCAAGCAGACGATTTTCATCGGCATCACCCAGGTGGAATGCTCGGCGCGGGACTTCGGCAAATCACCGAAGCACTTCGCTTTCGCGTTGGGCATAATTTGACCGTCGTCGCGGATTCGACCACAGTTCGCAAAGCGCTCGCTGTTGCTGGCGAAGGTCGTCGCGCAGGCGCGATCATCCTCGTCGACGCCGATGGTCGTCTCTCTGGAATCTTTACCGACGGCGATTTGCGGCGACTCGTCAATGGCGGCGGATTGGAAGCGCTCGATTCTTTGGTCTCGACCGTGATGACCGCTCGGCCAATGTGCCTGTCTGTTGACGCGTTGGTGCGCGACGCGGTTCGGCTTGTTCAAGAAAAGCGACTCGACGAAATTCCAGTTGTCGATTTGGCTGGAAAACCAGTTGGTTTAGTCGATGTTCAAGACTTGATCGCAATGCGAGTTGTGGAAGGATAAATCGATGGAGATGTACGCAATCGAAGTTGTTGGCGATTTGATGATCTTGCGTGCGGATGGAGGATTGAACGCATCAACCGCGGGTCAACTCTCCGAACAAGTCACCGCGCTTGTCAAAGGTGGAGTTCGCAACATCATCGTGGACTGCTCGAAATTGGAAATCATCTCAAGTATTGGGCTTGGATCGTTGCTGTTGCTTCACACTCGCAGCAAGAGTGTTGGTGGCGAAGTGAAATTATGCGGGCTGAAAGGATCGATCGTGCAGATCGTGCGGATGACAAAACTGGACAGCGTGTTCGAGATGTACGCCGATGTCGAACAAGCGCGATTGGCGTTTCGTCCGCCGTCTGCTTCTTGATTTGAAATCAACCACCAAGCGCGGGTTTCGGTCGAGCGCTGAGCGAATCAGCGATCACTTTCGCCACCCGCTCTTGCAATTTTTTCGCCTTGCCAACGGAATTAACTTCGCAGAGATTGTTCGCAAGCACGCTGAAGGCATATCTCGTTCCATCGCGTGCGGTGACGAATCCTGAAAGACAACTGACCTTGTCGATGTATCCCGTCTTGCACGCAACGGTGGCAACTGCGGGATCGATGTCTTTCATTCGCTTGCGGACGGTCCCTGATTTTCCGCCGACTGCGAGGCTGTCCACAAAAATCGCTCCAATTGCCGCATTATTCGCAAGCGCAGTGAGCCACTCCGTCATGCCATCAGCCGTCACGCGATTGCCGCGAGAAAGTCCAGAGCCGTCAGAGATGACGAATGCATTCGCGTCTGCGCCGATATTCGCTTCGAGCGCACTCTTCACAACGATTGATCCATTCGCCCACGATCCTGGTGCGCCTGTGATCTTCGCGGCGAGTCGCTTCATCAAACTTTCGGCGTAGAGATTCTGACTCTCAACATTGCAGTGTGTGAGGACTGTTGCCAACGGCGTTTGCAGGACGGGTCCAACTGCTGTTCCTTTGGGCGCGGGATCTTTGGCAGAAGCAAGTCGTATTTTCTCAACAGGAATTCCCGCATCGATCAGTCGGTGCGCGACACACTGCGCCAGAAATGCCGCGGGATCTCCGATGCCAACAGTGATTGGCACGACATAGGGAATCTTCACATTGCCAAAGATGGTCAGTTCGCCAGTCTCTGGTTGTCGCGCAATCCACATTGTGTTGCGGTCATTCTTTCCTGTTCGGCTTGTTCCTTTATTGACGATCGTCAGCCACGGTGCCGAAGGACTCATTGATGTGATTGTGGGCGCATGACCAGGTTTGGGCGAAGCTTTCACACAAAGACCGTTGCCGTGAAAATTCATCCCAGAGGGGGGCGAACAATATCCTTCGTCGAGTTGATCCTTCGGCCACAGTGGATGCGCACCTTCGCGCACAAATATGCGGTCGTCGACGACAAGTTCACTGACGGTTTTCATCCCACTCGCCTTGATCGCACTTGTCCAAGTCGCAAGCAGGTCATCGATCGTCAAGCCATTATGCGCAACTCCCGATGCGTCAACATAAGAGGATTGCGCGAGCAATTCAGGATCGCCCAGCGCAGGATCTCCATCGCCGACGATGAGTAAGCGATCTCCATCACGCAGGAGTCGAGTGCGAAAGACAAAGTCAGGTCCAAGTCCCAACAGCGCCGCGCCAGTTGTGAGCAGTTTCATATTGCTCGCGGGTGTCATCGGTTCGTTGCCGTGATATGAGATGACCGAATATCCGGTTGCGCAATCGCGGACGCTGACTGCGATCGCCGCCTTCTTCAGTCCAAGCGAATTGATCTCGGCTCGAATGGCGGAAGCGATGTCGCGCGGGGCAGAGGGCGAGGGTTGATTCGCCGGTTGATACACAGAGGGAAGAGCAAGCGCGAGCGTCGATGCGGTCATCGCAGCAGTCACAGCGCAAGTCACTTTGAAAGTCAATTTTCGCAAATGTGGGACGCGGGAAACTTCGGCGTGCATTAGATTCTTCTTATCGGCGCAACGACCTGAAGTATTAGAAAAATGTTTTCGAGTCTGGAGTTGCCGACCATCTCACCCTTGCTACCGACCTTGCTACGGGCAAATCGTAGGGTTTCAGCATTACGAACAGCCCGTGAACAGGGGGCTATGCCATAAAAAAAAGCCCCACGCACATTTGCGTGGGGCTTGGATTTCAAGTTTGTGGATTTACAATCGCTGACTTTTCTCAGGCTCCGACGCGCATTCGAACAAATGCCTTGATCGTCACGCCCTTTGGAAGCAACTCGCGGATGCTCTTCTTGTCATCCTTCACATACTTCTGTCCCATCAAAGTGGTCTCTTCGAAATACTTGCGAAGTTTTCCTTCAGCCATTTTCTCCGCGATTTGCGGAGGCTTGCCCGATGCTTCGGCTTCCTTCTTGGCTTCTTCGCGCTTTGTTGAGACAAGATCGGCTGGCAAGCCGGTTTCGTCGACCGAGAGCGGAGTTGGAACAACTGCAGCGATGTGTTGGCAGATTCCCGTTGCCAAATCTTCCGGCATTTCGCCTTCGAATTGCAAGAGGACTCCAAGTTTGCCGTCGTGATGGAGATACATGCTGAAAGCACCACCATCGAGGCGAGTGCCACGGGCAAAAGAAATGTTCTCGCCCGTCTTGATACGGGTCGTGTCCAGTCGCGCCGTCATAGCAGGGGTCATCGCGACAGCTCCGGCAGCACTTCCGACCGACATCGTCGCCAATTCCTTGGCAAGTTCGCGGAACTCTTCGTTCTTCGCTGTGAAATCCGTTTCAGCGCGGACTTCGATGATCGAAGCCTTCGCATTTTGGATCACGATTGCAATGCAACCTTCGCCAGCGGCTCGATCGGTGCGCGTGTCCATCTTTCCCTTGAGGCGTTCACGCAAGAGCGCTTCAGCCTTCGCGAGATCTCCACCGGACTCGACAAGCGCGCTTCGGCAATCGCCAAAACCAAGCCCGGTCGAATTGCGAAGTGCCATGACAACCTTAGCGTCAATATTTACAGTTTCCATGATGTACTCCTTTACAGATAATTGATAGAGATCAGGCAGGATCGGATGCAACAGGCGCTGATGGTGCCGCGCTTGCAGATTCCATCGGTGCGTCGTCGGCAAGTCCGCCGCCAATCTCATCAACGCGGAATCGACTTCGAACACTGCGTCGTCGTGGTGATGGAGCATCGGAGTCCTGGCCAGCTTCAGGCGCGCTTGTCGCTGCCGATGTCTGTCGCTGCGTCTTACCGTCCTGCACAGATGCGGTGAGTTCGCGAATGATCAAGTCGATCGATCGCATCGAGTCGTCATTTCCTGGGATTGGAATGTCCGAAAAGTCTGGATCGCCATCGGTGTCGATCAAGCAAATCGTCGGAATTCCAAGGTTTTTTGCTTCGCGCACTGCATTCATCTCGCGATTGACATCGATGACGACGAGGGCGGATGGAAGTTTGGTCATGGCACGAACGCCGTTGAGATTGCGATAAATTTTCTTCAATTCTCGGCTCAGTTGCGATTCCATCTTCTTGGAATAGCTCTTCATTCCGCCAGTTGCGACGAGTGCTTCAAGTTCCTCAAGGCGCTTCAATCGATCGCGCACAGTTCGGAAATTGGTCAGCAGTCCACCAAGCCAACGCTCCGTGATGTATGGCATCTGACAAGCAGCACAATGTGTCTCGATCGCGCTTCGTGCTTGACGCTTGGTGCCGACGAAAAGCACATCTTTGCCTTCGCTGACAGTTTTGGAAATGAATTTCTTCGCCAACAAGAGACCCTTGATTGTCTCGCGGATGTCGATGATGTGAATTTGATTCTTGACACCCTGAATATAGGGAGCCATCTTTGGATTCCAACTCGATCTGCGTTGACCGAAGTGGATGCCTGCTTCAATGAGTTCGTTGACGAGTGACATGTGAGATTCCTTTTTCGAAACACTTCCAAGGCGGGCTCTAATAATGAGGAGCCTGACTAGAAGCAGCGACACCCGAACGTTCAGCCGGTGGAGCCTTGCGGCGCAGCACGCTCGATAGGGCGCTTGTGCGGGGGGAGAAACGAATGAGGTCCCAAACTCACCGAAGCCTAGGACTTTTGCCAATTCCTCCGAACACAAATTCGGGGGAAATAGCGGAGGGTCAATGTATCACGACCTACTTCTCTCTGCAACCTATTATCCGCCCCCATGCTTGACAAGGTTTTTAAAGCGTATGACGTGCGGGCGACATATCCATCCCCTCTCAATGAGGCGATTGCGTGGAAGATTGGTTATGGATGCGCTCGGTGGTTGACCGAGCGTGCCACGAAAGATGGTGTCGATCATCCCAAGATGCGTCACATCGTTGTTGGTCGTGATATGCGCAAGAGTTCTCCTTCGCTTGCCAATGCGCTCAAGCGTGGCATTCAAGATTTCGGTGCGCACGTGATCGATGTTGGAATGGTCGACACGCCGATGACATATTTTGCGATCAATCATTTCAATTGCGCTGGCGGAGTGGAAGTGACGGCGAGTCATAATCCAGCGCAATACAACGGATTCAAGGTCAGCCGAATTCATGCGAAGCCTGTTGGCACAGGAAGTGGATTGGAAGTGATTCGCGAGTATGCCAAAGAATGCGAAGAAGGAAATGTTGAACGCCGCGCGGGGCGCGAAGAACAAGTCGATCTGTGGAGCGCTTATCGCGATCATCTTTTGCGCTTACTGCATCCCTCTGTTCTCGATGGCTCGTGTCGATTGCGCGTTGCAATTGATGCAAGCAACGGAATGGCTGGAACGATGGCCCCTAAAGTGCTTGATGGAGTCGCGGGCTTCGAGATTCAGTCCATCAATTTTGACAATAGTTCTGGAGAATTCGTGCACGAACCCAATCCGCTCGTCGAGGCAAATCTCGCCTCGGTTCGCGCTGCGGTCATCGCAGGAAAGATGGACTTTGGAGTTTGTTTCGACGGAGACGCGGATCGATGCGTGATCGTCGATGAACGCGGCACGCCGATCGGTTGTGATCTTTTGCTCGCCGCTCTTGCGGGAGAAGCGCTCAAATCTGCGCCAGGCGCCGCGGTGGTCTATGACCTTCGTTCGTCGCGCAGTGTTCGAGAAGCAATCACCGAAGCTGGCGGTGTGCCGATCGAAAGTCGAGTGGGCCACGTCTTTATGAAGGCGCGTTTGGCGGAGACTCGCGCGCCGATTGGTGGAGAACTCTCTGGACACTTTTATTTCGCGGACATGTTCAACGCCGACAGCGGCATTCGCGCATTCCTCGCCGTTGCAAGTTTGATCGCCGCGAAGAAGGTGCCGCTCTCGAAAATAATCGCGCCATTTCAGCGGTATCAGCAATCGGGCGAAATCAATTTTCAGAACGAGGACAAGTTGGGTGCGCTTGCCGCGTTGCGCGCTGCATATCCGGCGGGAAAATTTACAGAGTTGGATGGATTGAGCCTTGACGCGGGGGAATGGTGGTGCAATGTGCGGCTCAGCAACACGGAACCATTGTTGCGGTTGAATCTTGAATCGCGAGAGCGCGCGGTGGTTGATCGGCAAGTTGCGGCGTTGACGCCGATCTTGGGCAAAAGAGTCGATCACTAGTTTGCGCTGGTTGAAGGCGTGACCGATTCCCACAGTTTGTCCGATCCCAAGATTTGCGTGTGCCACCACTCTTCTGGCTTGCTATTCTTTGAACGCAATGCAACACACTGAAACCGATACCGCACGCGTGGTTCTTGAATCTCTCACCGAAGGCCGAATGACCATCGCAATTCCTAGAACAAACTATTCGCTTGATCTTGTCGATAAGAATCCTGCGGCACGATCAACTCTGTCTACTCAAGTCGGCCGCCATATCTCTGGTGTCGTGCATACGCGCGCGCTGAAGATGAACAGAGCAACTGGCGGCGGCGTCTATATCGAACCTGTCAATGGACATCCGCGCAGCGTTCAAGGTCGCGTGCTGGCCACTGATACTGTGAACAATAAAATTCTTGCCCACGTCGTGATTCCAATGTGGATCACCGTTCCTGCAGGTCAAGCCGCCGCAGATTTTTCAACCGGCGAACTTCTCAACTTCTATGTCGAAAGCGGAACATCGTTCGCTTGCGCATCCGCCTCGGCATCCGCTTGATTACGGTGCAGAAGCGATAGCGCTCAAGACACGCTTGCGTGTTCCTGGTCCGTCATAGACAGCGACTTCGCCCGCACCGATTCGATCTACTCCAACTCGAACAAGTTGTGATCCCGATCCGCTTCGAACGCTGATCGCGCCGCCATCTGCATCGCTTGCCGCGCCCGCAATGACCACGGCCTTTCCATCATTCTTGGCGAGATTCAGCAATCCACCGTTGATCGATGATCCCAAGCCTGCAACTCGTGTTGTTCCTTGGAGAAATGAAATCATTCCCATTCCATTCATTCCAGCTTCAAGAACGGTCACTGCTTGTTGCTGTGATCCAAACAGTGTGAATCGCGCGCCAGATTCTGATTGCGCGATTGCCGCGACTGCTTCCGATCCATCAACTCCAAAGAGTTTCATCACTCCACCCGTGTCGTTTTGCGCTGATTCGAGAACCGCAGAGCGTGATCCATTGCGATTCGCACAACCGATCGAGCCTCCACTTTGGAAGGCAACCATTTGCGCTGCAAGTGTTCCATCATTTTGTGCAACTCGAATGATTCCGCCTTCGCCATCAACAGCGCCCATCGCGGAGAGTTCCTCGCCTGCTGCGCTTCGGATGTTGATGCCAGTTGATGTGCCCGCCATCGCGGCAACGATTCGGGGATGACCTTGGCCATCGATGATCGCAAGAGCTGGCCCACCAGTTTCCGCATGCAATAATGCGGAACCGCTTCCATCGGGCATAAGCGTTTCGATGCGTCCACCTTGCGATGATGCGTAGATACTCGCAACTCCACTGCCAGCGTTATTCCAAATCGCCAGATCGCCGCCGTCGTTGTTCGCACCAAACCGCAGAACATTTGTTCCGCCGTTGCTCCAGACATCAATCTGACCGCCATTCTGTCCAATGCCTGCGAGGAGCACAATTTTGTCATTCTGATCGACGACTTCGAATCGACGCGCGCGAATCACATCCGCAGTTTGCGACGGCTGAGTCGCAGCGACTCCGGCGAGCGCAATCAACGCCACGCCCGCGGAGAGGGCAAGAGTTTTCCATCGGCGAGCGCGGTGATCAGCATGCTGTAACTCTGCGATGCGTGCCTCGAGGGTTTCCATGCGCTGCGAAAGTGTTTGTTCGATATGTGAGTTTGTATTCATTCGTAAAGTTCCTTCTCATTGTTAGGATACGAAGATGGCAAAAGTTCGCACGAGTAGGCCAGCATCAAAGCAACAAGCATCAGCCTCGACGGCGTACTTGTCGGGATCGCTCGGTCTGGCGCTTCTGGGAACGAAATTTATGGGTCGCGCCCATTCAATTGCGTGGGCGAATGCGCCGAAGTTTTTCGATTTACCGCTGCAAGTTGATCGGAATTGGGCGGCAGGGCGTGATGCCGCTGAAACCCATGAATTCGCTCGGATATGGGGATGGAAAGCATCGACCATTGATTGGCAGGAGACCCTGACGAATCCAACCGTCGAGTTGGTCGATGTCGCCACGCCAAATCATGTCCATAAAGAGATGGCGATCGCTGCGCTCGAAGCTGGTCGCCATGTCGCATGCGAGAAGCCGTTGGCGGGAACATTGGCTGACGCGCGCGAAATGCGCAACGCTGCGCGCAAGGCTGCCAAGCGCGGAGTCAAGACATTTGTATGGTTCAACTATCGACGCGCACCTGCCGTTGCTTTGGCTCATCGACTGGTGAAGCAGGGTTGCATCGGTCGCATCTTTCATATTCGTGCCGCGTACCTTCAAGATTGGGGTGGACCAACGACACCATTGGTCTGGCGATTCCAATCGTCGCAGGCAGGCTCTGGTGCGCACGGCGATTTGAATGCGCACATCATTGATATGGCACGCTTCATTTCAGGCGAAGAGATTTCGCAAGTCGTGGGTGCAATCGAAGAGACTTTCATCAAAGAGCGATTGCTTGTTGTCGATTCGGAGGCTGCGCTGAGTGGTCACGAAGACTCTGCGGGTCGCAGAACTCGAAAGCAATCAAAGAAGATGGGAAAATCCACGGTCGATGACTGCGTGCTCTTTCTGGCCCGGATGAGTGGTGGAGCAACGGCTTCGTTCGAGGCGACACGGCTTGCGACGGGGAATAAGAATCAAAATTGCATTGAAATCAACGGCGAAAAAGGCTCGATTCGATTCAGCTTCGAGCGGATGAACGAACTTGAATTCTGGGACGATACTCGCGCAGATGCCGTGAAGGGTTGGACAAAAATTCTTTGCACTGAAAGTGTGCATCCATATATAAAGCACTATTGGCCGGCGGGCCATCTTGTTGGATATGAGCACGGATTTGTCAGTCAAGCGGCGGACATCGTGCGTGTGCTTGGAGGCCAGACCGCGGAAATTCCACTTCCAGATTTCGAAGATGCCTGGAAGACACAGTGCGTGCTCGAAGCTGTGATTCGAAGCGCGCGCCGTCGTCGACCAATCGCAGTGTCGGAGGTTGATTGAGTGATGGGTATTCGATTGCGTGATCATTCAGTTTCAGTTGTGTCCAAACTTCGCATAACCGAGCGCCATGCGTTGTCGGCACTTGTCTCGCTTCAGAGAAATGATGGTCACTTCTGCGGCGAGTTGGAGGGCGATTCCATTTTGCAATCCGAGTATCTGCTGATGAAGTGGGCGCTTGGTCAAGAAGCAGCGCCGATGTCCGATGGTCGCTCGGGTAAAGAAATTCTTGGCAAGATCACGGACTATCTTCGATCTCAGCAACGACCCGAAGGTGGATGGGGGCAATACCCAGGATCTTCGGACGATCTTTCGTCGACCGTCAAGGCATACTTCGCCCTCAAATTGGCTGGAGACGATCCTTCAGCACCGCACATGATTCGTGCAGTGAAATCTGTGCATTCAATGGGTGGAGCGGAGCATTGCAATTCGTTTTCAAATTTCTATCTCGCTGCGCTGGGGCAAATTCCGTGGTCCGCGGTGCCGACAATTCCTCCCGAAGTTGTTTGGTTGCCCAAATGGTGCTTCTTTCATCTGAGCAAAGTCAGCGCGTGGAGTCGAACGATGATCTTGCCATTATCGATTGTCAGCGTGCTGCGACCGACGCGGGACATTCCAGCATCGCAATGTATTGATGAACTTTTCCTGGATCAGCGTGAGCGTGCTCGACTGTATAGACGCAGTGATGGATCTGTTGTGTGGCGCGCAATTTTTGGTGTGATTGATCAGACGCTGAAAGTTGCTGAACGATTTGGTGGTTCACCGTGGCGAAAGGCGGCAATTGCCGATGCGTTCAAATGGATCACGCGCCGCGCCAGTCAAGATCGTCCAGCACCGACAAGTGGACTTGGCGCAATTTTCCCACCAATGGTTTATATCCAGATCGTGATGAAGGCGCTTGGAATCGACCGAGACGATCCGCGTGTTGTTCGAGCGGAAAAAGATCTCGATGCATTTTTCATCGAAGATGGATCGATGATTCGAATTCAACCTTGTTTCTCGCCAGTGTGGGACACAGGCATCGCGCTCTATGCGATGAATGATTGCGGGCTTGATGCGCATGATGCTTGCGCCGCGCGCGCGGCTTCGTGGCTTATCAGAAAAGAATGCGTTTTTCACGGAGATTGGGCGGATAATTGTCCTGCGAATACACCCGCAGGAGGTTGGTACTTCGAATATGAAAACGGTTGGTATCCGGATTGCGATGACACGGCAATGGTGGCGATGGCTTTGCTTCGCACCGGAGGACCTGCGGCGAAAGCTGCGGCTGTGCGGGGGATCAATTGGATTCTCGCGATGCAGAACGACGATGGCGGATGGGCGGCATTCGATCGAACGCGTGATCGGCCAATTCTTGAATGCGTTCCATTTGCAGATCACAACGCGATGCAGGATCCTTCGTGTCCAGACATCACTGGGCGTGTCCTTGAATGTCTTTCGTGGCATGGAATGCGCGTTGGAGATCCCGCTATTGATAGAGCGATCCAATACATCAAATCGAAACAAGAAGTCGAAGGATGTTTCTTCGGTCGATGGGGTGTCAATTATATTTATGGCACTTGGCAATCAGTGATCGGTCCTATTCGCTGTGGAGTCTCGCCAGTCGAGCCTTGGATTCTGCAAGCAGGAGAATGGATTCACTCGATTCAACAAGAGAGCGGTGCATTTGGCGAGAGCGCGAATTCGTATATCGACGCAAGTTTGAAAGGCAAGGGACCGCCAACCGCATCACAAACCGCATGGGCTGCGATGATTCTGCAAGAAGTCTTCGGGCCGCACGATGCGGGGCTTGAACGCGCGCTTGGATGGTTGGCTGAGACGCAACTCAGCGTTTCAGATGCGTCAGACAAAGCACGCAATCCAGACGGTGATCCAGCGGGATCATGGCGAGAAACAGAATTCACAGGAACTGGTTTTCCCCGCGTTTTCTATCTTCGATACCACCTCTATCGATTGTATTTCCCGCTGATGGCAATTGGTCGATTCTTACAAGCGCGGACCATTCAGAGCGGCGCGATTCAGAATGGCGCGGCGGATTCGAAGGCCAAGATCTCGTCCGTCGCAGGATTCGTGAACGCAAGTTGATCAGCGTGCAGGCAGAGTCGCGGCGAGAGCGCGCGAATTTCGTCGCTTGCATACAGGTCATCTCCAAGAATTGCATGGCCAATCATCAAGAGATGAAGTCGAAGTTGGTGTGATCGTCCAGTCTGCGGGTGCAAGTGCAATCGCGCGGATTTCGGATTTTCCATTCGCTCGACAACTTCATACAGGGTGACACTTGGTCGTCCATAAACAGGATCTATTTTTTGTCGTGGCGAACGCTCAAAATCTTTGGCAATAGGTAGATCAATTTTTCCATTGTCGTGATTTGGATGGCCGCCAACCAACGCGGTGTATCTCTTGCGTACGGTTCGAGCCTCGAATTGCATTGAAACTTTTCTATGACTCTCTGCGTCGCGCGCCATCACCATCAAACCGCTCGTGTCTCGATCAAGTCGATGCACAATGCGCGCGCCGGCGAATTCGGCAGCAACACGCGCTGCGATGCAGTCCGCTTTTTCTGGACCAATGCCAGGAACGGATAAGATGCCGCAGGACTTATTGATCACGATCAACTGCGAATCGAGATGTACGATCTCATACCCGCGTCCTAGAATGTTCGGTCCTTCATCCATCACACCCATTGTCGCTCATGATGCAACTCTCTGCCGCCGTTTTTACCTCTTTCTTTCTCGCTCAGGCGCCCGCGACTGTTCCGCCGCCGACCGAGGATCCTGCGCTCTGGATGGCAGCAGAGCGTGGGCAATTGACTGGCCAAACCCAGTTGACATTTCCGGAGCGTTTCATAAAAGCTGGTGAAGCATATTTTTCTCCAGATGGTCAGAAAATCGTTTTTCAAGCGGTCGAGCAACCAGCGGCAGGAGAGACTCCCGATGATTTCTATGCGATGTTTGTCGCGGACCTTGGTCGTGATGCCGCGGGCAAATCGATTCTGACAAATGTTCGTCGAATCAGTCCGCCGCATTCCGCAAACACATGTGGATGGTTTGATGCTTCACGAAACGATATTGTCATTTGTGGATCGACTCTGGTCGCTCCGCAATCGAACGACGCACCGGGATATCAACGCGCAACGGGTCGATACAAATGGCAATTTCCACCAGAGATGCGTGTGATTGAAATCGATCTTGATCACGCCGCCGATATTGCCTCTGGAAAGATGTCGCCCAAGGTCATCGCTGGTGATGGCACCGCATACACCGCAGAATGCACCACGACGCGCGATGGAAAGAATCTTTTGTATTGCACCCTCGCGACAGGACAAGGCGACATCGTTGTCAAGAATCTCTCCACAGGCGTGGTGTCGCCATTGGTCCAAGTTGCGGGATATGACGGTGGTCCATTTTTCTCGGCTGATGAAAAACACATCTGCTATCGCTCGGACCGAAAGGGCGACAGCCTTCTGCAGGTCTATGTCAGCGATGTTGTTCGCGGCTCCGATGGCGCGATCACAGGAACCACAAATGAGCGGCAAATGACGGCAAATGAGCATGTCAATTGGGCGCCATATTGGCACCCAGATGGCACTCGTCTGGTGTATGCATCGAGCGAAGTTGGACATTCCAATTATGAAATCTTTTCAGTGGAGATGGGCAAGATTGGAAAGAAGGAGGGCGAAAAAGATTCGCCTCTGCGACAGCGCATCACGCAAGCGCAAGGAGCGGATGTCTTGCCTGTGTTTGATTCCAATGGCCACCGAATGATGTGGACGAGTCAGCGTGGCGCTGGTCGAACCAGTCAGTTGTGGATCGCGGATGTGGTTTCGCCTGCTGGCTCATCCACAACACCAACAACAGAGAAAACCCAGTGAGCATTTTCGATGAGCGTCGATATCTCATCCCTTTTCGCAGTCAACTGCTTCCGCAACTGTTCACCGACACGCTGATCATTGGCGGTGGCGTCGCAGGTATGCGCGCGGCACTCGAAGCCGCTATCCACGGAAATGTGCTCGTGCTTGCGAAGGGTCCGATGGATCTTTCGAACACGCAGTGGGCGCAAGGTGGAATCGCCGCAGCGCTTGATGAAGATGATTCGACGGAGGCGCACTTTCGCGACACGATGATTGCTGGCGTGGGACTTTGCGAACCCACAGCAGTGCGAACATTGGTCGAAGAAGGACCTGGCGAAATTGAGTGGCTCATCAAATCTGGAATGAGATTCGACCGTGGACAGCAAGGACGGGTCTCGCTGGGACTCGAAGGTGGTCACGGGCATCCGCGAATTGTGCATACCGACGGCGATATGACTGGTCGAGAATTGATGCGAGCGCTTTGCGCATCGGTCGAGAAAACAGCTGGAATCCGCATGTTTGATAGATGTTTTGCGATCGACCTTTGCACGGATGCCAACGGCCGAGTTGCTGGGGCAATCACATGGCATACCCGATATGGATTGCAAGTGATTTGGGCGCGTGCAACGATCTTGGCCGCAGGTGGTGCGGGCCAGGTCTATCGCGAGACATCAAATCCACGACTTGCAACCGGCGACGCGATCGCAATGGCGTGGAGAGCGGGCGCGGTGATTCGCGATATCGAATTCATGCAGTTTCATCCGACGACCCTTTATATCGCTGGAGCTCCCAGACACTTGATCAGCGAGGCAGTGCGCGGCGAGAGCGCGATTCTTGTTGATCGACTCGGTGAGCGCATCATGGCAAGCCGACATCCTCTGGAAGATCTTGCGCCACGAGATGTGGTGACGCGCGGCATCGTCGAGCATCTTGCACGAACCGGAGATTCGCATGCGTTCCTTGATGCTCGCAGCCTTGGGAGTGCGGGATTTACAAAACGATTCCCTGGGCTTGCCCAGATGCTCGCGGGATATGGAATTGATGGAGGAGCCGATCTGATTCCAGTTCATCCTGCCGCGCATTACACGGTTGGTGGAATTGAAGTGGATGTTGATGGTCGGACAAATCTTCCTGGTCTCTATGCGTGCGGGGAAGTTGCATCCAATGGCGTGCATGGGGCAAATCGTCTCGCAAGCAACAGCCTGTTGGAAGGTTTGGTCTTTGGTCGCCGAACAGTTCTCGCCGCGATCAAAGATTCGCTTCCAGATCCTGTGCCAATGCAGTGGGAGAGTCGAGTTCGCACTTCTGTCGCCGGAGAACTGGATCTATCCGACGTGCGATCAAGCTTGCGCAGCGCGATGTGGCGAAATGTTGGAATTGTCCGCGATGGCGCAAAAATGCGCGATTGTCTGGATATGTTTTCATTCTGGGGTCGATACGCGCTTGGTTCTGTCTTCGAAAATCCAGAGGGTTGGGAGACTCAGAATCTGTTGACGGTTGGTCACTTGATGACGCGAGCTGCGGCGGAGCGCAGAGAGACCCGCGGGACTCACGCGCGAATTGATTGGCCGGAGGAAGATCCTGCGGGAGCTTTCCACTTGAGTTGGAAGTTGGGCGAAAATTCTGTGCGTCGAACGCTCGTCGGGAGCGAGGTTGGAAACAAGCCGTGATCCTCCACTCCCGCACGACTGCATTGTTCTCGCACTGGTTCGTCGTCGCATTGACAAGCGCATTCACTTTAAGTGGCTTGGGATGCGAGCAGACAAAGACAGTTCATGTCAAACGCGGCGCTGGGATGCTTGGACTCGAAGGAGATATCGGTCAAGATACTGTTCTTGAGGATGGATCGCATGTTGTCGTCGTCGACGAATTGCCAATGAAGAAAACCGCAATAGAAAAGGCTGCTGCAGCGAAAAAAAGCAACGAGATCGTCGATCCGGTCTACACCGCTCCACCTTACAGTTTGGCTGGTCTGCCACCCGCGCCTGCGCCGAAGAAAGAACCTCCAAAAGAATTGAAGTTGCGTGAAGAAGAGCGTGATGGTTCGATCACACTCCGTGCAGCGTTGCCTGAGCATGTCATGGCGCACTTCCTTGAAGCAGTCAAGACTCAACAGTATGGTCCGTTTTATTCGCAGATGCTTTCAGCCGAGGCGCATCAGGCGTACGAGCGCGCTGGTGGTGAAGCGGTCTTCGTCGAGTGGGCGGAGAAACATCGCAAGGACCTGTTGGTGTTCCTCAATCGAATGGGATCCAATTGGAGCGGATCGGAAGTTGTGACTGAACGGGTCAGCGCACTTTGTATGCGCTATCGATTGGATAGGCGAAATCTGCCTGATATTCGCTTTGAAGTGGTCGAAATCATCAATGAACAAGGCGGCCTGCGCTTGGCTATGGTTCGCTGACCATCTGCCAATGTTTATTCGAATGATCCGCGGTCAAGCAGATCGAAGTTGTAAATCGCACGGATCTGCTTGGGCGAAAGCTGATCGAGCTGTTCCAAAACTTTGACTGCTTTCTTGGGTTTCTTGATTCCCAATCGACCGAGCAGTTGGAACTTCTTCGCCAAGATCTCGGACAAATTCGCAGTCGTGTTGCGGGC
>SXGU01037117.1_pt1 | contig 27153 bp, 25 predicted proteins | sample 3174531 | NCBI WGS metagenome assembly SXGU01 (sample SAMN11356863, study PRJNA531348) | freshwater metagenome | isolation source: freshwater sample F1-140 | place: China: Fuxian Lake, Yuxi | collected 2017-12-25 | reverse complement strand
CAGGTCGGCGATACCTTTACCCAAGGCGAAACCCTTAAATACGGCGGCATTCCTTATTTTGCGCCGGAATTATTCCGCCGCGTGGTGTTAAAAGATCCGTTAAGAGCCAAAGCCCTGCAAAAAGGCTTGGTGCAATTGACCGAAGAAGGCGCGACCCAGTTATTCAGGCCGTTAAAAAATAACGACCTCATTTTGGGAGCGGTCGGTGTGTTGCAGTTTGACGTGACCGCGTTCAGGCTTAAAAGCGAATATAACGTTGAATGCGTTTACGATGCGATACCGATTTCCGCGGTACGCTGGGTCAGTTCCGATAAACCGGCTAAGTTGGAGGAGTTCAAAAACAAGGTTTTTGATAACCTGGCCGAAGACGGCGGCGGTTATCTGGTTTATGTCGCCAACAGCCGGGTCAATCTGCAACTGACCGAAGAACGCTGGCCGGATATTAAATTCAGCGCGACGCGGGAGTTATAGCAAAGCCGGTATGTTCTTAGATAACGACCGAAAACGAAGCAACGGGATTTTTTTATAGTTGCGGGAACGGATAAAGCGACATAGTTCCCAGGCTTCGGAGGCTATGAAAGTATTATCAAAATCGGTTTAAAAAACTCTTCACCACGAAGGCACGAAGGAGACGAAGTTTTCAATACACTGAGTTTAAATAATTATTTTCCCTTCGTGCCTTCGTGGTGAATGCTTTTTGCTTTTGCTCTAAAACGAATACTTTCACAGTCTCTCCGGCACGGGAGCGAGAGTTAATACGTCATATTGCAAGCTGCCTCAACACACTAAGCGACCCATCCGATGAAAATAGGCATACAAACCTGGGGCTCCAACGGCGATATTCGTCCAATGCTGGCGTTGGCCGACGGCCTGCAACAAGCCGGTCATTCAGTGACGCTGATAGTCAGCAGTATCGATAACCACAGCTATCGGGACATCTGCGAGCGGTTAAATATCAACTATCGGCAAGTACCGGAACATATTGCTTTCGCTATGCAGGATTTTGCCCGGCGCTCGTTTCGGATGAATCCTTTGCAATGGCTGCGGGCCTTGCTTGATGAAGCGTTCTTTCCCTACGAGCAAGCCGTTTATCAGGCCGCCCGGCAATTAGTGGCCGATAACGACGCAGTGATCGGCCATCATTTCCTTTACCCCTTAAAATTGGCGGCGTTACAGCAACAGAAGCCTTTTTTCAGCGTGACTTTATGCCCTGCCGCGATTTTCAATCCCGCCGTGCCGCCTTTTCGCTTTCCTGACTGGGGTCGTACTATCAACACATTGAGCTGGAGACTATTAAATACAGCGTTCAATTGGGCATTAAAAAAACCGTTGACCCGTTTATGGCGGGAAGCCGGCCAAACACCGCCGGACTTTGTGCTGACGGAACTGCTGAGCTCGCAACAACTCAATCTGGTCGCGGTCGATCCGTGGTTTTGCCCTGCATTTGAGCATTGGCAGCCGCATCATCAAGTCTGCGGCTTTCTGAATTTAATTGAAGGACATTGGACGATGCCGCTCACGCTGTCCGAGTTTTTGGATAAGGGCGATGCGCCGATCTATATGACTTTCGGCAGTTTGCAACAAGCGGTACCCGACTGGAGTATGGAGCTGTTTTTAGACGCAGTGGCTTTGGCGGGCTGCCGGGCCGTTATCCAAACCGGCTCGGAACGCTATCCGGCCGACAGCCAAACCGATCGAGTTTATTTTATCGGCAGACACCCGCATCAGCCCGTGTTTAAACGTTGTGCGGCGATTGTTCATCACGGCGGCGCAGGCACGACTCATGCCGCCACGCTATCGGGCTGTCCATCCGTCGTCGTACCGTTTATGGAGGAGCAATTATTCTGGGCTAAACAGTTGCAAGCGCTGGGCTTAGCGGGAAAGCCTTTAGCGGCCAAAAGGGTGACTGCCGCTGCTTTGGCTAAAGGTATACGCAGGGTATTGGCTTCAGAGCCGATGCAAGCTAACGCCAAACAAGCCGGTCTGGCAATGCAAAGCAATAATGGCGTTGCGCGGGCAATACAATTGCTGGAAGCGCGATTATAAAAACTATCTTCGCTCACGCTTAGTGAGCGAAGATAGGCGGAAAACGTAGCTTGCGAAGAGCTAAAGGTCTAAGCAACAGCCATCTCGTTACTTAAGGTCAGACGTTCAAGCCATCCCTTGATCGTTTGCATGTGACGGTCTTCGGTCATTCTCGCTTGCCGAAACTTGCCGGCGTACTCTTCGTTTCCGGCATCGCTGATCAGCTCGATCAGCAGTTCCCATGCGGCCAAATCCGTTAACTCAGCCATTAAAATAGCTTCCACGCACTGAGGAATAGAACTGCGCGGGTCATTCAGAACCTGCATTAAGCCCATGGCGGCCATGCTGGCAGAATCCGCGCAAGGCGTCTGCGCGGTCGGATCTCCGCCCATGGCAACGATGCAATCCCGGACCAACGCAAAATGCTCGGCTTCATCGTTACGGAACTGTTCAAGCGTCGTAAGGTCTAAGGACGGTTCGGCGGATTTGCATTTGGTAATCAGCGCATCGTAAAGCCGGACACCGCTACGCTCAAACGCCAAGCGTTCTCCGAGTTTATCGATCAAAACCGACGGGCTGTTGCCCTGGATGACTTGCGCGCCGGTTTTAACGGCGCCTCGAAACGAGCTTGGCAGCGGCACCGAACCCAATTGTTCGGAATTTTCAATATAGCTTTTACGCATGCTAAAGGCATCGAAGGCTATATCCTCGGCATGAGGCGGAAACTCTTCGGAGCCTTGCACCATGGACTGGGTCATTACAGGATGAAGTTGAGTCGGCGTTTTATTTAAACCAAATTCAGCAGCGTCTTTCATGGCAAATTCCTCAGTGTTGAAGTTGACTGACGTTTATCGGGCGGCGAAGCGTATTAATCTCGCCTCCAGGCGTCCAAATATAGTTAAGCGCAACGATTTCGGAAGGAACGCCGTCGGCATTGATGCGTTGCCGATAGGTTTTTGAAGCGACGCTTTCTTCGGAGATATCGACAAAGGACGTGCCTTTGGCGCGCAAATTGACTTCATTGCGCAAAACTTCGCGGACAAATTCGCGCTGACTTTCGAAAGCAATAGGTTCCGGCAGCACGGCGGGCACCACGCTTTGCGCGTCCCGTTTCTCGTAGCGTTCGAAAAGCTCGCGCACAACATGAAATTGACCCAGCTCGTAGTCCAAAAAACGCTCCCAAATCGCTTTAACGCGGGAGTTTTTTTCCTGCTGAACGCAGCCATAGTAGTTATAAACTTCGTTAGCTTTGTGCAGCAGCCATTTTTCCAGCCATGTCTCGCTAGGGTCCATAATGCATTGATATTGCGTCACATGCTGCTCTTCGATATGCGCAATTTCCGCATATAATTGCCGGGCCAGCGGGTCGCTAAACAGCGGTCCGATATTCATATAATAATTCCAAGTCTGCTGCTCAGCGGCTGTAATCGTCAGTGCATGCATCTTGGTCAGCGCTTGAGCGGCATTGCGGTTGTAGCATTCCCGTAAATCGTCTTCCGGAGCGCGGTGCTCGTAAATGGTGGGCCGACCCGGAAGAACATCGGTGTAACTTTGTAAAATGTTATTCGAGTCCTTGCCTTCAAGACGATCCAGTAAAGCCGAATAACGGTACATATGATCGAAATCCTCGAGCAAACCGAAGCGGTAAATTTGGGCCAGATAAGGGTCCGGTTCGGTTTGCGCCACGGCCGCCGTCACCTCGATGGCGACCTGTTCATAGGCAATGGTGGTTTCCAGCGGAGAGTGATCGGCGCCCAGCAGCCAATTAACCAAAGTGGCTTGTTGTTGATCGATGCGTCTAAGCTGAGCCAAAGGAAGCTGAAGCTGTTTATTCATCCGCGCGCAAGCTCTGGAAAACTGAATCGATTCAAGCTCGATTCCATTCATTAAAATAACCCTTACGCGAGTGAAAGCATCATCGTCCAGTTTACTGATAGGAACCTGAACCATGTCTTGCCACGTTAAAAGTTGTTTTTCGATCGGAAGTCCCCGATGTTCAAAAATATTAAGTGCCATTGCTAATCTCCTCTAGGGATGAATTGACTTTATTGAAAAGCCGGTGATGCGGTTAATCCGCGTTTTTTTCAGGATTTATCCAGCGCCTGTCGGTAAAGTTGAAATAAACAGTGAAGGGGGATGACAGTTCCTCTTGAGCGTGATCGGATGGAAAAGTGCATCACGCTGTCTGTTGAGTTTGACTGGATAGTAAAGGCAGTTTTCGTTAAATGGTTTATGCGGCTTATCAAGTCGCATAATTCATCATAGCCGGATAGGCATAATAGGTCTGTCCGATGTCCCACATAGAGGTATCGGTTTGCAGTTTTGGGCTTTCGATTTAAATCGGGACAGTTAACAATCCTTTGAGGAATGGTAGGGATAATGCGTTTTTAAAAATACCATTATGATGTGCTTTGTAACTATTCAGCGCATGCTGGAAATGATTAATGGAACTCGGCAATTGCTCCTGCATTGCCCTACCTCCTGCATAAACCATAGGGAGGTGGCGAATACAGATATTGCAGGAGCAAATATCTGTCCTTGCCGTCGACGGATATGACGCGGATGGAACCGATTTACACGGATTTTTTAAACTATATCCATGCTTTTAATTAGTGAGTATCCGTTTAATCCGTGTTCCATTTTTTTTCGCTGAATAGTTATGTGATTTTTAGGTTTGCTGCATCCCTTAGCTGTACCGGTTTAAGGAACGGACAACTGTGTGCAGCAGGAGTGCAAGCTTTGCTTGCGCATGCGCGAAGCCCGCACTCCGACTATTGGCAACTTGCCTAAATTATTCCATGTTCATTCCTAAGTTAAATCATAGTTCCCACGCTTCGGCGCTCACCTTTATACACAAGTCCCAAAAAGCATTGTAAATCAATGCTGTTGCCAGACAGCAACAAGATTGATTTTATTGGTATTTTTCGACTTATGTATAACGAAGAGCGCTCCGGCGTGGGAATTCAGGCTGCAACGCTCCGGCGTTGCGAGTGGACTCGCCGACAAAAGCATACACTCACACGGTTTCCCGACGCTGTAGCGTCTTCCCCTGCATTCCCACGCCGGAGCGTCACTGCCATTAAGTTAAGAAAAAAGCTCCGGGTGAGGAGAATAAAAATAAGGAAAAAAGCCTTATTTGATCCCCTCATCCTACCCTACTCATGCCGGACTCTCCTGTCCGGCACCCTACGGGCGAGTGCAAATCCGATCCCGGCTGATTTGTCCCGGAGGGAGAAGGGACTGTCCAGCCTTAACTTAATGGCAGTGACGCCGGAGCGTGGGAACGATAAAAAATCCTTGCTAAGCTTTATAAAAAGTTAGGCGTTTAGCGATTCTTCGAATCACTTATTTCATTGGGATAAATTTGCACAAAGACGACGCGTGACCCATGCATTTTTCTCACTACAACATCGAACTGATTGAATTTGATTTTCTGACCGTCGACCGGAATATCGCGTAATTTAGCCATGATCAGACCGCCAATCGAGACCTCATCTTCCAGCTCAAGTTCTTCGTTCTCGATATCGATTCCCATAATCCGTTCCAGCGAAAAAATCGGCAAACTGCCTTTACCGATTAAGGTGCCGTCATCGAGTCGCGTCCAATCATTATTGTTTGAACGGAACTCGTCGCGTATCTCACCGACCATGGCGCTTAGTAAATTATCCAGCGTGATGAAGCCTTGCGGTTTTTGGCCTTTTTGTCCAATGATCGCAAAATGCGACGTGCCCATGCGGAATTGACGGAATAATTCCAGTGCGGGCATGTCAGGCGAGATGTACTGGACGGGGCGCAGATAATGATTTAAATCCTCAATCATGTGTGCTTCCTGCTGGGCGAAAAACAAATCTTTCAAATGAATCACGCCTAACACATCAACGCCGTTCTTGTCGAAATAGGGATAACGGCTGAAGCGGTTTTCAGATACTGTTTTCAGGTTTTCTTGCAAGGACGCGTTACGGTGCAATGCGACTATCTCATGAATCGGCCGCATCAGGTCGGACACTTCAAGTTCGCTGAAATCAAGCGTTTTCGCCAGAATGTTCCATTCATCGCGGGTAAAGCGAGCGTCCTGGCCGTTGCTGCGTAAAATAAGTTTAAGTTCATTGGCCGAGTAATGGGCATCGTGGTTATGAGTATTACTCAAACGGAATAGACGCAGCACCAAATTGGCGCTCGAATTCAGCAACCAGATCGCCGGATACATCAGCCAATAAAATCCGAACAGCGGCACCGCGCTCCATAAGCCGATTTTTTCAGGATTGCGAATCGCCATAGATTTCGGCGCAAGTTCGCCGACAACAATGTGCAGAAACGAAATCGCGGAAAACGCGCAAGCGAATGAGATGCCGTGTATCAGCTCCGGCGACAACGTACCGATTCTGTCGAATACGGGTTCCAGCAGGGCGGCAAAAGCCGGCTCGCCGACCCAACCCAGGCCGAGCGAAGCCAGCGTAATGCCCAATTGACAGGCAGACAAATAGGCGTCCAGTTTTGCGTGTACCTTGCCTAAGATACGTCCGCGCAAACCTTGTGTTTTTACAATAGAGCGAATTCGGGTTTGCCGCAGCTTGACCAGACCGAACTCTGCGGCCACAAAAAAGCCATTGAACGCAACCAGCCATAGTGCAACAACAATCAAGAAAAAATTATTCATATAACTCTAGGTGAATGGAAAGGGGGTATCGACGCCGTTAATCCGGTTAAAAGCGTCAACGATTTATAAGGCATAACACTAGCGACTCAGTTACATCGGATCGGCATGGAATTGAATGCCCATTCCTGTTTTTCTATGTTTCTTGTCGGCCCCGGCAGCTTTAAATTTCGCTGTAAAGGTTTTGCCGGTTTTGTCATGCGTAGCGCTTTTTAATGTGTTTTCCTTATTAAATTTCTGGGTATTGTAAAATAGATTACATAATGGTAAGAATATATATCACGGTTTCCGCCTCTCTCATTGACAAAAAAAAACAGAGGTTTTCGAAAACGCGGTATCGATAACGAAATATAATTATGACGAGCAAAATATGAAAAAATTAATATATCTATGCATGGGATTATTGCTCTTAAGCAGTTCTGCGTTAGCTGACGATCATCATGCTGTTGTAGCGCTGGAGCAGGCCACTGCGGCCGTGATTTATGGTAAAGGCGGGCATACTTCGGTGTTGCTGGAACACGCAAGGACGGCATTGGAACACGCACTGGCCGCCTCCATAACGGCAAAAGGGCTAGAGAAAAGCCATTTCGACGAGGCGGTCACGGAGCTGCAAGAAACCATTGATCTGGGGGAATCGGGTCATGTGGGTACGGCGACTAAACATGCCCAAGCCGCGGTAAGACAGCTTAAGGCCAACAGTAGTAGCAAATAATGATGTATGCATGCAAAATCTTGTAAGTTGGGTACACTGTTTATGACCAACATGCCAATGCGCCCATAGTCGGGCAACGAAAGCCGTCGCCCGACTGACCGCATTTCTTGACATTTTCCGCTTCAATTAATTCAACCATCCGCTGCTTTTTGTGCCGATAAAGGCTATCGATTGCCTCACGAGTTTTCCCCGGTAAAATCCTTAACCCAATGGCAACGGCGCTGGAGCCCGGCGACCAACGAAAATTTTATTTTTTCGTGCTTTTCGAGGATGAAATAATTTCTCCCTAGTGACGGCTTAAACCCGGCTAATCCATGTTCATTCATTATAAAGCACCACTTTGCTGATAATTAAACAGCCATGACATACAATGTTGTTTGAACATCGGCTTGAACACATTACCTTGAGGTAGAGTGATGAATGATTTTAGCAATACACCGATACGACAACTCATTCCGGGCATTTTGTTGGCGGGGCTTTTACTGCTGGGTTTTATGGTGTTGCAGGCGTTTTTGCTCACCCTGATTTGGGCCTTGATCATCGCCTATGCGGTATGGCCGCTTTACCGCCGTTTAAGACATCGGCTTAAAGATAAGGCCACGTTCAGCGCGGCGGTGATGACGGCGATTATTGCAACGGCGGTTTTTTCTCTGGTTTACTGGCTGGCAGCTCTGTTGCAGGACGAGCTGAAAATCGCTTATCAAGTCTTGGTCAACGGTCTTAGTCAGGAGACCTACCGTTTGCCGGATTTCATCAAACGTATCCCGTGGTTGGGCAATGCGGCTCAGCAGCGCTTGGACCATCTGGTTGAGAACCGGGCCGAAGCCGTGAGCCAATTTGCCGATTGGGCTCAGCAATGGTTAGGCAAGTTTGCCGGCTTCCTCGGCGGCATCGGTCATTATATTATGAAGCTGGGCGTTATCCTGGTGACGGTGTTTTTTTGTTTCCGCGACGGCGACGACGCTGTTAAACAATTGCAACAAGGCTTGGTGCGCTTTCTCGGAAAATATCAGCATGTTTATCTGCAAGCCGCAGGAGACACGACCCGAGCTGTGGTTTACGGTCTGGTGCTTGCCGCGCTGGGGCAGGGCCTGTTGGCCGGAGTGGGATATTTTGTCGCCGGGGTTAAAGCGCCGGTATTATTCGGCGCGGTGACCGCTCTGCTGGCGATGGTTCCGATGGGCGCGACACTGGTGTGGATGCCTCTAGGTATCGTGCAACTGCTGACAGGACAGCATTGGCAAGGCATCGGGCTGTTGCTCTGGGGTTTTTTGGCGGTCAGTACCGTCGATAATGTGATCCGGCCCTTGGTCATCAGTGGCGCCGGGCGGATACCTTTTTTAGTGGTGTTGTTCGGCGTTCTGGGCGGGCTTTCGGCTTTCGGCGCAGTCGGCTTGTTTTTGGGGCCGGTCATTTTGGCGGTGCTGCTGGCCGTCTGGCAAGCCTGGTTGAAGCTGCAACAGCAAGAACAAGAACCCGCCCCCGCTCCGGACGTTGAGCCCTGTTGGCATACGCTGTCTATCGAAGCGGCGTTATCGGCGCAGGCTTCTAATACTGCAACGGGCTTAAGCCAAGTCGCCGCCGCAGACCGGCAAAAGCGTTACGGCCCCAACCGGCTGCTCGAAAAACCGCCGCGTCCCGCTTGGCGCTTATTGCTGTCCCAGTTTAAAAGCTTGCTTATCTTGGTGCTGATCATAGCGGCTGTGCTGGCCGCCGGCATCGGCGACGTGACCGACGGCGCGGTGATTTTAGTGGTCGTGGTCATTAATGCGTTGTTGGGTTTTTATCAGGAATTCCAGGCCGAAAAATCCTTGGCGGCGCTTAAAAATATGCTCGCGTTGCAGGCCAACGTGCGCCGCGACGGCGCTACCGTGCAATTGCCCGCCGACCAACTGGTGCCGGGGGATATTGTCATTCTGGAACCCGGCGACAGAATTCCGGCCGACGGCCGCATCATTTCCTGCCACACCCTTGAAGTCGACGAGTCCGCGCTGACCGGCGAGTCTGTCCCTGTTGCCAAGCAGCATCAGGCCTTGGCTGCGGCAACGCCGCCGCTGGCCGAGCGCAGCAATATGCTGTATATGAATAATGCCGTCACCCGCGGCCGCGGCGAAATGCTGGTCACCGCGATTGGCATGAATACAGAAATCGGCAAGCTGGCGGGCTTGTTGGCGGAGGCGAAAGACGGCGATACGCCGTTGCAAATACAGCTTGATAGTTTGGGCAAGCGTCTGGCTTTAATTGCCGTGGCGATTATAGGGCTGTTGTTTATAAGCGCTTTATGGCGCGGCGAGCCTTTGATACAAACCGCGTTTACCGCGATTGCCTTGGCCGTGGCGGCGATCCCCGAAGGCTTGCCCGCCGTGGTCACCGTCACCCTGGCTTTGGGCATGCATCGGATGGCGCGTCAACGCGCTATCGTCAAACGCTTGGCCGCCGTGGAAACCTTGGGTTGCACGACGGTGATCTGCACCGACAAAACCGGAACCTTGACCGTCAACCAAATGACCGCGCGTTCGGTTTTTTATAAAGGCCGCCGTTATAAAGTCAGCGGCGAAGGCTACGAAATCACCGGCGAAATTTCGCCCGTTAGCGGCGACGGCGCGGGTGATGATTTAGCGGATTTATTACTGCCTTTAGCCTTGTGCAACAACAGTCATTTCCAGGACAAGCAGGCGGTCGGCGACCCGATGGAAAGCGCATTATTGGTGCTTGCGGCCAAGGGCGGTGTCGGTAAAGAACAAGCCGTCTTGCAACTGCCGCGCATCGCCGAAATCCCTTTCGACGCCGAGCATAAATTCATGGCGACGTTTCATCGACAGGGCGATCAAGTGAAGATTTTCATCAAGGGCGCTCCGGAAGTCCTGCTCAAGTTATGTCATGCGGTTATCGATAACAACGGCGACGCGCTGGCGATTAAAGCGGACGAACTGCTGAGCCAAAACCAAAGCATGGCCGCCACCGGATTGCGCGTATTGGGCGTGGCGGTGCGCACGCTGCCGGCCGGCGATTTTAAATTAAACAGCGACCTGTTCCAGTACATTCAGGAACTGAGCTTTGTCGCGCTGGTCGGCTTGATGGACCCGCCCCGAGCCGAAGCCCGCGAGGCCATCAAGCTGTGCCGGCAGGCCGGAATCGCAGTCAAAATGATTACCGGCGACCAAAAAGTGACGGCTTTTGCGATTGCCCAAGAGTTGGGTTTGGCCGGTGAAGTGATCGAAGGCGAAGAATTGGCCGGGCTGGATGATGCCGCGCTGGCCGCGCGGATTAACGAGATCACCGTTTTTGCCCGGACCGCGCCGGAGCAGAAAGTACGGATTGTCAAGGCCTTGAAAGCGGACGGTCATGTCGTTGCGATGACCGGCGACGGCGTTAACGATGCGCCCGCGTTAAAGAGCGCCGATATCGGCATCGCCATGGGTATTACCGGCACCGATGTCGCCAGGGAAGCGGCGGCTATGGTGCTGACCGACGACAATTTCGCTACCATCGTTAAGGCGGTCAAGGAGGGCAGGGGGATTTACGACAACATGGTTAAATTCGTGCGCTTTCAGCTGTCCACCAACATCGGTGCTATTCTGACCGTAGCCGGAGCCCAGTTGTTGGGTCTGCCGCTGCCGTTTAGCGCCGTGCAATTGCTGTGGATCAACATCATCATGGACGGCCCGCCGGCGATGTCGCTGGGTATCGACCCCGTTCGTAGAGGCAGCATGGACGAAGCGCCGCGAGCCCCTGATACACGGATACTGTCGTGGCGGCGTTTCGGCAATCTTTTCAGTTATGGCTTGACCATGGCGGTCGGCACTTTAGGCGTTTTGTCTTACGGTCTGCAAACCGGTGACAGCCGTCATGCAGCAACCCTGGCGTTCACCACTTTTGTGCTGTTTCAGGTGTTTAATGTGTTCAATGCCAGATCGGAGAAAGGCACGGCCTTCAACCGGTATTTTTTCGCCAATAGATTGCTGTGGCTGGCTATCTTCGGGGTGGTTTTGTTGCAGATATTGGTCGTCCACTGGCCGCCCGCGCAGTTGATATTTCGGACCACTGCATTGACCTGGATGGATTGGTTGACGGCGCTTGGAGTTGCTGCGTCTGTGCTGGTTTTTGAGGAAGTGCGGAAATTTTTTGGGGCAAACGGAAATTCACGTTTAAGCTGAGGATGTTCGTGAGCTGTGAAAGATACGCTTCGTACCTCAGACATCCTGCGTGCTGACTGCTATTTTTGTATTCTGAATAGAGTCCGAAGTTGATAATACGATGTTTCGATGGAGGGGACTTATTACCGTTTCGAGGCTCCGGCGCTCGTCGATATACCCAAGTGTCGGCGAGACACCGTCATTCCGGCAGGGATTGTAAGGACCCAGAACACAGGGATGGGATAGCGCTTATACATCTTCGGATTGTTCTAATAAGAATTTCCTCCTTTTTTGTTTCACACTCCCAAATAACACAAACATGCCATCCTTGTTGACGGAGCATTTTTTCCGCCTGCTCATCTCTTTTCGACGTTCCTTGGAATTTTGTTAGCCAAAATTCGTGGTTGAATTCGGGTACCGTTGCGCGTTTACATCCCCGATGTTGATGCCAAAAACAGCCGTGAACAAAAATACAAAGACGATACTTTGATCTGGCTTGCCGGGTAAATCCTTTAGATATAATCGAAAACGGTAACCCATTTTATGCAGCATTCGTCTAACTCGAATTTCCGGCGTAGTGTTTTTTCCTTTTACTGACGCCATATTCAGTGAACGCTGCTTCTAATTTGCGCCATGTGCAATTGGCTTAAGCCTGCGCATTTTTCTAACTGCAACATACCGATTTAAAAATTCGGAAAACGTAGCGGTTATTGTGATATAGTCCTTCTTAATGAGAATGATTGTTGATAACTCTGAGGCTGTTAGTTTTTAATGTACATGATTTCAATGCTTAATTTATGACAATAAGTTTAAAAAATTTGGCTGTGGGCGATTCGGGAAAGGTTGTCGGCTTTGAACAGTCAGGCAAGGCTTATCGCAAACGTTTGTTGGCTATGGGCTTGACGCCGGGAACCGAGTTTAGCGTGACCCGTTTTGCTCCGATGGGCGATCCCGTTGAAATTAAATTACGCGGATTTTCATTAACCTTGCGCAAGGATGAAGCGGCAATATTGTTGATAGAGAAGCTCAGATGAAAACTGATTTTACGGTTGGCGTTGTCGGCAACCCCAATTGCGGCAAGACTACACTATTTAATGCGCTCACCGGCGCCAGGCAGCATGTCGGCAATTGGCCGGGCGTTACGGTCGAGAAAAAAACCGGTGAATACAGCTTCGATCATAAACTTATCGAGCTAGTCGATCTCCCCGGTACTTATTCACTGGAGGCCGCCGACGACCAAGTGTCCTTGGATGAAAAAGTGGCTCGCGATTATGTTGCTTCCCAAGAGGCCGATCTAATTATTAATATCGTCGATGCCTCCAATTTGGAAAGAAATCTGTATTTAACCTCGCAACTGATCGAGATGCGGGTGCCGATGATCTTAGTGCTGAATATGATGGATGCGGTTAAACAGCGCGGCATTAAAATTGATGTGGATTTTCTTGAGCGGTTTTTGGGCTGCCCGGTTATTCCGGTTACCGCCTCGGTCAAAGGCGGCATTGGCTCATTAAAGGCGGCAATTAATAGCGCCGCTATCGCCAAACCGATACCTTCGGTGAAAATCGGCTATGTTGCCGAGCTGGAGCAAGCGATCAACGAGATTTCGCCGTTATTGCTTGAACGCGCCAAGCAGCACCATTGTAATCTGCGTTGGTTGGCCGTTCGCTTGCTGGAAGACGATACCTTGGCTAAGCAGTTTGCCGGAGCTGATTTATTGCCGAGAGTGGCTGAATTGCAACGCCGGGTAGAAAGCCAAACCGATGATGAAATCGATATTCTCGCGGCTGATGCCCGCTATGGCTTTGTTAATGAATTAGCCGGTGGTGCGGTTTGCAAGTTGAACGAAGTGAGCCGCCACATTACCGACAAAATCGACAGCGTGGTTTTAAACCGCTTTCTGGGTATTCCGGTTTTTCTGCTGGTTATGTATGCGATGTTTATGTTCACCATCAACATCGGCAGCGCTTTTGTCGACTTTTTTGATCAGGCCGTGGGCGCTTTATTGATAGACAGCCTAAGCTTGGCGCTGACTGATATGAATTGGCCCCAATGGCTGATTGTATTAATGACTAATGGCGTAGGTAGCGGCATTCAAGTCGTCGCCACCTTTATTCCTATCGTCGGCTTTTTATTCATGTTTCTATCGGCGCTCGAAGATTCCGGTTACATGGCCAGAGCGGCTTTCGTGATGGATAGATTTATGCGCATGATCGGTTTGCCCGGCAAATCCTTTGTACCGATGATTGTCGGTTTCGGTTGTAATGTTCCGGCGATTATGGCGACCCGCACCTTGGAAAGCCAACGCGACCGGATATTGACCAACCTGATGAACCCGTTCATGTCCTGCGGAGCCCGGTTGCCGGTTTATGCCTTATTTGCCGCCGCATTTTTTCCGGTCGGCGGCCAGAATCTGGTATTCGGCTTGTATTTATTAGGTATAGCCGTTGCCGTATTGACCGGTTTAATCATGCGTCACACGCTGTTTAAGGGTGAATCGGCCCCTTTTATTATGGAACTGCCCGCTTACCACATGCCGACCGTGCGCGGTGTATTTATCAGAACCTGGGACCGGCTCAAGTCGTTTTTGTTCAATGCCGGTAAAGTCATCGTACCGATGGTGTTAATGTTGAACTTCCTTAATGCATTGGGTACCGACGGCTCGTTCGGCCGGGAAAACAGCAATAAATCGGTGTTAAGCGAGATCGGCCGCAGCCTGACGCCGGCGTTTAAACCGATGGGTATAGAAAAAGATAACTGGCCGGCAACGGTAGGAATTTTTACCGGCGTTTTGGCCAAAGAAGCAGTGGTCGGTACGCTGGACGCGTTATATAGCCAATTGGCATCGGCTGATGCAAATGCCGTCGAGAAAGCGCCGTTCAATCTTAAACAGGCTTTAATCAATGCCTGCCTAACCGTGCCTAAAAATTTGCATGACGTTGCGGATAACCTGTTAGACCCATTGGGCCTGAATATCGGCGCCGTCGACGATATAGCAGCGGCTGCCGACGAGCAGGAAGTCAATGCCGACACCTTTGCCGCGATGCAGCAAAGTTTTGACGGCAAAGCCGGAGCTTTCGCCTATTTGTTGTTTATCTTATTGTATGCCCCCTGCATCGCGGCAACCGCTGCAATCTATCGGGAAACCAACATGAACTGGACTTTATTCGTGTTGTTTTGGACGACCGGTATTGCTTATATGACGGCAACTATTTTTTATCAAGCGATGACTTATAGTCGGCATCCTGATTATTCGCTGGTCTGGATAAGCGGATTAATCATTGCTTTTTCGGCTGTATTGCTAGGCTTGTGGTTGTTCGGTAAACATGACGATACCACGGACGTAAAACCCAACCGGGAGTCTTTAAGTGATCCTGTCTGATCTGAGGACTTATTTAAAAGAGCAGCGCCGGGTTGCGTTGGCTGATTTATGCACTCACTTTAATATGGATGCCGATGCCTTGCGGGGCATGTTGGACAAATGGATCGGTAAAGGCAAAGTGAAAAAATTGCCGTTGACCGCTTCTTGCGGGACAAGCTGTTGCCAATGCGATACAGCTTTGACGGAAATTTATGAATGGATTGATGAGGAAAGTTAAAAGTGCAATCCATCAATAGCCGTCACGCAACCGTTAGACGCTATGATATGCTTGCATTTAACAAACTCTTTAATGAGGTGATTCTTCATGGCCGCCGTACTTACACAAACTCACTATACCGCCGAAGAATATTTAGCGCTGGAACGTAGCGCATCTATTAAAAGCGAGTTCCATGACGGTCAAATCTATGCAATGACCGGAGCCGGCCGGAAGCATAATCTCATAACAGTTAATATTGCCGGAGAATTGCGCGACCAACTTAAAAAGCGCCCCTGCGAAGTTTACAGTAGCGATATGCGCGTTAAGGCTGCCGATGCGCGCAGCTATTATTATCCTGACATCGTGGTTGCCTGTGGAACGCCGCAATTTGAAGATGCGCATGTCGATACCTTGCTTAATCCCACATTGTTGGTTGAAGTGCTGTCGCCATCCACCGAAGCTTATGACCGGGGCGGCAAGTTTGCCCATTATCGAAAAATCCCCACACTGCGCGAATACCTGCTGGTGGTGCAAGACCAGCCGAGTATCGAACGTTATCTGCGGCAAGGGGATTTGGGTATTATCGGAAGCGCTGGGGCTTGATGCTGAGATGCCGCTGGATAGCATAGACTGCGTGCTCAGCTTGCGTGAAGTTTACGACAAGGTTCTGGATGATGATTGGGATGCGGAGTTAGGTTTACCTTGATTTTTGTGGATTCCTTATTCAGCCACGGCAAATCCACGGCCAATGGGTTCAAGGGGGGGCAGAGTTATTGATCTTTAAGAATTTCAATGACTCTGACCCCTTGAGACCCCTTGATAGGGTGCCTTGATATACATAACCCCTTGATACATAATCGTCCCGAAGGCTTAAAACGTAAGTTGGAAAGCTGGAAAACCAAAAAGACAAATAAGTCGGAGAATCCTCATGCTAAGCCTACACATTGAACAACAACCCGAATTGTTAAAACTGATGCAACTAGGGCAGGAAATTATTGTGTTACAACACAATCAGCCTATTGCTAAAATTACCCCATTGAATCCCTTGCCTAAACGTCAACTGGGGACAGCAACAGGCTTATTTCAACTCAGCGAGGATTTTAATGAACCCTTAGCTGATTTTGCTGAATATCAATGAAACTGTTATTAGATACTCATGCGTTTTTGTGGTTGATTAATGACGATTATGCGCACTTGCGCGGCAAGACGGCGGTGGACTTATTTTTAGACAATGATGCGCTGCCTTATTTGAGTTTAGCCAGTGTCTGGGAAATGGCGATAAAAATTCGTTTGGGTAAATTCGATTTACAACAGCCGTTAGCGGATTTTATTCCACAACAATTGGAACGTAACCGTATTGAATTACTCCCCATCGGCTTTGAGCATATTCTGCACACCATGAGCTTACCGTTTCATCACCGCGACCCATTTGATCGTTTACTAATCGCTCAAGCAAGCATTGAAAATATGACCCTGCTTAGTGCGGATACTGCGTTTGTAGCCTATGACGTTACTCAGGTTTGGTAAAAGAGGAACTTTTTATGCCTGAAAAATCACTAATAATTGATATTGCCGCTGTCAAGTCCTCAAATGTACGCCCATGGATGACATCAGTTTTGTAGTTGGGCGACATCTTTTCGTTGCCCAACATTTTATGTGAATTGGTGTCGGGCATAAACCGCATGCCAGACCAGACTGTTGATGATTTTACCTGCGGCGAGCGATGAGAATTGTTGGGCTTCATTGCATTTAGCTCAGCCTACTTGATTTTGTATTTTGTGGATTTCTTATTCAGCCACGGCAAATCGACGGTCAGCGGGTTCAAAGAGGCAAGAGTTATTGATCTTTAAGAATTTCAATGACTCTGACCCTCTTGGCCCCTTGATCTTATTTTACCTTGCGTAATGTTTTGATGTGAATGTGGCCGCTCACCTAAACGAGTGGTTTTGAAGGTGTGTTTTTATTGGGCATAAAAAGGTTGCTATTAGCAGTGTAATTACTATAGAATCTAGTCTTGAGCAACCAAAGGGTGGTGTTATACACCGTTTTTTCCCAGCAATTGATATTTGATATACACCGTTTTCGGTGTCTACTTAACGTTAGAGCTCATGAGCGCCATGGAACTGCGGAATAAATAATGAAAGATAAAATTATCGGGGCTATTCTCAGTTTATCCGGCGCCTCAATCGCTATTGGGGTGACTGGCTTTATGTCTGCAATAGTCACGATTTTCATAAATGTAAATGAACAAGTTTCTGTGAAGTGGCTGCTTTTTACTATCTTAATATCATGCACATTTGCCTTGTTGTTATTTAAGATCATTTACGATTTGAGCCAAGAAATCAAACCGCCGCCGCCTTTTGAAAATCCGATCAAATTTATTCAAGATGAACAGATATTTGTTATCAAAAGAAACGAAAACTTCCTAAACAATATTGTTGTTGGCTGTTACTTGCAACAGGATGAAATTGATCGGTTAGCTTACCTAGCAGTGGTGCATTTAATTCAGGAGAAGGTCATTCAAATAAAGGTGCACGCTGATTACGGAATCCTCAAAGAAATCCCTACCACACAGGATGGCCTCAAAAACATTGTCGTTAGGCCAGTAGTGCCTGTAACGGCGCTTCAGCAATTTAGCAGTTTGGAGAACTAAGATGACGGATCGATACTTTGCAAAGGTTGTTTCAGCACGTGATCGTTATACGATTGTTATAAATGCGGGAGAAGAAAAGGGCGCGAAAGTTGGCGACCGCTTTTTAGTTATCGGTTTAGGAGAGACTATAGTTGATCCTGATACCCAAGAAGAGCTGGAGCGTTTAGAAATAGTTCGCGGTAAAGCGTCTATTACACATGTTCAAGATAAAATTTCAACCCTTATATCGTGTGAATACGAACGATCATCTGATGTAAAAGAAATTAAAAAAGTGTCGTCAAAAGGGGGGGGCGGAATAGTTGGATTCCTTGGCTCACAAGACACAGTTACTGAATCTATTAAGCCTGGCGAAGAACGGCTGAAAGAACTTACCGGTGTTCAAATTGGCGACTTTGTTATTAAGCTCTAACCTGTCGGTCGAGAGGGACGCTTCGCGGCATAGCCGCTCACGCCCCTCACCTTTACGTTAGCGATTATGAAATTCCACGTTTCCACGGAACATGTACGCCGCGAAAGCCGGAAGGCTGTCTATCTAATTTTGTTCCTAGCCGTTGCTTCCGCTGGCTTGGTGGCAAAGGTGCTGAGCACAGACAAAGTCAGTGATCTGTTCTTTCCGATCATTGGCCTTCTTGTTTTTACCCCTCCGATTTTCGGTAGCTACAAACGCATCAGAGAAGGAAAAGCTGCATACCCAGTCCTTGAGCTCGATGAGCCGAACGGAAAGGTCGCCGTGCTCCACAAGGACCTCAAAGTCATCGTAGATCTTTCGCAAATCAAAAACCTTCGGCTACAGCGCAAGTCTGGCCAACTGGTCTCTATTCTGGTCAAGACCTCATCTGGAGAGAACCTGAGATTCGACGGCTACGAAAACCTCGATGTGCTGGCTTCTGCTCTCGAGCGGCTCACTCCTAAAGAAAACATCACAAATGCATCGTTCTATCATCGCTAACCCATCATTCCACCGGACCTGCGCGAAAAGCTGCGTAGGTCCGGTGGAATGATGGGTTAGCCACTACAAACATTTAGGTACAGATATGTTTACTCTGCAAGAAGCGGCTTTGGCCTACGCGAAAGGTGCGGAACGAATCCTAGGTGAGGATGGAACGTATATCAACCACAATCGAGAACTTGTTCCCGTGTTTGTATCACTGCTGTTTCAGTCACTCGAGATTTCGCTAAAACATCTCGGTTTAGAGGCTAAACTGTTCACAGAACAGGAAGCTCGGGATAGAAAACTGACAATGAACGGGCACGGTATCAAAGAGATTGCGGATCTTGTCAACACGAGACTGGGCGCGGATAAGGATTATCCAATCTTGACGGCACTTACGGCTGGTTTAAACAATAGCCAAGCTCGCGATTTTCTTCAGAAGATGATATTCGAAAAAGAGTTTGATTCCAGCAGGCAAGCATACCAGTCGAGAAACCTAGGGTATTCTCAACTGAAACCGGGTGAGTTGAAATTACTTAACGGACTCAAGCCCTGGGCTGTTGCAATCAAAGAGGTCGCAGAAAATCTTCCCACTGCGATTCAAATCGTTTCTGAGTGGAAAAACTCCAGCTCTAACTCGAAGCATTTCGCAATCTGGTATCGGTAAATATCAATGGGCCAGAGTTATTGATCTTAAAAATTTCCATGACTCTGCAACCTTGATTGCCACTTTTAAATCCAGAACGCCAGCTTTTTAAAAAATCCGCATCCATGCTCGAGTGAAGCCTATACTATAGGCCGTTATGTTGGCGCTTTTTACCAATTTCACCCGAAACCTCTCTCGGAGCGCAAAGGTAAAAAGCTATAATCTGCGCCTGTGTTGAAGAAGATTAGGATAAAGCGTGATCCCCGAGTTACCAGAAACCCGTTTTGACATAAAAGCGTTTTTAAAAAACCTGACCACGCGCCCCGGCATTTACAAAATGCTTAACAATCAGGGCGAGATTATTTATATCGGCAAGGCCAAAAACCTTAAGAACCGCGTTTCCAGTTATTTTAAAAACCAAACCGCCTCGTTTAAACAGCACCGGATGGTACCCAAGATTGCGGCCATTGAAGTGACGGTCACGCATACGGAAGGCGAGGCATTATTGCTGGAATGCCAGCTGATCAAACGACATAAACCGCAATACAATATCTGTTTAAGGGATGATAGATCCTACCCTTATATTTTCCTGTCCACGGATCATGATTTTCCTCAAATCACGCTGCATCGCGGCGCCAAAAAGCTTAAGGGTAAATATTTCGGTCCTTATCCCGGCATCGGCGCGATCAAAGAAAGCCTTAAGCTGCTGCAACGGATTTTTCCGCTCAGACAGTGCGACGATTCCGTTTATAACAATCGCTCCCGGCCGTGTTTGCAACATCAGATAGGACGCTGTACCGCTCCCTGCGTGGGTTTGATCGATAAGGCCGCTTATGCGAAGGATGTCGATAATACGGTGTTGTTCTTGGAAGGCAAAGGCGGTCTGCTGATCGATCAATTGATTGCCAATATGGAAGAGGCCTCGCGCAACCTTGACTATGAACAGGCGGCCGGGTACCGGGATCAAATTGTAAAATTGCGCTCGGTACTGGAAAAACATTTTGTCCACGGCGAGCGCGGCGATGTCGATATCATTGCTTGCGCAAGCAAAGCGGGCATGGCTTGCGTGCAGGTGTTTTTTATCCGTAACGGGCAGCACTTGGGCAATAAAGTGTTTTTTCCCAAGATAAACGCTGACCATGATCCGGCCGCTATCGTTCAGGCTTTTATTCCGCAATATTATCTGGATAAGCAAACGCCTCATGAATTGATCGTCAGTCATCAACCGGAAGAAGTCGATTTGTTGACGGAAGTGCTGGCAGCTCAAGCAAAACATGCGGTGGCTATTGCTCATAATGTCAGGGGCGAGCGCTCAAAATGGCTGCAAATGGCTTGCACTAACGCTGAAAACTCCTTGCAGAGCAAGTTATCCGATAAGCAGGGAATTTATGCCCGATTCCTGAGCTTACAGGAAGAATTGGGCTGCAAAGAATTACCCAAACGCCTTGAATGCTTTGATATTAGCCATACTCAGGGCGAAAAAACGGTCGCCTCTTGCGTTGTTTTCGATCGGGAAGGGCCGGTCAAGTCGGCTTATCGCCGGTTTAATATAGAAAATATAACCGGTGGCGATGATTATGCGGCTATTCATCAGGCCGTGTTCAGGCGGTTTAAACGGCTAAAACAGGGCGAGCATCAGGCACCGGACATATTGCTGATAGACGGCGGTAAAGGCCAAGTGCATGAAGCGCAAAAGGCATTGGCGGAATTAGACGTAAACAATGTTATGATAGTCGGTGTTTCCAAGGGGCCGGATAGAAAACCGGGCATGGAAAAACTGATACTGGTGGATCGAAATCAGCCGATAGACATCAAACCCGGAGCTGGCGGACTGCTGTTAATTCAGCACATTCGCGATGAAGCCCACCGGTTTGCGATAACAGGGCACCGGCAACGCCGGGGCAAAGCTAAGAAACAATCGGCGATGGAAGCCATTCCGGGCTTAGGTCCTAAACGGCGGCAGATTTTATTAAAACAATTTGGGGGGCTGCAAGGTATTTCACAGGCTGGGGTGGATGCACTTTGCAGTGTGGACGGTATAAGCCGTCAATTGGCACAACGGATTTACGAATTATTTCATCATCAAGATGACAATTGAATTTAACATACCTACAAACCTCACGCTGTTAAGAATCGCGTTAATTCCGTTATTAACCGTGATTTTCTATCTGCCCTGGACCTATTCGAATCTGGCGTGTACGCTGATTTTCGTATTTGCCGGGTTTACCGACTGGCTGGACGGCTATCTTGCCAGAAAAATGCAATTGGAAACACCGTTCGGCGCTTTTTTAGATCCGGTGGCGGATAAACTGATGGTGGCCATGGTGTTGGTGTTGATCGTTCAGCAGCAGGCCAGCCCTTATTTGGCAATTCCCGCCGCAGTCATTATCGGTCGGGAAATAACCATTGCCTCGTTACGGGAGTGGATGGCGGAAATCGGCCAGCGCGCGCATGTTAAAGTTTCCCAGTTGGGTAAATGGAAAACCACAGCGCAAATGCTGGCGATAGGGATGTTGTTGTATCGCGATGATTTGTTGGGCGTACCCATTAATTATTGCGGCTATGGTTTGTTGTATATTGCGGCCATATTGACATTATGGTCGATGGTCAATTATTTAAGCGCCGCATTGGCGGTGTTGACCGCAAAATAAATATTGATATCATCGCCCCATTAAGATACGGGATGTAGCCGGTAGGGCGGTGCAGGACTAATTGTCGGGACCGATAGGACGTCTAAGAAAACGACACTCTAATATAAAATTGAGTCTATAACTTATAGACCTTTGGATTTTTACTCACATACAACACAGCGCATTGAATCAGCTGTTAAAGAAGAACATGGACCAGGAAATAGAATATATTCAGACCGAATCTGAAGTGCAAGATCAAATATTATTGGCGGCTTTGAAGCTGTTTGCCGAAAAAGGCTATTTCAATACCTCGCTGATCGATATTAAAGAAGCGGCCGGTATAAAAGCCACCGCCATAATCTATCAGCACTTCAAAACCAAACAAATGATTGCAACGCAGTTGCACGCAACCATTTTCAGCAGCTTAAATGTCTCCATTGATGACATCAGGCGTAAAAACGAAAAACCGTCCGAACAATTGCGCAGCATCGTCGATTTGCTGTTTAAGTTGACCGATGAAGCGCCCGATGTGATGCGGTTTTTGCTGATTTTAAACGTCAACGAGTTTTTACCGGAAGCCAGGCCGTTTCATGAGTCCGCCGCTTTCATAAAAATTCTCAAGATTATCGAGGCAGGCATTAAAGAAGGCGAAATTCGCAATATTACCCCGCAGTTGGGCCTCGCTCATTTTTTCGGTATTATTGACAATACTCTGCGACTGGTGCTGACCGGGTTTCTTGATCGGAAAGCCGATTTTTATCAATCGCAAGCGTGGCTTGCTGCGTGGAATGCGATTGTTAAAAAGTGATTGTGTTTTTATCGGAAAGTACAGCTAGTCGGATATCAATAGCATGTTCCACTAGCCCGCTTCCGCCAAAAACCAAGTTGAAATCCACCTACACCAAGCGCTGACTGCGGACATATTCCCCGACCAAGGGCACGATGATAGCAAAGCGCCCGTCTTCCCTCCGCTCCACAATTTCCCGGCGCAGTAAGGTTCGTAAAACTTGATTCAACAAGTGCCGATCCGGCTCTATGGCTTGCAATGCCGTACCGTCCAGGGCCGTGTCGGGGCGTTCGGCAAGGGTTTCCAACAGCCGTTTGGCGGTATCGCCGCCGCTTTGGCTGTGCCATAAGTCGCTAAAATAACTGACTCCTCTTTCCAAGGCCAACGGCACGATGGCGTCAACATCGGCGCTTTCCACCCACGAGGCGGGCGGCATGCGTCCGGCTTTGTTCATGCGCTCCACCAATAATTGACACAGCAGTTGAATCAAATAAGGCTGGCGGTGGCTCCAGTGCAAAATGCATTGCACCGCTTCCGGGCGGTAAATAGCAGGAAAGTCCGCCACCGGATGCTCGATAAGATCGCGGGCGTCATCTTCTTCCAAAAAACTAATCGGTAAACTTAACGTATTAATCAAGGCGCTGGCCCAATGCGGCGGCAACTCGTCGATTTGATGGCTGCCGGACAGCAATACGTCCACATGTCGGCGATGCTGCACGATATTGCGCAAGCAGGTCAGAATCCGCTGATCGAAACGTTTATCGGCTATGCCGGTTTCCAGTGCTTCGAATTCGTCAAGACACAACAACAAGCGGCGTTCGCCGAGCGATTTTTCTACCCCGTCCAGCCAGCGGCCGAATGCCGGGAACGGGTCGTTTTGTAAATTGCGCAGGGTTAAATCCGGCAAAATGCAGTCGCGTCGCCGCGCTTCGTCATTAACTGCGGCCGCCAATCCGTGCAGCAGGCTGGCGTTGTCCGCCGCGCCGCCGAGTTTTTCGCTTTGCATATCAATGAAAGCCGCCACGACACGGCTGCCCAAGCGCCGTTCCAATTGCAACAAGGCTGAAGTTTTGCCGGTGCGGCGCTGGCCGAACAGTGCATAAGTGGCGCGTTGCCCATCAGTCCCTCCCAGCGCTTGCTCCAGACGGCGGAACAATGCGGCGCGGCCTTTAAACGGTACTTCGGTATCGGGCCTGCCATCGGGCCGTACCGGCCTGCCATCGCCGCAATACACTTGCGGAATGGGCTCATCCTGACGCTGGCGGCGTTGGGCTTCGATCAACCCGGTTTCCACTAGCTCAGTCCAGCACCTGATTGGCGTAGCGAATTCGCCAAGCGCTTGTTTGTTCAAGGATTGCAGCAAAAGCCGCTCAAAGCTGTCGAAATCGGCATCCGGCGACGGTTGCAAGTCGGTTAAAAATACAGAGGAACCGGTCAAGGCCGCCGGGTCGGGCAGAGCGGCTAAAATTTCCCGCATCGCCAAACCGTAAAAACGCCGGGCATCGGTAATGTTTTGCAGATCAACACGCGCCAACAGTAAAGGCGGCGTACCCGGTGCGGGGCGGTGTTGGGGATTGTCCATTAAATGATTAAGAAACGACGTTTTGCCCATACGCCGCTCGCCCACCAAGTTCACGGATTCGAACCTGTCCAGCGCGGCATGAGTCAGGGTAAATGTTTCCTCTCGTCCAAACAACGGCTCGGTGGCTTTTAATGGCCGACCCACGGCAAACGGCGACAGGGGGATATTCATGGAAATGTCCTAATGGTGTTGTTTTTTGCAGGGATTGTAACGGTATGAACGGTAAATGTAATCACCTCATTATTGATGCTAATTTTATCTCCATTCGATGTACGGAGAGGGCTTGAGATATAGTTGCCGAAGTAGGCAATAAGCGTTTTATTCGTGCATCTGCTATAGTCTATAACTTGCTGTTTTTTGGTTAATTGTTCATATTAAGCGCTTGCTGAAATTTTCATATCCCTGTGTGCCGGAATGGGGTTCCGTAAATACTTGTGCATGCCGCGATTAACTTCGGACTTTATACTTCGGTATGGATAGATTTTTAGGCAATGCAAAATGCCAGACGTCGATGAGTTTTACCGCATATGCAGCGATGGTGTGATTCGAAACCTGCTGACCTTTAAACTGAACTTAGACGACCTATGAAATTTACATGGGATGAAAACAAAAACCAGATGAATATTCGTAAGCACGGTATTGATTTTGCCGATGCTGCCTATGTGTTTTCAGACTCTTTTGCTTTAAGCATACCGGACGATGAACATTCAGAAACGGAAGAGCGTTGGCTATTATTGGGCAAAAGCTTGAAAGAACAAACGCTGTTAGTTGTTCATACCTTTCGATATGATGACGTTGTCAGAATTATTTCCGCCAGAAAAGCAACGGCTAGCGAGACAGCAACTTATATGAAGAGGCTAACAAAATGAAAGAAGAATATGATTTTTCTAATGCCGAGCAAGGTAAATTTTATGTGCCTGTTGAAGACATTCAATTACCCATTTATTTAGATAAAGATGTTGTTCAGTACTTGAATGAAAAATGTTTATCAACTAGGGGAGATTTGCAATCACTCGTCAATGACTTATTACGCAAAGACATTGAAATCGCCAAGCGAGTGATTTCGTAGCGCAGTAGTTGAAGTTCGACCTTTAAGTTTTTTATCGGTTCATTCTAAGTTCTTCGGCTGCTCTGACGAGCTTGTCGAAGTACACTCTCCACGTAATAGCTTAAGCCGTTATGCCTCTTCTCAAAATCCAGGATTGATGTCAATCAAGCCCGCGCACAAACCCAAACATCAACCCGACTCGCTCCGGCTTTTTTCAATACATAAGCCAGTTCATGGGCGGTCGAGCCGGTGGTCATTACGTCGTCCAGTATCGCGATGTGTCGGGCATGAAGGGGCTTGATAACGGAAAAGGCGTTTTTCATGTTTTTACGGCGTTTTTTGGCGGTTAACTGGGTTTGATGCGGCGTGTCGCGGTGCCGTTTACAACTGCTTAGGTCTAGCGGTATCTGTAATGCTTTGGCTACAGTCCTGCCGATTTCTATGGCTTGATTGAAGCCGCGTTGGCGGTAACGGGCTTTATGCAGCGGAACCGGCACTATCAAATCCGGCCGTTCGGCGGTTTGTTTTAGGTGATCGGCCAACAGCATGCCGAGCAAGCGGGCATTCTTGTAATCGGCGCCGAATTTTAAATTGCCGATCAAATGTCGGATGGCGCCTTGATGAATGAACGGCGCGTATGTCTCTTCAAAAGCAGGCTGGCGGCTCAGGCAGCGGCCGCAAAGTACGGGCGCGGCGATGGGCGTTTCCAGTAGTTCGCCGCAACGATAACAGCACAGATTATTTCTGGGCAAGTGGCTATAGCAAGAATGGCAAATGTCGCGGGAATCATAGCCGGGGTTTCCGCATAAGATGCAGGTAGGCGGCAGCAGGTAATCCTGTATAATATTGATCCAGTTGTATACCATTTTCATTTGAACAGGTTGACAAGTTTATTATTTGTCTTTGTTTAAATATTACAGTAACCGGAGCTTAACAGAATGACTGCAAACCCTGCAATTCGCCATGACTGGCAGTTGGACGAAGTGCAAGCGCTTTATGCGCTGCCTTTTAATGACTTGATTTTTAAAGCGCAAACCGTGCATCGGGAGAATTTCGATCCTAATGAAGTTCAAGTCAGCAGTCTGCTGAGCATTAAAACCGGCTCCTGCTCGGAAGACTGCGGTTATTGCCCGCAAAGCGCCCGTTATGATTCCGATTTGACGCCCGAAGCGTTAATGCCGGTTGAGAAAGTTTTACAGGCGGCGCAACAGGCTAAAGATCAAGGCGCATCGCGTTTTTGCATGGGCGCGGCTTGGCGTCAGCCTAAAGACAGGGATGTTGAACGGGTGGTGGAAATGGTTCAGGGCGTGAAAGCCTTAGGTCTGGAAACCTGCGTAACCTTGGGCATGCTGACCGATGCCCAAACCATCCGGTTAAAACAAGGCGGCCTGGATTATTACAATCACAATCTGGATACCTCCGAAGATTATTATTCCGAAGTCATCACCACGCGGACTTATCAGGATCGTTTGGATACCTTGGCGCGGGTCAGGGATGCCGGGATTAATGTGTGCTGCGGCGGTATCGTCGGCATGGGCGAGAGCGACGTCGATCGCGCCAAGTTGTTAATCGAGCTGGCTAACCTGCCCAAGCATCCTGAAAGCGTGCCGGTCAATATGTTGGTGCAGGTTGAGGGTACGCCGCTGATGGGTACCGAAGCGCTGGACCCGATTATTTTTATCAGAACCATAGCCGTTGCCCGAATCATGATGCCCCAGTCGCGGGTACGTTTGTCCGCCGGGCGCAAAGACATGAGCGATGAAATGCAGGCGCT
>SXGU01129747.1_pt1 | contig 27168 bp, 21 predicted proteins | sample 3174531 | NCBI WGS metagenome assembly SXGU01 (sample SAMN11356863, study PRJNA531348) | freshwater metagenome | isolation source: freshwater sample F1-140 | place: China: Fuxian Lake, Yuxi | collected 2017-12-25 | reverse complement strand
CTCGGCGAGTTCGAGCTGCTCCTCGACTTGCAGCCAGACCTTCGCGTCGCGCTTCACGGCGTCGAGCGACTTGAAGCGCTCGAGGTCAAGCTCGCCCTTCTGGTCCTTGGTCGAGTGGCACTTGAGGCAGAACTCGTTCAGGAGCGGGCGGATTTCTTTCTGGAAATCCGCCGTGGCCGCGCGCCCGGCGAGCGAAGGCAGGGCCAGGGCCGCGGCCAAGGCGAAGACTTTTGCAGCATGATTCATGCGAGCACTTCTTTTACGTCGTTTGCACCTTAAACCCCGGTAAGGGGGAAATCCAGCCCGGCGTGGCGGTAGGTGAGCTTTTCTTGTTCTAGGCCCATGAGGTTCAGGATGGTGACGTGAAAACCGTGGACGGGAATCACGAGCGATCCGGCGGCGGCAGAGCGGACGAAGTGGCGGCGCGGGAGGAGGGGTTTGGTCGTGGCCTCACCTTCGCTACTGCTGGCTTTGATGCCTTTCGCGAGCCCAGCCTTCTGCTCCCACGGAATCGTGCGACTGAAGAGTGCGGGGTAGTGTTCGTATCCATGTCCCTGCGCGAGGTTCGGCGCGATGGCGGCGAGTTCGGAATCGTAGTGTCCGCGCAGGGCGGCCAGGGTGCTGGCATTGGATTGATCGGCGATGGAGTTGGTCATCTCATGGCGGTCACGGCCGAGGTGGAAGAGTTACTGATAGGAAGTCCCTTTTTCATCCTCTCAGCGCCAGACCTCATCCTTCGCGGGATCGCCGGGCACGTCGAGGAGTTGGACTTTGTTGATGCTGACGAAGCGGGTGTGGTCGGTGAACTGGCGGACGATTTGCTTTTGCTCGTCGAGCTCGAAGAACTGGGCGGTGGTGGCTAGGTAGCCGTGGCCGAGCCAGTTGATGACGAGGGTGTGGCCGTCGGGGAGGCGCTGGAAGCCGCTGATGAGGCGGAGGGGATTGTTGGGGACTTCTTGGGTGCCGAGCTTCCAGACGGTTTTGCCTTCGCGATCGACTTCGAGCATGGCCTCGCCCTCGCCACAGGCGATGAGGAGGTGGCCTTTGGGCAGTTCGCGGACTTCGTGAGGATCGCCGGGCGTTTGGATCGAGCGGAGGAGTTTGCCTTCGGCGCTGAGTTCGAGGATGGCGCGGTCGCCTTTGGCGCTGATGAGGTAGCGACCATCCTTCGTGCGACGGCAGCCGCGCATTTGATCGTGGGTGTTTTTCGTTTTCACCGGCACGGGGATCTCACGGACGATCTGACCATCACGGCCGACTTCGATGAGTCGCTTCGTGCCGCACTCGACGACCATGACGCAACCATCGGGCAAGGGCTGGCAGCCGTGGACCTCGGTCTTCTCCGGGGCGCGGTAGCTCCAAACGACCTTATGGTCGAGCGTGACCTCGCGAGCACCGCGCAGATGGCTGAAGAGAACGTTGCCATTCGCCAGCATCCACACGTCCTGCGGTTTCTCGGCGGGATGCTCCCACTCGACGCGGCCATCCGCAGCGATGATGGCGACTTTGTTGCCGCCGTAGTCGCTGACGAGCAAGCGACGGCCAAACGGCGTGACATGGGGCGCGGCGACGGGTGCGGGATCGCTGAGGAGGTTGCGGTTGTTTCGTTGCAAGGGCGGCTCGGGGCTTTCCCAGCCGCGCGGGGCACCGATGCCGACGACTTCGCGACCGTTGATGTCATCGATGCGCAGGTTGTCCATCACGAAACCATTGCGCGAGCAACGCCAGCAATGGATGGCACCGTAGAGTCCCCCACAGTTGATGACATTGCCGATCACTTCATAGCCATCGAGATTGAAGTTCGGCTCGATGCTGGTGACGCCAGTCTCCATGTAGTTGTAATTGCACTTCACGTTTCGCAGATGGCCGCGAAACGACGGATGACCGAGCAGATAGCCTGAACCATTCGGATTGATGGTGCGCGTGCGCTGGATGGTGATGTCTTCGGCATCAAAGGACTCGCCAGGGCCGGTTTTGCCGCCGGGCAGGAACTTACCCGTGTGCTCGCCGTAGCACATCACGGAGCGGTTGGTGTCCATCATGGTGATGCCCTCCACGAGCACGCCACGCACGCGGCCATGGATGAGCACGCAGGCGTTGATGTCCTTCACGAGGAAGCCGGGCTGCACGTTGTGCGTGGCATTCATGTCGATGGTGCCCTTTCCCGTGATGCGCACGTTTTCGATGGTGTCCGGCTGGCGTCCATGACCGACCCGGATGCCATACGCGACGGGGCCATCGTAGGTGCTGAACCAGAGGCTGCCCTTGTTATGCCCGGTCTTGCTGCCAAAGCGGACCTTCACGCCATGGGCAAGCGTCTGCCAGTCGCCCGTGATCGCCACGCGCTGATGAGGCGTCTCCGCGAACTTGCTGGAAGACGGCGGTAGCTTCGCGGTGCCCTGCGGATTGTCAGCGCTTTCAAAAACGCCCCACGCAAAGGTGTCCGCACCGCCCTCGCTGCCTTCGGAGTCGATCTTGATGGTGAAGATGCACGGCTTGATGAGGTCAAAGCGACCGCCCATTTCCAAATCGTCGAGCTTCTTGCCCGCGTCCTGATCCGTGGTGATCTCGGGCTCGGCCTCGAGCTTTGTCGTGTCGTCCGCGAGCTTCAGCGTGGCCCCTTCGCTCAGCTCGATGTGGATCGGTTTGTCCACGTAGAGGATGGAGCGGTGCTTCGTGAGGCCATGCTGATGCAGGCCGGGTAGAAAGACCAGTTTGTCGCCCGGAGCCGCACGATCCATCACAGACTGCGGATTGTCGCCGGGCTTGATCGAATGCTCCGCAGCATGCAGCAGCGGCGCGAGGGCGAGGATGAGGAGCGTGGGTTGGAGGATCGTTTTCATAGTAAAGTCGTGGGTTGTGATGGAAGCGATGGAAGTCCGGCCAACGGCAAGACTGAGTCCGTTATCGACAGTAGAATGGGGACAGTAGAATCCAGAGATCCATTCTGCTGCCCCCATTCTACTGCCTTTGGGTTTGGGTTTCGGTGACGGATCATCATAGTTGAGCCATCGGTTGCACCATCGGCCAGAGCTTGATTTCCTCGGCGACGAGGTGCGCGGGCAGTTGGGCGGTTTGAACGAGGAGTTGGCCGAGGTCGGCGGGCGAGATGCATTGTGCGAGCACGGCGGGATCGCGTGGCGGGAGGTTCGCAGACTCGGTGAAGTCGGTTTGGCCCCAGGAAGGCAAAACGGAGGTCACGCGCACGCCGTGAGATCGCAACTCGGTGAGCAGGCAGCGCGTGAACATGAGCAAACCGGCCTTCGCGGCCGAATACACGCTCCAACCCGGCCACGCATGCGTGGAGCAGGCGCTGCCGATGTTCACGATGAGGCCGCCACCCTGCTTTTGCAGGATCGCAGCCGCGCGACGACAGCCAAGCATCGCCCCGGTGAGATTGGTGGCGAGGCTTTGAGTGATGGCCTCATCGGTCTGCTCGCTGGCCGGGCCGATTTTGACGCCCTCGCCTGCGTTGTTGATCAAGACATCGAGGCGACCGGTTTGCGCGATCACCTCCGATATCAAGCGGTCCCAAGTCGTTCCATCCGCTACATCGGCCACGAAAGGCGAGGCTCCGATGCGGATTGCGGTCTCTTGGAGTTTGGCCTGATTTCGTCCCGTGATCCAGACCCGTGCCCCCGCCTTCACAAAGGCCTCCGCGATGCCCGCGCCATAACCGCGCGAGCCGCCGGTAACGATGACAGTGGAGGAAGTCAGGTTTGTCATTTGGGCTGTGAGTTGAAATGGAGAACTGATTGAAGGTCACAAACTACGCGTTTGCAATGGCAAATCTTGTTTTGTATATCAAACACATGCCCAAGGCCCGAAAATCTGCCGCCAACCCTCTCAGCCGCTACAAGGTGCCCATCCTCGACCGCACCCTGGACCTGCTGGAGCTGCTTTCGCGGCATCCTGAGGGCCTGACGCTCACCGCGATGACCGAGGCGCTCAAAATGCCGAAAAATACCGTCTTCCGCATCGCCACCACGCTCACGCTCCGCGGCTATGCCGAACGCGATGAAGGCACGAAGGCCTACCGCGCCAGCCGCAAGCTCCTCAGCCTTGGCCATGCCGCCGTGGGCGGCGAGAGACTCATCCAAGCCGCCGCGCCCATCCTCACCGCCTTGCGCGATGCCACGGGCGAGACCGCGCTGCTCGGCACCCTCGCTGGCAATCACGGCGTCGTGCTCGATCAAGTCGCCTCATCCCATCCGGTGAAGGTCGTCGTCGAGATCGGCCACGCCTTCACCCTGCACACCGCCGCACCCGCGAAAGCCATGCTCGCCCACTGGAGCCCCGAGGCCCAAAAAGCCTTTGTGCAGCAGATGAAGTTCCCCAAACACACCCGCCACACCATCACCAGCGCCACCGCCTTCCTCGCCGAGCTGAAGCAAGCCCGCCAAACCGGCTATGCCCTCGATCGCGGCGAAGAGAGCGAGACCTTCGCCTGCGTCGCCGCGCCTGTTTTCGATCACCGCAGCCACCCTGTCGCCTCCCTCTGGATCAGCGGCCCCTCGGATCGCGTCACGCCGGGCACCTTGGACAAGTTGGGCCAGAAAGTGAAGCAGTTCGCCGATCAGCTTTCGCGCCAGCTAGGCTATCAGGCGTGTGAATCAGGCTCGTAGCCGAAGAAGGGATAATCGTTTTCAGGCACGAAGGCGGCTTCGGCTTGAGAGGGAGCTTCAGGTGCGGCTTGAACGATGATCGGCGTGGCCACGGCAGCAGCGACGGTGCCTTTGAGGGCGTTGAGCAGCGCTTCGCGGCGAGTGAGGTTGTTGGGTTCGGTTTTCATGGGATTGGACGTAGCATAGGCTTTCTAGCCTGTGTTTTGGATTCATCGAGGGCACAGCCTAGAAAGGCTATGCTACAGGCCCTGCATTCTGCTGCGCGAGGGTTTCACGCACCTTTACGCCATCGATGGTGCCGACTTCGCTCTTCGCCTTCATCGCGAGTGCGGCGGCGCATCCGGCGGCTTCGCCAAGCGCCATGGCGGTGAGAGCCGAGCGCAGCGAGACAGCCTGCCAAGCTGATTTCAATAAGACGCAGGCAACGGTGAGGAGTTGTGTTTTCATGAGATTCTCAGGTGATGGAATGGTAAGGCGCATCAGGAATGCAGGTTCAATTGTTGGGCTCCAATTCGCGGGTGATGTGCTCCAGCTCGGCCTTTAGCTCCTCCTTCGAGGGCAGGTAGAGTTGGTATTTGGAGGCGAAGATGTTCGAGTCCGGCGGCAGGGTGAGTTCGACGAGGGCGTCGTTTTTGCGATGGCAGAGAAGGATGCCGATGGTCGGCAGCTCGTCGGGAAGCTTCACGTGGCGGTCGAAGTAGTTCACATACATCTGCATCTGGCCGAGGTCCTGGTGCGCGAGTTTGTCGCGCTTCAAATCGACGAGCACATAGCAGCGCAGCAGCCGGTTGTAGAAGACGAGGTCCACGCGGAAGTGGTCGTTGTCGAAAGTGAAGCGCTTCTGCCGCGCCTCGAAGAGGAAGCCTTTGCCCAACTCGAGCAGGAAGCTCTGCAGGTGGTCGATGATGGCGGATTCCAGCTCGCCCTCCGAGTAGTGCGGGCGGTCCTCCAGGCCGAGGAACTCGAGCACGAGCGGGTTCTTGATGAGGTCGGCCGCTTTCTCGACGACCTGCCCTTCCTTCGCGAGCCGACGGACCTCGTCCTTGTCTCGGCTGAGGGCGAGTCGATGATAGAGCGAGCTGGCCATCTGTCGCTGCAACTCCCGCACGCTCCAGCCGCCGCTTGCAGCCTCGATTTCGTAAAAGCCGCGCTCGGCGGGGTCATCCAGCGTGAGCAGCTCGACGTAGTGGGACCAGCCGAGGGTGAATCGGCTGATCCATCCCGAAAGCATCGCGAAGGAGGGCCGGGGCATTCCATCGCCGGAAGGGCTGGCGAGAGGCTGCGACTCTGATTTCCGAGACGCTGTCTCGGAAATCGCATTTGAGGCAGAAATCCGGGACAGTGTCTCGGATTTCATCCAGGCCTCCGCCAGGGCGGGGTAGTTGAGATAGAACCGCCTCATCTGCTCAAGAGAATCCACAGAAAAGCCCCGCCCCAGGCGCTGCTTCAAAACTTGCGCCAACGATTTCAACGTCGCTGCTCCGTAGGCCGCGCGATCCTCTCCGCTTTGCTCATACTCGATGATATACCAGCCAAAGAGCCAGTTCCGAGCAGCCAGCGTGGTGCTCGCGGTCCGCTCCACGCTGCGCTGAAGCGTATCGTGAGTCTCACGGCAAAGCTCGACGAGTTGGTCAAAGTTCATGGTTCGGAGTGGAGTGGTGTAGCGGGTTTTATTGGCCGAACATCTGGCTTACAGACGAAACACGAACTCATTCGAGGCGAGCAGGCTGTGGCAGAGTTCGCGCCACTGGATGGAGTCGAGGGCGGGGCGGCCTTTGACGGACGTGATGAGCGGTTCCACGCTGCCGAGGAAGGCGAGCGCGTCGTCGCGCTCGGCGGTGGTGATGGGGCGGTTGAAAACGCGGAGCCAGAGGGCTTCGAGGCGCGTATCGGGAGATTTCTCGTCGGCGATGAGTTTGTCGGCGAGGACGTGGGCGCGTTTGCGGAGGAGGTCGTTGCTGAGCAGGAAGAGCGACTGCGTGGGGACGACGGTTTGATTGCGCTGGCCCGCGGTCATCGCGGGGTCCACGAAGTCGAAGACGCTGCGCAAGCGGTCCGGGCCGGCGAGGTTGTTGCGGAAGACGGGCAGGTAAAGGGTGCGCTCAAACTCCTGCCCGGGGCGCGGCTTCTTGTGAGTGTAGTTTGGCGGGTTCACGCCTTTGAGTGAGAGGGAGCCGCAGTTGTCGGGATTCTCCATCACGAGCGCGGGGCCGCCGCTGTTGCGGGTGAGTTCGCCGCTGATGGCGAGCAGGGAATCGCGCATGGCCTCGGCGTCGAGGCGCTGGCGGTTCATGCGCCAGTAGAGTTTGTTCTCGGGGTCGAGCTTCATCGCGGCGGCTTCGTTGGCGCTGCTGAGGCGATAGGTGCGGCTGAGGACGATCGAGCGGAGGAAGGCTTTTTGCGACCAGCCGCCCTGCATGAAACGCGTGGCGAGATGGTCGAGCAGTTCGGGATTCGTCGGCACATCGCCGCGCGCGCCGAAGTAGTCCACGCTGGGCACGATGCCGGTGCCGAAAAGTTTCTGCCAGATGCGGTTCACGGTCACGCGGGCGGTGAGCGGGTTGCGTTTGTTGGCGAGCCAGTCGGCGAGCTGGAGGCGTCCGCTTTGTCCGGCGGGAATGGCGGGGAACTTGTCCCACGACGCGACGCGGACGGCTCCGCGCGGCACGACGGTGCTCGGCGCATACGGATTGCCGCGCACATAGACGGGCATGTCGGCGGGCTTCGGGCCGTCGCCCATGGCGAAAGCGCGCGGGGTCTTGTCCTGGAAAAACTCGGCGTGCTTGATGGCGTCGCCGACCTTCTTAATTTCCGCGTCCAGTTCGTCGCGGCGCTTGGTGAGGGCGTCCTTGTCGGTCGCGGGCTTGGCTGCTGGAGCGGGAGCGACCTCGCGCTCGGCATTGTCGGTGGCGGTGGCCTGCGGGGTTGACGCGGTGGCTTTGCCGTGAGCGGCGAGTTGTTTGACGACGGTGGCCTTTTCCTCGGTGAGCTTCTTCTGCTCGGCCTTCCAACTGACGATGCGCTGCTGGTTGTCGGCTTCGAGCTTCTTCCGCGCTTCGAGCTGCGCGGGGGTCTCGGGCAGCACGGTGCTGTTCAAGGTGCTCCACACGCCCATGTCGGGCATCTTGTGCGAGGAGGGCGAACTGCGCAGCGTGCCGGCGATGCCGTAGTAGTCCACGACCCCGATGGGATCGAATTTGTGGTCGTGGCAGCGCACGCAACTGAGCGTCATGCCCATGAACGCCTGACCGATCTTGCCGACCTGCGTGTCGATGTGATCCGTCTCCATCTTCGCCTTGTCGGGATTCACGATCTCGATGTCGCCCACCATCAGGAAGCCCGTGGCGATGATGTTCTCCGCGCGGTCCTCGGTGGACTTCGCCGGCATGAGGTCGCCCGCAATCTGCTCGCGGATGAAGTCATCGAACGGCTTGTCCGCATTGAACGCGGCGATGAGGTAATCGCGATACCGCCACGCGTGCTCGGCATAGACGCTGTTCGACGTGCCGATCATGTCGGCGTAGCCCGTGAGATCGAGCCAGTGCCGCGCCCAGCGCTCGCCAAAGGCCTTGGAGGAGAGAAGGCGATCCACGACTTTTTCAAAAGCCTGCGGCGAGCGGTCGTCGGCGAACTCTTTGATCTCGGCCGTCGTCGGCGGGAGGCCCGTCAAATCAAGGCTCACACGCCGCAACCAGGTGTAACGATCCGCATCGCCGACCGGGCGCACCTTGGCGCGCTCGATCCTGGCGAGAATGAACCGATCCAGCGGATCAAGCGGCCAGGCCTTGTTCTTCACCGTGGGCAGCGAGGGATTCGCGACCGGCCGGAATGCCCAGAAGGTTTTCCCCTTCTTCAGATCAATGCCGGAAACAACCTTGGCCGGGCCGCCGCCGCCGCGCGGATCGGTCGCGCCGCTCTTGACCCACTCTTCGAGGATCGCCACCTCGGCGGCGGGGAGCCGGTTCTTCGGCGGCATCGCGAGATGATCGTCCACGCGGCGCACGGCTTTGATGAGCAGGCTTTGTTCGACGTCGCCGGGCTTGATCGCCGGGCCGTGGTCGCCGCCGGTGAGCCAGCCGCTGCGCGAATCGAGCGCAAGCCCGCCCTTGATCTTCGTCCCGTGCGAGTGGCAATCGAAGCAGCGCTGCTGGAGCACAGGCAGCACTTTGGATTCAAAGAAGGCCTTCCCGTCAGCGGACGCGCCACGGGCCGGCGTCCACGGACAAAGCAGCGCGGCGCCGGTGATCAGGAGGAATCGCCAGGGGAGGGAATGCATGAGCGTGGTCTTCATGTTGAGGAGCGCGGATTCTTCTCCCGCAGTTTCATGTCTTTGCCCGCGCAAGTGATGTGATGGCGCATCGCCGCCGCCGCCGCTCCGGCGTCGCCGCGTTCGACCGCCGCCAGAATCGCGGCGTGATGCTCGACACCGGTGAACTTGCCGACGCGCCCAATCGTCCGCTGCCGACTGGCCAACCCGATCTCCGCGAGCGAATCCAGAATCAGCCGGAACATCAGATTCCCGCTCGCCTCCGCCAGCGCGCGATGAAACGCCATGTCCGCCTCGATCGCGCCCGCATTGTCCGGCGCGTCGATGAGTTGCTGATGAATGCTGCGCAGCGTGCGCAACTGCGCCGCTGTGGCGTTCTCGGCCGCCAACCGCGCCGACTCCGGCTCGATGGCCATGCGCGTCTCGTTCAATTGCCGCAAGCGCTCCTCGGCGTCGGGGATGAGCAGCGCGAGCGAGCCATTGAGCGGCTTGTGCAACTTGTCCACCGCCTTGATGCCGATGCCGTGCTGGATTTCCACCAGCCCCTGCGACTCGAGCCGCTTGGCGGCCTCGCGCACGACGCTGCGGCTGACGCCGAGCTGCGCGGAAAGCTCGCGCTCCGTGGGCAGCCACCCATCGTCCTCCTCCTGATCGTGGCGGATGATTTTGGCGAGCTGGTCGCAGACTTTCTCCACGAGGGAGGGCGAACGGGCAATGGCGTCGAGGGTCATGGCAGTGAGTTATCAGGTGGTCTGACCACTTGGAAAATCGATTATTCGGGGCAACTTACTGGTGGCTGGTGCCCGCGCCCAGGGCGCGACGATGAATTCCTTCACGCTCACGGGGCCGAAGCTAAAACCGACGCTCAGGTTGACCTTGGCCTGCGCGAGCGAGGCGTGCTCGAAAGTCTTCGCCGGGGTGCCGCCGACGCTACGTCCGTCGCTTCAGACCCCCGGCAACCGCTCGGTCGAATCGTTGAAGCGGTCGAGTTTCAGGCCGCCCCAGTCCATGAGGTTGAGGAAGAGGCTGCACATGCGGCGGTTGGGTTTGTCGAGGTAGTCGAGCACGCGGCCGCCGCGGAGATTGCCACCGGCGCCGCCGAGGAGCACCACGGGGAGCTGTCCGGCGTCGTGGTTGCCGTGCAGCATGCTGGAACAGTGCATGATGGCGGTGTTGTCGAGCAGGGTGCTGTCGCCTTCCTTGATCTCGGACATGCGCTGGCAGAGGTAGGCGAGCTGCGACATAAAGAACTGGTTGAGCGTGATGAGATCGTCCGGCTGCGAGTGGGCGATGTAGTGATGGTGATCGCGGATGCCGAGGTGCGCGTGGACGATGGTGGAGGCGTCGTTGCAGTATTTCATGGTGGCGATGCGCGTGGAGTCCGTGCGGAAGGCGAGCAGCAGGATGTCATTCATGAGCTTCCAATACTCCGGAAGATCCGCCGGGATGCCGTCCGCAGGACGCGGGCGATCGGGGCTGGTGAGGGTCGGTTTCCATTCACCGGCCTCGCGCTCCTTGCCGGCCCGCTTGATGCGGCCCTCGATCTCGTGGACGGAGCCGAGATACTCCTCAAAGCGCTGACGGTCCGCGCTGGAGAGCTTGCGTTGCAAGGACTTGGCATCCTCGAGCACGGCATCGACGACGCGGCGGTCATCGCGGCCGCGCTCGGTGCGGAAGAGCTGGTCAAAGGCGAGCGCGGGCCGCGTTTCCGTCCAGGTCGGCGACACGGGCGAACTCCAAGAAATGTGCGAGCCGTAGAGCAGCGGATGCCCATCCTGGAGGCCTGGCACTGCCTCCTCGCAGCCGAGCACCAGAGAAGGCAGCCGGGTGCGGTCGCCGATCTGCCGCGCCATCACCTGGTCGAAGCTGACGCCCGTGTGGACCTCGTTCTTCGCCATGGTCGCGCCGCTGAGCATGTTCCCCGTCTGCATGCAGTGAATGATCCCGTTGTTCGCCTGCTCGTTCCACAGACCGCGGAGGAAGACCATGCTCTCCTTCCAGGACTCCAGCGGCTTCAGGCAAGGGCCGAGTTCCATCGCCGCGCCCTCGCCCTTGGCCCACCAATGCTTCGAGTGGAACCCCATGCCGGTGAAGGTGACCAGCGTGCGCGTCGGCGGCAGGCTGGCGGCGCTCGTGGCTGCGGCCCGGGCCGGTTTCATGCAATCGAGCAGAGGCAATGTGAGGGTCGCCCCGAGTCCGCGGAGCGCGTGGCGGCGGCTGATGAGCCAGTTGTTGCGTTGGATGTTCATGGTTTGAGTTGGGTTTGAGGTTGGTTTGAGGTTGAGCGGTTCAGGAAAAAGTCGTCTTTGATAAACGTGTCCGGTCAGTGAGATGCGGCGGCGGTGGAGGCTGCGGGCCGGATGCAGCGAAACGGCTCGCTGCGGACGATGACGAGCAGGGCATCTGACCAGCGTCCGCCGGCGATCATAGTCTTGCTCACTTCATCAACGAGTGCGCGGTCCGAGGGCAGCACGGCGCGGCTCAGGGCGTAGCCGGTGAGCTTGCGGGCGAGCGTGCGCAGCAGATCCTCGCGGCGTGGGCCGGCGACGTAGTTTCGCAGTCCGGCGAAATCGTTGACCTCAGTGCCATCGCGTAGGGTCGCACGGCTTTCGCCGGGCTTCATCGCGCTGGCGGGGCGCAGGCGGCCGATGGCATCGAACTGCTCCAGCGTCATGCCATACGGGTCGATGCGGACGTGGCAGGCAGCGCAGTTGGGGTCCTGGCGGTGACGCTCGGTCAGCTCGCGCACGCTCAGCCCGGCAGGCACATCTTCAGGCAGCGGCGGCACGTTCGGCGGGGGCTTGGGCAGGCGGTCACCGAGCATGTGGGCTACCCAGGCACCGCGTTTGATGGGGCTGGTGCGGGCGGCGGCGGATTGCTTGGCAAGCACGGCGCCGAGTCCCAGCAGACCGCCGCGACCGTAGGCGGCGACTTTCTCCACGCGGCGCCACGCAGGTCCCGTCACGCCAGGGATGCCGTAGTGCTTGGCGAGAACGTCGTTGACGATGACTGCCTCGGTGGCAATCACGTCGTTCACCGCACGGTCGTTGATGAGCAGGTCCTCAAAAAATCGCACCGGTTCCTCGGCCAGCGCGTCACGCACGGCAGGCGTGAACTCCGGGAAGTCCTTCAAGCTGCGGCCATGGTTGGCGACGAAGTCCCGCACGCCGAGCCAGCGAGCGCCAAACTCCTCGGCCATGCCGCGCATCCGGCTGTCTTTGATCATCCGGCGCACCTGCGCCTCCATCACGGCGGGTTCGTGGAGACGCGGGGCGGCCGCACGCAGGTCGTCATCGGGGATGGAGTCCCAGAGGAGAAAGCTCAGGCGGGTGGCCAATTCATCGCCTGTCACCGGCTGCCAGCGCGGCCCGGATGCTGGCTGCTCCACGCGGTAAAGGAACCACGGTGATGAGAGCACGCGGGCCAGCGCGGCGCGGAGGGCCGGATCGCGCTTGATGCCCTCGGCACGATCGGCGCGATAGGAAGCGAGGAGGGTCTCGCGTTCATCGGCACTGAGAGATCGACGCCAGGCCCGTGCGGCGAGAGCGAGCAGCGCATCGAGGTGCTTCGGCTCGGCGGCGGCTTGCTGGGCAAGTAGCGCCTCCTCCTCACGCTTCACGCGCTCGCCGATTACCGGATTGAAGAAGAAGTCCATGCGCGGTGCGCCGTTTGGATTGGCGTAGAACTTCAGCAGCTCCGCATACATCAGTGCGTGGGCATGAGCGTCCTCGCGCAGGAAGTGCAGTTCGCTCCACAGGCGATCGAGTTCCGCGCGGCTCGCGTCATTGAGCATGAGTCGGCGCAGCGGCTCGTCCTCGCGGTGGAACATGAAGAGGCTGCCCTGGGCATCGCGTGGGATGATCGGCTCAAACAACACCGCGGGCGGGAACAGGGCGCGAAACTCATTGGCGGGTCGTGCGCGCTCGGCGGCGACTCGCGCATGCACGATCTGCGCGACGCGAGGCTCGGGCTCTTCCACGATGAGCGGATCGCCGGAGCGAAAGGTGGTCGGGTTGGTTCGCTGGGGATTGAGCTTCTTCGGATCCTTCGCATCCCGGAAGTCCGGCTCCGCGAGCAGCGCGGCTTGAACCGTGGCCGACTCAGGACTGCCGCTATCAAGACTCACATCGGCGCGCAGGAAGCGCGGCAAGGCGAGGTCCTTCAAGAGTGGTGCGGGCAGTTTTTTCAAATCGATGCGCAGCTCCGAACCCGCCTCCGTGATCAGCGCGTTCGCTGGCACTGAGCGACCCTGCGGATGCTGACCAAAGCGCAGCCCGCAGGCTGCCTCGATGGCTGCGCGCAGTTCAGGATGCTGCGCCAGGATGAGCGGGGACGCATCGCCACCTTCCAATCGAAGTTTGTCCCACACCACGAAGGTGCCCGGCACCGCCGGAGCCACCTGCCGCGCGACCAAGCGAAACACCGGCTCGCGTGCCGCGCTCTGCACGCGCTCGCTGGAGACCACGCGCATCGCATCCTCCCAGGCGGGGAAGCCGTTGCCGATGGCCACGACGCCGTGCTTGGCGTAGCGGCTGGAGAACAGCTTGTCCTGCGCGATCGTGATCGCCGCCAGCACCGGTGCCGGATCGTTCGTCGCCACCCGCCATTTTTCTCGAATGAACGCGAGCACATCAGGCGGAAGACTCGGACCTGGCAAATCAACAGACACAGGAACGGGGACAGCGGCGAAATCCGCCAGTGCCTGCCCCAGATCCGGAGCAGCGAGATGCGACAACTCGAACGACACTCCGTCGCCGGCGCTCGGATGAACATCGGCGACACGGCCTGTGAGCAACACCTCGCCCGCGATCGGACTCGTCCACGCGACCGTCACCGGGCGCTTCGGTCCCGGATGCACGAAGAACGATCGCGCGGGCAATGTCGTCCACGCTTTGATGGGTTCTGCAGCCGTGTTCACGAACACCGACGGTTCCGGGCCGAGGCTCCACGATTTCAATTCGCTCCGCCCCGCGATGCTGTCGCGTCGTTCAGTGAGGAACGCCGGAGTGGATGTGGTTTCCAAAAAAGTCCAGCGGGTTCCGTGCTCGTCCGGCCAGGGGTTTCCCTTCATCAAATTCGGAACCAAATCGGAGAGGCTCCAGGTTCGCTGCTCGCCGGTTGGCTCGCGGATCGTCCATTCGAGGAGCGTGCTGTCAGCGCCGTGACTTTCGTTCGGACCCACGGTCAAAACGAGCAACTCGCCGCGTTGAACCGAGACCTTGCGCTCGAAGGAAATCGAGTCCCCTTCGGCCACCTTCGACTCCGCGACAACGCGTTTCGATGATGCCCAACGCGTGCCGATCTTCTGCCTGGCTGATTCGAATGCCGTCTGTTGTTTTTGTCTCTCGGCTCCAGCCTTCGCCGCCTTCTCTCGCTGCTTTGCCTCCTTTTCCTCCCACTGCTTCGTCAGCGCAGCGAGTTCCGCTGCCGGCAACGACGATGCCGGCCTGCCGTTGAGTCCCGACCACAGCGCGGCGAGATAAGTCGCGTTCAACATCTCCTCCGATGCCACCGCAGCGATCGCCGCCGCACCACCCTTTGTCAGCCGCTTCCGATGTTTCAACGTCGCCGCGAGATGCGCAGCAAGCGGTGGCTCGCCCTTGGGCCCAGCATAGCGCGAGTGAAAACTACGCAGTGCCTTCTCCGCCTCCGCCGTCCAGTCCGGACGGTCCGCAGAGGTCGAGAAACGGAAACCCGTGGGCAGCAGCACCGCCCGCGCCGCCACATAGCGCGCCGCCTGATGATAGCGCTCGACCAGCCCGGGCGTCATCGGCATCGCCTCGCCGACATTGGCAAAACCCTCGCCGCCCACGCTGTCGGGCGCGAATTCACCGGCCCGGGTCGGCTGCATGTCTACGCCCGTGAGATCGCGCACCGCATGGTCATACTCCGCATTGGTCAGCCGGCGCAGCGTCACCGGCCCTGGGTCGCCCGCGTGCGCCGCCGCCGTCGCATCCACCGCCGCCGAGATCCAGCCCAGCAACTGCTCGCGCTCGGCGAGGCTCGGCTGCGCAGCCTTCTTCGGCGGCATGTCACCCTCGTTCAACCGCTCAGCAATGTCTTCGAGCACCTTCGGCCGCGCGAGGAGAGCCTCAGCAGTGCCAAGGCTCGCGAGGTCGAGATCGTTGTCCTTGGGCTCCTTGCCGTGGCATTTCCCACAGGTCTTCACCAGCAGCGGGTGAATCCGCTCGGCATACGCCTTCGCCCTGTCAGCGGCCCCATCGGCACCGAGAGCGGCACGCGTGAGCGTGAGGCACACGGCTAAAGAGGGAATGAGGAGTCGGATCATCGGACGGAGGTTGATCGGTGTGTTGAGGTCGGGCGCGCAGGCAAAATCATTCGTTCTTCTCCAGCACCGGCAGCCATTCACGCCAGCCGAGGATGTGCTCGCGCATCTTCCGCTCGCAGACCGCCGGTGATTGCGTGCGGAAGCACTCCAGCAGATCGCGATGGGTGGCGACCGTCTCCTCGCGTGTGCCACGGGTCTGGATCTGCTTTGAGCGATGTAGCCGCCCGAGCCAAAGCTCCAGCTCACTGCGCAACGACTTCCACAGCTTCAGCAGCCGCGCATTGTCGCAGGCTTCCAGGATGATCTCGTGAAAATCCAGGTCCAGATGCGTCACCTTGATCAGCGACGGCGCCTTGCTCGTGGCCACGATGTTCTTCTCCAACGCCGACGCATCCTTCCGCAACGCCGGGGCCGCCAGCCGAGCCGCCACCGGCTCCAGTGCGAGCCGCAGCACATACAGCTCTTCAAAATCATGCGGCGAAAGATCCTTCACCAACGCCCGCCCCGTCTCGCTGAACTCAACCAACCCGTCCCGTTCCAGCGCAAATAGCGCCTCCCGCACCGGCACCCGGCTCACGCCCAGTTCCCGCGCCATTGCCGACTCCGCAATCAGGGTGCCGGGCTCGAGGACGCCATCCACGATGCGTTCGCGAAGGATGTCCGTGGCGTGGTCGGTGCGGGGTTTGGCTGCGGAAGGCGAGTTCATGGGGCTCATGTCAGGCTGAGATATAAACGGTATACCGAAAGGGATTATTCAGGCGGTTTCAAAAATCCCGGCTGTAGCCGGCGAGCCAGCCGCCATCAACCGGGATGATGGCGCCGTTGAAGTAGGAACTCTCGGGGGCGGCGAGGAAGAGGACGGCGTGGGCGATTTCTTCAGGCTGGCCGGGGCGGCCGAGGGGGACGTGGGCGAGCATGGCTTGGACGCGGTCGTTGAACTTGCCGTCTTCGCCGTAGAAGAGCTGCTTGGTGCCTTCGCTGAGGATGGAGCCGGGGGCGATGCAGTTGGTGAGGATGCCCTGCGAGCCGAGTTCGATGGCCATGGTGCGGGTGAGATTCACGACGCCGGCCTTGGCCGCCGTGTAGGCGCACTGGAGCCGCGCGGGGACGAGGCCCATGACGGAGGAGATGTTGATGATGCGGCCGGATTTGCGCTGGAGCATGTGACGTGAGGCGGCTTTGCTGACGAGGAAGAGGCCGGTGAGATCGACGCGGAGGATGCGGTCCCATTCCTCGGTGGGAAAGGAGTCGATGTTCACGCGGTGGGCCATGGTGTTGATGCCGGCGTTGTTGACGAGGAGGTCGAGGCGGCCGTGCTTGGCGATAATTTCGCTGATGGCGGATTCGATTTGCTTTTCGTCGGTGACGTCCATGTGGAGCGCCATGGCTCCGGGTGTGGCGGCGGCGAGCTGGCGGGCGCCATCGAGGTTGATGTCGGCATAGACGACTTTGGCTCCGTTGGCGGCGAGTGAGGCGCAGATGGCCCGGCCGATGGCTCCGGCGGCTCCGGTGACGAGGGCGACTTGGTTATCGAGTTGGACTTTCATGAGATGGAAAAATTATACGAGGCCGAGGAGGGGCTGTTCGATGAGTTGGCGGAGGGTTTGGAGGACGCGGGCGGCGGCGGCGCCGTCGTTGACGCGGTGATCGAAGGTGAGGCTGAGGGTGAGGCGGTCGCGGGCGGTGAAGGTGCCGTCGGCGAGCGGGACGGCCTCGCGAATGATCGCACCGATGCCGAGGATGGCGGACTCGGGCGGATTGATGACGGGTGTGAAGGCTTCGACGCCGAGGCTGCCGAGATTGCTGAGGGTGAAACAAGCGCCCTGCATGTCGGTGGCGGCGAGTTGGCCGGCGCGGGCGGCGGCGATGAGTTTTTGGGACTGCGCGGTGATTTGGGAAAGCGTGGAGGTGTCCACGTTGCGGATGACGGGGACGACCAGCCCGACCTCGGTGTCCACGGCGATGCCGATGTGGATGCTCTCGGGGAGCAGGAGGTGGTCGTCCGCCCAAATGGCCGCGAGCATGGGATGCTGGCGCAACGCGGCGGCGGTGAGCTTGGCGAGGATGTCGTTGAAACTCGGCGCGATGCCGGCACCGGTGGCTTTGAGTTGCGCGCGCAGAGTGACGAGTTGGGTGGCATCGCAACGTCCGGTGATGGTGACGGGGACGGTGGTCTGGCGGCTGTGCATGAGCCGCGCGGCGATGGTGCGGCGCAGGGGAGCGAGCGGCACCTTCTTGAAACCGTCGTCCGATGGGAGCGAAGCGGCGGCGGCGAGGACATCGCGCTCGCGGATGCGTCCGCCCTGGCCGGTCGGGGACAACGTGGAGAGATCGACTTGGTGCTCTTTGGCGGCGCGACGGGCGCGGGGAGAGGCGGGGTGGGCTCCAGCGGATACAGTGACGATGCAGGGTCTCCCGGTTTCGGTGTTCGCTTGGGGAATTTCTGGGGCAGCGGAGGCGGGCGGCGGCGAAGGGGCCACTGCAACGGTGGAGCCTGTCTCACTCTCGGCGAGAAGCCAGCCGAGGACGCGGCCAACTTGGACAACGTCGCCTTCCTTCGGCGCATCGGGTGCGAGGCGGAGGATGCCGCTGTCAGTGGCTTCCACGTCTTGCGCGGCCTTGTCGCTTTCGAGGGTGAAAAGTGGCTCGCCAGCTTTGACAGAGTCGCCGTCCTTCTTGAGCCAGGCGACGAACGTGCCTTCCTCCATGGACCAGCCGAGACGCGGGAGTTGGATTTCGATGGGCATGATGAACTCTATTCAGCGCAAAGGTCGCGGATGGCCTGCGCGATGGTTTCGGCATTGGGGACGACGGCGGCCTCCAGCGTGGGGCTGTATGGTGTGGGGGAGGCTTTGCCGTTGAGGCGGCGGATGGGGGCGTCGAGGTCGTCGAAACCGCGGTCGGCGAGTTGGGCGGCGATTTCTGAGCTGATGCCGCAATGGGCGAAATCTTCGTCCACGATGAGGAGGCGGCCGGTTTTGGCGACGGAGCGCAGGATGGTGTCCACGTCGAGCGGGGCGACGGTGCGCGGGTCGATGAGTTCGACGTTGATGCCTTCTTTGGCGAGGGTTTCGCAGGCTTGCAGCGTCTTGTGAACCATGAGCGCGAGCGCGACGACGGTGATGTCGCTGCCTTCACGCACGATGGCGGCCTGGCCGAAGTCGATGAAGTATTCTTCCTCGGGCACGGAGCCTTTCACGGTCATGAGTTCGCGGTGTTCGAGGAAGAGCACGGGGTCATCGCAGGTGAGCGCGGTTTTGAGCAAGCCCTTGGCATCGCACGGCGAGGAAGGCACGACGACGCGCAGGCCGGGAAAGTGCGCATACATCGAGTAATAGCTGCCGCTGTGATGCGTGGCGGCGCAGTGGCCGATGCCGATGCAGCCGCGCAGGAGCACGGGCATCTTCAAGCGACCGCTGCTCATGTATTGCATCTTGGCGATTTGGTTGATGATTTCGCCGACGCCATCGAGCACGAAGTCGGCAAACATGAAGTCCACCACGGGCCGCGTGCCAGTCATCGCCGCGCCTCCCGCGAGTCCGACAAATCCGCGCTCGCAAATGGGTGTGTCGCGCAGGCGCTCGGGGCCGTGGATTTGAAACAGGCCGCTGGTGGTGGCGAAGTTTCCGCCGCGCACGCCGATGCCTTCGCCGAGGACGAAGATCTTCGGATTGTGGGCCATTTCCTCGGTAAGAGCTTCGAGCGTGGCCTTCATGAAGGTCAGCTCACGGGTGCCGGTGTTTGATGCGGGCACATCGCGCGGAGGTCCGGGACGTGCTGCGGCATAGACGTGGGTGGTGGCGCTTTCGGCGGCGGGGTAGGCGCTCTTTTCGGCAAACTCATGCGCGGCTTCGGTGAGCGCGGCGATTTCCTGCTCGATGGCGCTGAGTTCGGTCTCGCTGGCGAGTTTTTGGTCGAGCAGATGCTTTTTCAGCCGTGCGATGGGGCAGCGTGTTTTCCACTGCTCGACGTCTTCACGCGTGCGGTAAGTGAAGTCGCCCATGCCCTCGGCGTGGGCGCGGGTGCGGTAGGTTTTGCATTCGAGCAAGGTGGGGCCTTCGCCGTTGCGAGCACGCTTCACGGCCTCGCGAGCGGCGGCTTCGATGGCGAGCACGTCGTTGCCATCGAGTTCGATGCTGTGGATGCCATAGGCCGCGCCGCGAGCCGCCACGCTGGGATTTCCCGCGACGGATGAAAAGGCCACTTCGGTGGCGAACTGGTTGTTTTCGCAGATGAAAAGCGTGGGCAGATTCCAGATGCTCGCCATGTTCAAGCCTTCGTGAAACGCGCCGTTGTTCACTGCGCCATCGCCGAAGAAGGCGACGCCAACATGGCCGGTTTTCATGATGAGCGAGCTGTAGCCCGCGCCCGTGGCCTGGAGGATGCACGGTGCGACGATGCCGCTGGTGCCCATCATGCCGATCTCGGGTGCGAAAAGATGCATCGAGCCGCCGCGACCGCGCGAGCAGCCGGTTTCGCGTCCGTAGAGTTCCGCGATGAGCTGGCGGGGTTCCATGCCTTTGGCGAGCGCATGGCCGTGTCCGCGATGCGTGCTGAAAACGGCGTCGTCTGGCGTCAAATGCGCGCACACCGCCGTGGCGATGGCTTCCTGGCCGACATACGTGTGGCAGGCGCCGTGGATGAGGCCGCGCTGGTGCGATTTCGCGAGCCGCTCCTCGACCATGCGAATGACGAGCATGGTGCGGTAGAGCGAGAGCGGTGTGGTTCGGTCGTTGGAAGTCATGCCGTGGGCGTTGTCTTGATGCGAAGGAAAGTGAGGATGATGCCGCCGGTGATGAAGCACGCGGCGAGGAAGTGGAGGCATTGCATTTCGGTGTAGCCGTTGCCGCGCAGCCATCCGGTGACATGATTGCCGGCGTATCCGGCGAGGTTTGCGCCCATGTTGATGAGGCCGACGGCCACAGCGGCGGCGGACGCGGTGAGCGTGAGCGATGGCAGCGTCCAGAACGGCGAGATCCAGAAGAAGGCGCCGAGGGAGGTGAAGCAGAGCCAGATCATCTGCGTGCCAAAGGTCTGCCCGGGAATCGTGCTGCAAAGGAGGAAGATGCCCGTGGCGATCATACCGCCCGCCGCGTGCCATTTGCGGTCGCCGGTGCGGTCGGCGGTGTAGCCGGAGACGAGCACGCTAACGATGCCGCAGGCGTAGTAGATGCCGCTGTAAAAGAGCGTCATTTGATCGGAGCCTCCGGAGAGATTTTTCACCGTGGTAGGCAGCCAGAAGGTGAGCGCATAGCCGCCGCTGTTGCCAATCATGACGGCCACCACGAGCAGCCATACCATCGGCAGACGCAGCGCCTGCCACACGCTGATTTTGCCCGTGGTTTCCTTGGCTGCGGCCTCGGCGGCGAGTTCGCCCTCGAGATGATCGCGCTCGGCCTGCGTGAGCCATTTGGCATCCCGCGGACGATCGGTGAAACAAACGAGCACGATGAATCCTAGCAGCACCGCAGGCAGGCCCTCGACAATGAAAAGCCACTGCCAGCCATCGAGCGCGAGCCATTTCACATCGAGCAGCAGCGAGGAAACCGGCGCGCCAAATGCGAGGCTGAACGGCACCGCGATCAGCAGCCAGGACAGCGCCCGCGAGCGTTCGCGCTGCACGAACCAGTGCGAGAAATAGACGATGATGCCGGGAAAGAAGCCCGCCTCCGCCACACCGAGCAGGAAGCGCATCCAGTAGAACTGCTCCGGCGTCTTCACGAAGGCCATCCCCGCCGAAATGAAACCCCAGGTGATGAGGATGCGCGCAAACCACTTCCGCGCGCTCCATCGCTCGACGAGCAACGCGCCGGGAATCTCCAGGATCAGGTAGCCGATGAAAAACACGCCAATGCCAAAGCCGAAGACCTCATCCGAGAAGCCCAGCGCGTCCTTCATGCGCAGTTTGGCAAACGCCACGTTCGCGCGGTCGAGATAGGCGATGATGTAGAGGACGATGACCAGCGGCAGAATCCGCCACGCGACTTTGCGGCGCAGGGCGGGGACATTGACGGCGGTCGAATCGGAAGAGGTGGAATTCATGCGCTGGGTCAGGGTTGCAGCACGAGCGCGCGGCCGTGGCCGCTGCGGATGCCTTCGATTTTGATCGGGGCGAAGAGGAACCAGGCCCCTTTCTCCGGCACGGTGCCGAGGCCGATGAGAAACTCGACGAGGAGCATGTTGTGCTTCGCGGCGGCCCAGTAGGTCAGCAGTGATGTGTCGCGCTGCACCCCGCCGGCAGTGGGGGCGTCAATGCCGGTGCAGCGCACGCCGCGCCCGGCGAGCAGGGCGATGGCTTCAGCGGAGAGCGCGGGCCAGCCTTCGGATTTGCCTGCGAGCGGCGCGGCGAAGCATTCGTCCTGCGCGGGGGCATCGGGGAGCGGCTTGAACTTCGCGTCGGTGTAGCCGGTGCGGAAAAGAACGATTTCGCCAGCGGTGAGACGCCCGTGCGCTTTCTCGTGATCGAGCACGTGCTGGGCGGTGATGAGCGGTGACGCGGGCCAGGCTGCTTCTTTGGTGCTGCCGCGCAGGGCGGTGACATCAATGACGCGAGCCGCGCCGATCATGCGGTTCAACGGGAGCTTGTCGATGGTGTCGCTGCTGTGCCCGAGCGGGCCGTGCTGTTTCTCGAACTCGGCGCGAAGGCGGCGAATGTCGGGCGCGAACTTTTCCGCATCGAATCCGGGCGGCGGCAGTGTGAAGGCGGGCGTGACGACGTGCGTGCCGACCTGGCTGTCAAAAGTGTGGTTGTAGGCCAGATAAGGGCCACGCGGTTTTTCGAAGCGGTTCAGCGGCTCGGAGAGGTAGCGCTGCGCCTCTTCGCCCGGGCCGTGTCCCTGCCAGGTCACCGGCAGGTTCTTGTCGAGTGTGACGGACAAATCGGTGACGCGTTTGGCGCGTGCGGCGGCGATGAGCTGGGCGGCGAGTTTTGGCTCGGTGATGGCGAGCACACGCGCCTCACCGCCGGAGCCGCCCGCGTGTTTGGCGGGCAGCAATGCGTAGAAGGAACCAATCGGTGGCAGGGCTTTGAGGTTGGTGCCGCACTCGATCCAGATCATGCCGAACGCTCCACCGGCCTGGTGCGTGGCAACGGCGAGGTCGGGCAGAGGCCCCATGCTGGGGCTGTCCAGTCCCGCAGCCATGATGCCCTTTTCTCCGAGGTATTTCATCGTCTCCGGCGCGGGCGCGGGCCAGCCGGGCGCGCGTTTGGTCAGCGGACGCACGACGAAACGCGCCCCGCCCCGCTCCAGCGGCTGGTAGTAGGTGTCCGTGTAATCGCTGCGGAAAAGCACCACATCACCCGCCCGTAGCGGGCGGTGTTTTTCCTCCCAAGCCTTCACGTGCTCCGGCCGGATCAGAAAGCTGGAGCCGGGCGGCGCGTCGTCGCGATGCGCGGTGACATCGATCACGCAGGCCTCGCCGACGAACTGCCACGCCGGCACTTTTTCTCCCGTGATGAGGCCCATCGGTCCTGCGCCGGGGAGGCCGGAATCCGGCGGCGGAACGAAATGCGCGGGCGCGTCCCACTGGGTGCCGGTGTGTTCATCGAGCACGATGGTCTCGCGATGAAAAGCCCCCGGTCCGAAAGTGAAACGTGGGATGGTGATGTGCTGCATCATGCCCAGCGGCCACACACACGGCCATTCCGGCGAAACGGGCAGCGAGAGGTCGTGGACATGCGCAGGAGGCAATTGCGCGCGAGCGCTGGCGGCGGCGGCGAGAAGGAGAAGGCAGAGTTTGTTTTTCATGATTAGTTTTTGACGGATTTTTTATCAATTCATTAAAGGTGAAAGCGGCGGTCAGCGGGCCGGAGCACAGCATCCAGCAACACGAGCGGCTCGCTGCCGGTTTGGGTGATCGTGGCAGTGAGGCCGGCGGGGATGCCGAAATGGTCGTGCGCGGTGATCTCGATTTTCTCATTGGCCACTTCGAGCACGCCGCGCCCGCGGACGACGGAAACGGCGCAGAAGCGGGAGGCGCACAGTTCGAAGCCGTGCGACGTGACGCGGGCGACGGAGAGTTCAAGGCCGCCCACGCCGTCACGGTCGGTCTTTTCCGCGGCGATGATCGGATAGCGGACGCTGGCGTAGCGCCCGGCGGCCTTCGCGATTTCGCGTTCGAGGAGGACGGTGCCGTTGAGTTTGTGGCTTTGCACCGATGTGGCTTCGAGTTGGCCGAGTTCGCGTGGCTGCGGTTCGACATCGAGGAACACACCCCAGCCGCCGCACGTGAGCGACCCAAAGATGAAAGGCACATGATGCGTCTGGCTGCCGATGTTGGTATAGCCGTGGCGCGTGTTCGGGGGGATGGGCATCGCGTAGCCCTCGGTGAGTTCAGCCTTGGAATCGCCGAGAACAGTGTAGCCGTGCATGGGTGAGTAGCCGAGGTGAATTTCCACACCCTCGTGGTGGAGGTGATACGGCACGTCGGAGCGCTCTCCGTCGAGCCAGGCAAGGTTCCACGAATGGTGGTCGCCATAGACGAGCGGGACGATGGTGATGCCGAGGCTCGGCACCACGAAGCTACCCTGCTCCGGCGCGCCGGTGTCGCGGGTCAGGTGCAGGCTATTGCCAGCCGTGATCGCCTCCATGTGCCTCACGAACAGGTCGCGAATCCGTTGCAATGCCGGGCTCCGTTCTAGGTCGCAGGCCGTGTCAAGCGCGTCCACGGTGCGGGCCACGTGGGTGCAGTAATGATGGAAGGTCGAGATCAGCGCCCGCACATCCTGACCCACGGTGTCCATCGAGCGGTTCGCAAGATCGGCCAGCAATTCGTCCGCCCGCAGGAGATGCGCGCCGGCCAGCCGGTCTTGGGGATGGATCGCTTCCAATGCGCGGCGCGTGGCGTGAAACGCGCCGATGACCTGCCCGCGAAACGCGTGGCTGTAGAGGCGGGCCAGCGCAATGTCGCGTTCGCTGATGCCGGAGGGCGTGCGCCCGCGCACGTGGCTGTCGCAGGTCAGGTCGGCGAGCCGCTCGTAATTCGGGTGCATCCGCAGGCGGCTGATTTTGCAACGATCATTCATGAATGCGCTTTCCCCGCTGCAAACTCCGTCTTCAGCTTGGCCAGGAAATCATTCGCGGTGAGCTCAAGGTCAAACGCGAGCTTCCAGTTCCAATCATGCCGCGCCGTGCGATCATCGATCGCCCCGGGCCAACTGGCCAGGAGATCGGCGACGGCCGGCTCGGGAGCAAATTTCAATCGGGCGGTGGGCACGCGGTGTTGGATCGAGTCGGCGATTTGTTGTGGTGTCACAGTCATCGCTCCGATGTTGTAAACGCGTTGCGATAGCCGTTCAGCCGGCGCGGCCAACAGATCAACAATAGCTCGCAACACATCGCGGACGTAAATCAGGGCGAGCTTCGTGTCCGGCCGCGCCTGAAAGGTGAACTCGCCGCTGCGAACCGCTTCGATAAAGGCGTGCGAGGCCAGGGCGCTCGCGGCTCCAGCCGGTGCGTGCCGGGAGATGGTGATGGGCAATCGCAGACAGCGAAAGTCGAGCCCGTGTTTGCGCTGATAATAGACTCCCAGGCGTTCGACGGCCATTTTGGTGACGCCGTAGAGTCCATCCGGCCACTGCGGGGTGGCGTCGGTGAGAACCTCCGGGAGTTGTCCTCCAAAAGCGGCGATGGTGCTCGCAAATAGAATTTTGGGCCGGCCATTCCGGAGCGCGGTTTCGAACAAGCCAAACGTGCCGTCCATGTTCATCTGCCAGCCGCGCGCGCGGTCCTGCTCACAACTCCCGGACAACAGCGACGCGAGGTGAATCACGGCTCGCGGCTTATGGCGGACGAACAGCGCGTCAAGTTGCTCCTGATCCAGCAGGTTGCCGAGCTCGAACGTTGCGGCCGGAGCGATGCTGCCGACCGGCGCCGCGGCGACGTCAAACAGCACGATGCGCTCGTAATGTTCCGCCAGCGTCCAACTCAACTGACACGCGAGGTTGCCCGCTCCGCCTGTGATCAAACACGTGGCCATATCATGCCGCCTCCTCGACGATCGGATTGGTGAGCGCGCCGATCTTCTCGATGTTGATGGTCACAGTGTCTCCAAGCTGGAGGAAGACGGGCGGTTTCATGGCGGCTCCGACGCCTTGGGGCGTGCCGGTGAGGATGACGGTGCCGGGGAGCAGCGTGGTGCTGCCGCTGAGGAACTCGATGAGCGTGGGCACGTCGAAGATCATGTCGCTGGTGTTCGAGTCCTGCATGGTTTTGCCATTCAAGATGGTCTGGATGCGCAGCGTGTTTGGATCGGGGATTTCGTCCTTCAGCACGAGGCAGGGGCCGAGCGGGGCGAAGGTATCGAAGGTCTTCCCACGGCACCACTGGCTGCCGCCGCGCTTGATCTGCCAGTCGCGGGCGCTCACGTCGTTGGCGCAGGTGTAGCCGAGCACGTAATCGAGCGCGTTGGCCTTGGAGACGTTTTTGCAGGCCTTGCCGATGACGACGGCGAGTTCGCATTCGTAGTCCACCTCGTCGCTTTGCAAATGACGCGGCAGCACGATGTCGTCGCCGGGATTCTGCACCGCGCCGGGAGATTTCATGAAGAGCACCGGATGCTGCGGGATGGCGGCGTTGCCTTCCTCGGCGTGTTTGCGGTAGTTCAGGCCGATGCAAAAGATGGCGGTGGGCTGCAACGGCGCGAGGAGCTTGCCGGGTGTGACGACATCGGCAGAGACGTGGAAGCTGCCGAGAATATCGCCCTCGATGCGACGTGCGGTGCCGTCGGGTTGAAGGGCTGCGTGCTGGATGGTGCCATTGCTGGCTTGGTGGCGGATGATGCGCATGGTTGTGTGTGGGTGGAATGTTGGAGTGGTGGAGTGGTGGAGTTTTCTATTTTCCGGTGGTGTAGCCGCCATCCACGGTCATGGCGCTGCCGGTGACAAAGGACGCCGCGTCGCTGGCGAGATAGAGCGCGGCGGAAGCGATCTCGGAGGGCGCGGCCATGCGTTTCATAGCGTGGGGTGCCTCCATTTGGCGGAGATAGTCGTCGGGGTTCTCATACTGACGGAGCATCTCATCCACGAATGGCGTGCGGACGCGGCCGGGGCAGATGCAATTGATGCGGACGCCTGTGGTGCCGTGGTCCATCGCCATCGCGCGGGTCATGCCGACGACGGCGTGCTTGGTCGTCGTGTAGGCAAAACGAGCCTCCATGCCCATGAGCCCGGCGATGGAGGCGATGTTGACGATGGAGCCCTTGCCGCGCTCGATCATGCCGGGCAGCACGGCACGCGAGAGGTGATACATGCCGAGCACATTCACTTTCCAAAGCCGTTCCATATTCTCGGGCTGCGTGGTCAAAATGGTGCCGACGTGCCCCATGCCTGCGTTATTGACGAGCACATCGCAGCGTCCGCATTGCTCAGTGACCGTGCGCACCGCGGCGATGCAGGATGTTTCGTCGCTGACATCCAGTGCGAGCGATTCCGCGCGGTGCCCGGCTTCGCGAATGCGCGCTGCGGTTTGTTGCGCGGCAACTTCGTCGCGGTCGGTGGCAAAAACGAGCGCTCCGGCTTCGGCGAAGCATTCCGCGATGGCGGCACCGATGCCGGAACCGGCTCCGGTGATGAGGGCGACTTTATCTGTGAGTGCGATCATCGTGGGGGAGGGAGATGCATGCATTGGGCGGTTCACTTCTTCGTGTTTGTGCGGGCGTCCCTGACCCATTCACAGACTTCCTGGACCCGGCGTGTAATGGCGGCGTAATCGCCCGCTTCGACGTGGTTTTTGGGGATTAGTTCGCGCCCGAGGCCGATGGCACAGGCACCAGCTTCGAACCATGCGGCCAGACCTTCCGGCGACACATCGCTCAGGCCTGTGGGCAATAATCTTGTCCACGGCGAGGGTCCGAGAATTGCCCTGGCGAACCCCGGGCCACCCGCTGCCTCGCAAGGGAAGAGTTTCACGATCTCGACGCCCAACTCCTCAGCGGCGGCAATCTCGGTTGCCGTTTGGCATCCTGGCAGATAAGCGACCTTACGGCGG